>JGI24699J35502_11133377_pt1 | contig 10189 bp, 8 predicted proteins | sample TergutMp193P4_FD_35502 | JGI IMG/M metagenome (IMG submission 35502) | reverse complement strand
TAATATTGGTAGCATGAACAATATTTGCAGAATCAACGGTAAAGATCATTTTTTTATCTTGAATATCGAAAGTTGCTTTTTGAGGAACTATGATTACATTTTTATAAAAATTAGGAATTCGTATGGTTCCTGTACTGCCAGACCGTAATAATGCATCCGGATTCGGGAATACCCCTTTCATTTGTAATGAACCGGTGGTAGGATCTACCAAGCTGCTTCCCAGCTCAATGATCCCTTTGTGTTCATAGATTTCTCCATTGGCCAACGTCAATTCGGCAGGAGGTAATTTTCTCACTCGCTCTTTTAGTGATATATGACTGCTGTCGCCGACAAATTGCAATAGAAGCTTTTCATCAAAAGAAAAATAAGCAAACACATCGCCGTTGGAAGCTACCGTTGTAATGGGCGTAGCAATTCCGCCTGTAAGCAAACTTCCTTCTCTTAAAGAGATGCCTCCTATAACACCCGAAACTGGACTGGTAATTAAAGTATAACTCAGATCAATTTTGGCATTTTCATAGGCCGCTTGGGCCGCTTGGGCATTGCTTTGTGCTGTCTGCAATTGAAAAGGACTAATAATTCCTTCTTCTACAAGCGGTTGTAACTTTGTCACTTCCAAAAGGGCATTATCGTAGGCCGCTTTCGTTGAATTAACAGCTTGAAGATAGTCGGCATCATTAATTTTTAGAATTGGACTTCCTTTTTTTACATTATCTCCTTCCTGAACATAAATTTTCTGAATATAGCCTGTCGCTCGAGGATAAATTTCAATCGCATCTTCACTCTGTATCTGTGCCGGAAATAGTGTATAAACGGTTGCATCTGATCGATTTACAACTTCTACTTTGTATCTGGCCGAACTTTTCTGATCTTTTTGGTCTTTTCCTCCTCTGCAACTTTCAAGCAAAAGAGCGCTTAACATCACTCCACTTAACAAACCGATTAGTAATTTCAAATTTCTCATTTCTGTTTAAATTAATTTGTAAAGTTATTACTTTATATTTTATATAAAGATGCAGAAGCGAATTTTTAACTTTTCTTTGTATTAACATTTTTGGGTGTCAAGGGGGTATTTTTTAGAATGAAACGCTAAAAGGCGCGCAGCGCTTTTTCTTGGATAACAGTAGGCGTCATTACAGATTAAGGTCAAAATCAAAAAATATCCTCACTAATTTTTTTTTATGTTAAATAGGAGAAGAAAAGAAAACTTTTCTTCCCAAAGGGTTGTTTTATAGTCAAAGAGTGTTATTTCATTAGTTATAGTTAAGGGTTAGTAATTCAATTGGGAGGTTGGCGAAGTGATTCGACAACCTTTTCTTTTTAAATAATCGTTCTATTTCCTTTGCATCCTCGCAACTTCTTTTTATTTTTGTACGGAAATTCCAATGAATATGACAGAAGAGCAAAGTAAATTGTTAGCCAATTTTGAAGCGCGCGTGCGTCAGCTCATTTTTTTGTGCGACGAAATGAAAGAGGAAAACAACGATTTGAGGCTTCAGTTAGAGGGTTTGAAGTCGTCGTATTACAATTTGGAAACGGAAAACAAGACTATAAAAGTAAAGTATGATAATCTCAAAATGGCGCGGATTGTATCCATTGTACAAGATGATTTCAAAGGCGCAAAGGCCAGATTATCCAATTTAGTGAAAGAAGTCGATAAATGCATCGCTTTATTAAATGAATAGCAGAGGGGATGCGATGGACGAAAATTTTAAAATACAATTGAAACTGGGAGGTAAATATTATCCCTACAAGTGCAAACGCCGATCGGATGAGGGAATGGTACGAAAAGCGGCATCCAATCTGAGTAAAAAGATTGACCAGTATGCTTTACACTATTCAAAAACAAATTTTGATGTGCATGATATATTGACTCTCGTGGGATTTCACTTCTCTTTGGAAGTGCTGGAAAATGAAAAGAGGGAAGATATGTCTCCTTTATTTAATAAAATTGACCAACTCAATCAAGAATTGGAAGAATACATCAAGTCCTTTAAAAGATAATTGTTATTTAGAGTTTTTGTTGCCTTTACACTAATTGCTTTTTTAAGTTTTGCTTAAAGAGACAGTTAGTGCTTTTTTTTATATTCACGCTTTAGATAAAAAAAATTTTTCAAAAGGACGAAATTAAAATAATATATATATAATAACAAATGGAAACAGACGCTTTTCGGGATTTTTTACAGCGCGAAAAGCCGAATTAAAAACAAGAAGTATGGTAACAACAATAATTATTACGGCGGTTCTATCCCTTGGAGTGGGAGGAGGCATCACATGGTGGATATTCAACCATATCGTCGTTTCGAAAAGTAAGCAGATCATAGAAGAAGCAAAAAAAGAAGGGGAGTCCATCAAGAAAGATAAACTGTTGGAAGTAAAGGACAAATTTATTTCTTTGAAAGCAGACCTGGAAAAACAGGTAAACGCGCGGAATTCTAAAATACAATCGCAAGAGGCGAAATTGAAACAAAGAGAATTAGTTATTAACCAAAAACAGGAGGAAGTCCACAAGAAAAAAGGCGAATTGGAAATTATTCGCGAAAATATGGAAAATCAACTGGAAATCATCGAAAAACGGAAACAGGATTTGGAAAAAATCCACAAATTGGAAATTGAACGTTTGGAATTGATTTCCGGCATCTCTGCCGAGGAAGCAAAAGAACGTCTGGCACAATCTTTGAAGGAAGAAGCTCAGACGTCGGCTGCCGCTTACATCAATGAAGTGATGGAAGAAGCTAAAATGACGGCTAATAAAGAGGCAAAAAAGATTGTAGTACAGTCGATCCAACGCGTTGCTACGGAAACGGCGATTGAAAATGCGATTACGGTTTTCCACATCGAATCAGATGAAATAAAAGGGCGTATCATCGGTCGGGAAGGACGAAACATCCGAGCGTTGGAAGCGGCTACGGGCATTGAAATTATTGTTGATGATACGCCTGAAGCAATAGTCCTTTCGGGTTTCGATCCAGTGAGACGGGAAGTAGCCCGATTGGCATTGCATCAATTGGTGCAAGATGGCCGGATTCATCCGGCGCGTATCGAAGAAGTGGTCAACAAAGTGCGCAAACAAGTGGAGGAAGAGATCATCGAAACGGGTAAACGTACCACTATAGACTTGGGTATTCACGGATTGCATCCCGAATTGATTCGGATGATCGGGCGCATGAAATATCGTTCTTCCTATGGTCAAAACTTGCTGCAGCATTCGCGCGAAACCGCCAATTTGTGTGCAATTATGGCGGCCGAATTGGGATTGAACCCCAAAAAAGCCAAAAGAGCTGGATTGTTGCACGATATTGGAAAGGTACCTGATGATGAACCAGAACTTCCGCACGCTATTCTGGGCATGAAGGTAGCCGAAAAATACAAAGAAAAGGCCGAGATTGTGAATGCTATCGGCGCACACCACGATGAAATAGAAATGACCAGTTTGTTGGCGCCTATCGTGCAAGTCTGCGATGCGATTTCCGGCGCTCGTCCGGGCGCGCGTCGCGAAATTGTCGAAGCATATATCAAACGTTTGAACGATTTGGAACAAGTGGCGCTTTCTTATCCGGGAGTAGTGAAAACATACGCTATTCAAGCGGGTCGTGAATTGCGGGTCATTGTGGGAGCCGATAAAATTACAGATATTGAAACGGAAAACCTGTCCAATGAAATTGCCAAGAAAATTCAGGACGAGATGACTTATCCGGGACAAGTAAAAATTACGGTTATTCGGGAAACGCGCGCCGTCGCATTTGCAAAATAAAAATGAATATTGCAATTGTTCAATACAACGCAGGAAATATCTGCTCCGTAATTTTTGCTTTGAAGCGTTTGGGAGTGGACGCCGTTCTTACTTCCGACTTAGAAATCTTGCAAAAAGCCGACAAAGTGATTTTTCCCGGCGTGGGCGAAGCAAAAACCACCATGGAACATTTGAAACTCCATCGCTTAGATCAATTGATTCGAGATTTAAAACAGCCGGTATTAGGTATTTGTGTAGGAATGCAATTGATGTGCCGTTATTCGGAAGAAGGAAATACCGAGTGTCTCGGTATTTTTGATGCTCCCGTAATCAAATTCCAAAGAGAAAAAGCGGGCGACAAGATTCCTCATACAGGTTGGAATACATTGACTCGTTGTAGAGGCGATTTATTGGCGAACCTTCCGGAGGAAGCTTTTGTTTATTTTGTTCATAGTTATTATGTGCCTACGAATGATTGCACTACTTCGGAAACTACTTATATTCAGAAGTTTAGTTCGTCCTTGCAGAAAAACAATTTTTATGCCGTTCAGTTTCATCCCGAAAAGAGCGGAAGGATAGGAGAAAAAATAATACAAAATTTTTTGAATATATGATTGAAATTATTCCGGCTATAGATATTATCGACGGTAAATGCGTCCGTCTTTCCCAGGGAGATTATGAGCAAAAAAAAGTTTATAATGAAGATCCGTTGGAGGTAGCCAAAGAGATGGAAGACCACGGCATCCGCCGCGTGCATCTCGTGGATCTGGATGGAGCAAAAAGCGGACGGCTTATCAATTACATGATTTTGAAAAAAATAACTTCGCGGACATCGCTGATCATTGATATAGGAGGAGGTTTGAAATCGGATATCGATCTGGAAATTGCTTTTGATAATGGAGCGCAAATGGCGGTGGGAGGAAGTATTGCCATAGAAAATCCCGCTATTTTTCAGCGTTGGATCGATCAGTTTGGAGGAAATCGTATTTTGTTAGGCGCCGATTGCCGAGAAGGTCTAATTTCGATTCATGGTTGGATAGAAGATACAAAACAAGAAGTGATTCCTTATATTCTTCAGTGGAGAAAACAAGGAATCCAGGAGGTGATCTGTACCGATATTGAGAAAGACGGCATGTTGGAAGGGCCGAATATAGATTTGTATAAACGCATTCGGGAACAAGATCCGTCGGGACATTTGATTGCGAGCGGAGGAGTCAGCTGTTTGGACGATATTGAAGCGTTGGAAAAAGTATCCGTTTCGGGGGTAATTATCGGCAAGGCGATTTATGAAGGAAAGATTAGCTTGAAGGATTTACTTCAATTCATGTAACTCTGACTTTGTATGTTAGCGAAACGAATCATTCCTTGTCTGGATGTGAAAGACGGAAAAACCGTAAAAGGAATCAATTTTGTTCGTTTTCGAGATGCCGGCGATCCGGTGGAATTGGGAAAGCAATACAGCGAACAAGGCGCTGACGAATTGGCGTATTTAGACATTACGGCTTCGCACGAAGGACGGAAAACTTTCGTGGATGTGGTGCGTCAAGTAGCGGCCAACATCAACATTCCTTTCACGGTAGGAGGAGGGATTCAGGAATTGAGCGATGTAGATAAATTGTTGAACGCAGGAGCCGATAAAGTTTCCATCAATTCCGCAGCCATCCGGAATCCCCAGTTGATCAATGAGATAGCCAATCATTTCGGTTCGCAAGTTTGCGTGGTAGCAATCGACGCTGGATTATGCGAGGATGAATGGATTTGCTATCTGAACGGTGGCCGGATTCCCAGCGGCAGGCGCTTGTTTCAGTGGGCTGAAGAAGCTGAAAGTCGGGGCGCCGGCGAAATTCTGTTTACATCCATACTGCACGACGGCGTGAAAAAGGGATATGCCAACGAAACATTGGCTCTCTTATCTGAGAAAGTAGGAATACCCCTTATCGCTTCCGGAGGCGCCGGAGAAATTCAACATTTTAAAGATGTTTTTATCGAGGGAAAAGCCGATGCGGCCTTGGCAGCCAGTGTATTTCACTTTGGAGAAATCTCGATTCCCGAATTAAAACAATATTTAAAAAAAGAAGGAATAGCAATAAGGATTACGTGAGGGAAAGGAGAGAAAAACGCAAATTCGTTGTCAAACGGAGTTGTAGGAAGGAAATAAGATAATAAATTTTTGAAAATAAGTTAAAGTTGTTAAAAGATTCGCTTGCGCAATAATAAACTATTACTTTTGTATAAAGATAATAGAAAAATCGTCATAAATATGGATTTATTTAACTAATTATGTGATTAATTAGTTTTAACTACACCCAAAGTGAATAAAAAAAACAACAGAGCGTTTGAATTTTAGTTTGAAGGGGAAATATTGGCCTTCTTTTTATGTGCCGGGATGCCCCAAGCGATAATAGATAATAGATGATTTGGCTGAGTGTGAGGTATAGGGAAATATACCTAAATGTAAATAACTGTAAATGAAAAAATTAGTCTCTCTTCTCTGATTCTGAGCGCGATAGGATGTAAGATTATAAAGGGAGATTTTTGATTTTGAATAGGTCCCTGTTAGAATTTGCCAAAAAATTTACGCATAATGATAAATCGGAAAATATGCGATGTAAAGTTATTTAAAATATTCGTATATAGGACTTTGAATCATTAGGGAGATATAAAATTTGGCAAAACCAAACGAGTATTATGAAATTATTATTTATTTAACCTTTATGTAATGAAATTAAAAAAATGAAACCAAAAACTGTATTTAGACTTTTTTTAGTACTGCTAACCGTTTTCCACCTTCAGGTAAATGCTCAAGTTACAATTGGAAATCTTAGCGACCCTCAAGGAGGCGCTTTATTGGATTTGAAAGAAAACGACAATGTCGGCTCTGACAATTCAAGTAAAGGCGTTTTGTTTCCTAAAGTACGCTTGGTAGACGCAAGCAGCCTTGTGCCTTTATTTCTGAGTCCTACCGACGCTCAAAAAATGTCCTCGGTGGGAATGGTTGTCTACAATGTAAATGCCAGCGCCAACGGCCTGGATGTGGGTTTGTATGTCTGGGATGGAACGCAATGGATTCCCACGATGAATAACAATGTGAATTCCGGAACAGCTGATTTTACGATTCAGTGGGCTTCGGCGCAAGTGAATGGAGCCTTGGCGAAAGGACGGCCCTTGACGGCTGAAAATACGATTACCGTTCCTGTTATTGTTACCAAGAAAGGAACTTACAGTATCATCGCACGGTCCGATCCCAATAATGGCTACTACTATTCAGGAACGGGAGAGTTTCTCAATCCGGGGACCTATACGGTTACTTTAACAGGCATGGGAACGCCCCAGCAATCGACCAACGACGACCGTAAGGGGGTAAACGATAAATTGATTATCAATATCAATGGCGTCGTAGTGTCGCCAACGCCTGCTGGCGTACCTACATTGTTTGTAGCCGGCAGCACCTTGGATTACAGCTATACCTGTTCGTCGATCACTACAGCCGGCGCAAGCTTGGAACAGAACCAATCGTCGGAAGGCGTTTTTATCATGATTCGCTTGAGTATGCCGGCCTCAGCAATCGGCGGCCAATACTCGATCACGACCAATATAGTGGACGGCGTCCAATTTTCGGATGCAGGAACGCTTACGGGCGACGGGCAAACGGTGATTTTGATGTCCAATGGAGGTACTCCCAAACAGATGGGCACCCATAGCTTCACCCTCGCCAGCAACAGTTCGGCTGTTACTCTCCCTACTTGTCCCATCGATATACCGGTGGTGGGACAAACAATCAGCGTGAAAATAGTTGCCAATGTGGGCGCGAGCGATTCGTATGATTTAATTAATCACGGAATAGGCCGATTATTAGCGAATCCCGAACTGTTTGGTCCCGCATCGACCTTTTGTCCGATTAATAAATTATCTGTATCCGCTACAAGCGATTTTCCAACGGCTAGCGCAGACGGAAGCGGCGCCAAATTTGAAGAAAATTTTGATATTCTTATCGTTTCATACAATGTATATCCGCTTAATATAACTCAAATGAACGCTATGAATAGTTTTTTGAACGCGGGAGGAGTAATTATTTATTGTGAAGGCGATCGAAGCAATGTACCGAAAAATTTAGGGGTGACAGATCTTCTGTTGACACGTTATGCGACTTATGTCACCAATATTTCTACAACCTCTATCCAAACCGGCGGTACCATTGCCTTGGTAGATGACCCGACGAATCCGATTGTCAAAGGAAAATTTGCGAATTTGTGCGGCTATAAAGTCGGATTGGACGACGGAGGTAATCGTTCCTTTAACTTACCCAATTCTTCTACTGCAGTCGGTCCCAATCAGTTATTTCAAGTCATAGCCAGGGATGGCACAAAGAATAACTATCCGGTGATATTTAGGGCTTTGAATGCTAAATTGATCGTAATAGGCGATGCCGCTTTTCTGGCAGGCGGATATTCCGCTTTTGTCGATAAAGCCAGCAACACTTTACCGCTTAAGATTAGTCCTACCGATATGCCTATTCCAAAAACCTATAGTTCTTACAAAGATGGCGCTTACAACTCTGCTTTATTTGTCAATATGATGATTTGGGCTATCAATGAACTAACGAAATAATTGAAAAACAATGAACTTAACGAGGATTTCCGGCGTGAGAGGAAATGCTCGTTATTTTCATAAAAAAACAAAATCCGCAAAAGGGTACAAATAAACTCTTTGCGGGTTTTGTTTTGTATGAGTTATTATGGCATACTTTTCGTACATAACATATAAAGATATGCATTCAGTCGTGTAATGTATGCTATCATTGCGAAAATGAAGAAGGGCCGGCATTGATTCTCTATCATGTGAAAGATTTTGAAAGCGATATAGCATACAACGAAAAAGGGACGTCCGACAAAATTTTCAAATAAAAGAAATCAAAGGGAGAAGAGAGAACGAGGTGCGCCTCGTCTATTTCTCCTTTGTATTCATTCTTTCTTTTTTAGGATGTTATCCGATATGTTCGGCAGAAAGACAGCCAAGATTCCCAAGAGGGGCAGGAAGGCGCAAAGGGAATATACCGTATCAATTCCCCACAGATCGGCCAGTTCTCCTAAAACAGCGGCGCCTAATCCTCCCATTCCAAAGGAGAAGCCATAAAAAAGTCCAGATATCATTCCGAATTTTCCGGGAACTAATTCTTGGGCAAAAACTAAAATGGCTGGAAAAGCCGAGGCTAAAATTAATCCGATAATGATGGTCAAAATTCCTGTCCAAAACAGATTCGCATAAGGCAAGATCAAGGTAAACGGAGCAACTCCCAAAATAGAAAACCAGATAACCCGCTTCCGCCCAATGCGATCGCCAATAGGACCTCCGATCAATGTCCCCACAGCGACAGAAAACAGAAAAAGGAAAAGCATATATTGGGCTTGATGCATGCTTACGTGAAACTTATGGATCAAATAGAACATATAATAGCTGTTCAGACTACTCATATAGAAATATTTTGAAAAGATCAATACCAACAACAGAAGGATGGTCTGTACAATTTTGCGATGGGAAAAATGACTTTCCTGTGAGGTATTCTGTTGCGCTTTTCGGAAAGAAGGAAGTTGTCTCCGATACCAGAAACCCACTTGCAACAGCACAATCATAGCCAAAAATGCAATCGGTGAAAACCAGCTGATGCTGGTTCTTGTATGCGGAATCACAATCCACGCAGCTAACAAAGGCCCCGTAGCGGCTCCAATATTTCCACCTACCTGAAAAATTGACTGGGCCAGTCCAAACTGACCCTCCGAAGCGATACGGGAAACCCGCGCGGCTTCCGGATGAAAAATAGACGAACCCATGCCCACCATCATGGCCGCCATCAACAGATAAGGATAACTTCCTGCAAAAGCAAGCATCAAGATGCCGCTCAGCGTACAGGTCATGCCCCATACCAATGAAAATGGCTTGGGGCGTTTATCGGTGTAGATGCCTACAATTGGCTGGAGTAACGAGGCCGTGATCTGATACGAAAGAGTAATAAGTCCGATTTGGACAAAACTAAGATGGAAATCAGCCTTCAACATCGGATATACAGCCAAAATAAGCGATTGCATCGTGTCGTTCAGAAAATGAGAAAAACTGATGGAAGCTAATACTTTATATCGCGGGCGAGAGACTGTGGAAACTTTTTTTTCTTTTTGCATATTCACATACCATTAGAGCCATTTTAACCGACAAAGGTACAAGAAAAATTACAGATAAGAAAATTTGGCGGCAATATAAAAAATATATAGATATAATTGGTTGATTATCAATTATATGTATTGGTGATGAGCGATAATTTATGAGCGTTAAATACATATTCATTCTATTGTAAATTATTATTTTGCAATATACTAAGCGTCTCAAATAAATACACACTTATAAACTTAAAATAATGATAAGCAAATGAATAAATATAAATATTAAAACTTATCAGTAAATATT
>JGI24699J35502_11133378_pt1 | contig 10195 bp, 9 predicted proteins | sample TergutMp193P4_FD_35502 | JGI IMG/M metagenome (IMG submission 35502) | reverse complement strand
CATGCCTGGCGCCTCGCTTCCCTCCCCCTTGCCGTCCTCGGGCTGCCCCCCTGCCTTTCCGCCCGCCCCTTGCCCTCCGGGCCCGCCAAAGCCCATGGCGGCCAGGCTTTTGAACACCTTGACCGTCGGCCATTCGGCCTCGTCTGCCATATCGGCGATGGCCTGGAGCAGGGGGCGCGGCATCGCGGCGACCCCTGCCAGCAGGATGCGGTATACCGCGCACAGGGCCTCGACGTCGGCATCGGCCCGGTGGGTCGAGATCGGTGCCTCGAATGCCCGGACAAGGTCGATCAGGCGATGGGACTTCAGGCGGGGCAGCGCGATGCGCGCCAGGTCAAGGGAGTCGATCCAGGTGTTTTGGAGCAAGGCTGCCCCGAACATGCCCTTGGTCACGAAGCCGCAGTCGAACTCTGCGTTGTGTGCAACGAGGTCCGACGCCCCCACGAAGCCCACAAGCCGGGACAAGGCCTCCTCGGGGCCAGGGGCGTCTGCGACGTCCTCGTCCGTGATCCCGGTCAGCTGCACTATCTCTTCCGGGACAGGCTGCCCTGGGTTGACGAAGGTGACGAACCATTCACTTATACGTCCCCTGTCCATCCTCGCGGCGGCGATCTGGATCAGCTCGTCGTGGTTAAGGGAGAAGCCGGTCGTTTCCGTGTCGATGACGACGACGTCCCGGTCGAGGTCGCCGAAGTCGGCCTCTTGCGCGTCCTTCGCCAGCCGGCGATAGCGTTCGCAGATCTCGGCGCAGGTGCCTTCGGAAAGGAAGCCATGGAGGGTGTCTCGTGCTTGTGTTGTCTGTTTTTCCATACGCGCAAGCCTATCATCTATTATAGAAACGCACAAATGCCGAATCCGTTATTGTGCCGATTTTGGGACCGCCCACCACCGACCACGAGGAGACACAGGTGAGAGACCTCTATTATGGGAGCTTTGCCCGCTTCGATACCCCGTCGAAGAAAGACGCCGCCCAGCTGTTGGGCGCCGACAACCTTGTGGGGGACGTCTTCGAGATAGAGTTCCACACAGAAGACGGGCAGCGGGTCGCCTGGATGAGGAACCGCTTCGGGGCCCTTGTGGGGTTCTTCGGCCAAGAGGCCTCTCGCCAGCTCAGCCTTTGTGAGGCCCGTGGCTGGAGGCTTAACGCGCTCCTTTCCTTCGTCGCCTATAGCGAAAGCCCTGAGCCTGGCCATTATTGGGGGGAGAGCGCCCTTATCTGCTTCGACCCGGCAGAGAGCGAGTCCTTTGACGTGTTCTTGGCCGGCATTGCCAAAAGGATGGCGGAGGGGGTCCGCCCCGACATCGGCCTCGGCGACCAGGGGGTCGCAAAGGTCCTTGAAAGCAAGGGGTCCTGGTCTCCCACAAAGCTTGTCCCCCTGCCCCCGCGGGAACAGGGCACCGCCCTTGTGAAGACGCGGCGCAGCATATCGGAAAAGTTCATTGAGCAGGCACGCAAAGGGAACAAAGGGTGCTACTTCGTGAGCTGGCTGTTCCTCCTTGCGGTGGTTGCCGGTATCGTCTTCGGCCTGAAGGCCTGCGGCGTGTTCTAGGCTACAGGGCGGGACTGCCGTGCCTTTCGAGGGCATACTCCACCAACAGCCGGCACAACTCAGGGAACCCTATGCCCGCAGCACGGCCCGCATCCGGAAGGAGCGACGTCTCGGTCATTCCGGGGATCGTGTTCGTCTCAAGGATCCAAGCGTCCCCCGCCTCATCAACGATAAAGTCGCTCCGTGAGACCCCTGCACAGCCTAGTGCCTTGTGGGCCTTGACGGCCGCCGCCTGGACCTCTGCGGTGGTCTTGTCGTCAATGGGCGCCGGGCAAAGGTGCTTCGACCCGCCAGGCGCGTATTTCGACTCATAGTCGTAGAACTCGTGTATGGGGACGATCTCGATCACCGGCAAGGCATAAGGCTCGTCATTGCCAAGCACTGCCACGGTCAGCTCCGTCCCGGCGACATAAGACTCTACCAAGACTTCCTTGCCGAGCTGCAAGGCTTTTTCAATGGCTTCGGCGAGGGACTCCGGGGAGTCTACGATACAGACCCCTAAGGCGCTTCCTTCGGTCGAGGGCTTCACCACGCAGCGGGGGCCCATCTCTTCAAGGATCTCTGCCGGGGGCCTTTCGTCCAGGCGCGAGAGGGAGACCGACTTCGGCGTCTTGATCCCTGCAAGCCCGTAGAACACTTTTGCTTTTGCCTTGTCGATAGCCAGGGCGCTGGCCCACAGGTCTGACCCGATATAAGGGATCCCAACGACCTCGAGAAGACCCTGTATAGGCCCGCCTTCGCCCAGTTTCCCATGAAGGGTGATGAAGGCGACATCGAAATCGCCTTCTACCAGGGCGGTTAAATCCTCTTTTTCGGCAGGGTCAAAGACGGTCACAGGAAAGCCTGCAGCCTCCAAGGCCTGCTGTGCGCCCCTTCCTGAAGCCAATGACACCTCGCGCTCGCCGCCAGAGCCCCCCGAAATGAGTGCTACCTTACAATTCCTGGGCTCAAAAGGAACAGCCATTGATCCTGTCTCCATTTCATATAGGTTCTGCTTGTTGCACAAAGGGCTTGTGGGCCTGCTCTCTCGGGGAGGCCTTGATGTAAGATCCCCAGGAGCCCCTTCCGCCCCCGGTTGCTCACAGGCAGTATAGCAAACCTTTCCCTCCCGAAGGGCTCCTTCGAGGAAATTACATCCGCCCTGGCCTTCCGGCCGACGACGTTGCGGGGCTTTTTGTAGGCTATAATGAGGGCGTGCAGACCGAAATTAAAGCATACTCCCTTGAAGGAATCACCGAAGTCGTACTCGGCCTCGGGCAGCAGCGCTTCCGTGGCGACCAGCTTGCCCGATGGCTTTACCTCTACGGGGCCTCCGACTACCAGGAGATGACCAACCTCCCCCAGTCCCTCAGGGCAGCCTTGCAGGAGAAGCACCCTTTATATAAAACGCAGGTCATTGACAAGAAGACTTCCAAAGACGGCACCCGGAAATACGTGGTCGAGTTCAAGGACGGCGCACGGGTGGAAACGGTCGCGATACCCACCATGGGGTCGCCGGAAGGCCTTGCAGGCCCGTTGAAGCGCCTGACGGTGTGCTTCTCCACCCAGGTCGGCTGTGCTATGGCGTGCGCCTTTTGCGCCACAGGCAAAGAGGGCTTTTCCCGCAACCTCCTTCCTGGCGAGATCGTCGACCAGGTCCTCATGGTACAAAAGGACTTCGATGCCCGGGTAGGCAACCTGGTCGCCATGGGGCAGGGGGAGCCCTTCCTGAACTACGAGAACACCATTGCCGCTTTAAGGATTATGAACAGCCCTCAAGGGCTAGCGATCGGCGCCCGGCACATCACCGTCTCCACCTGTGGCATTGTCACGGGGATCAGGAGGCTTTCCCTTGAGCCTGAGCAGTTCACCCTGGCGGTCTCCCTCCATTCCGCCGACCAGGCGGTACGCGACCTCCTGATGCCGGCCTTGGCGGGCGACCCCTTATCCCGGCTTAAAGAGGCGCTTTTAGAGTATGTGGGTCGCACCAACCGGCGCGTTACCCTGGAATACGCGATGGTCGACGGGATAAACGACACCCCTGAGGCCTTCGCCGCCCTTGTGGGGTTCTGTTCCGGCCTCCTGTGCCATGTCAACCTACTGCCTGTCAACCCCATCCCCTTGGCTGGGGCAGCCGGGGACGGGAGCCCTTCCCTTTCCCGCCCAAGCCCCCTGCCGGCCATCCAGAGGTGGCAGGGACAGCTTGAGGAGGCCCATATCCCCGCGACCGTGCGGCACTCGAAAGGGGCGGACATAGCCGGGGCCTGCGGGCAGCTGAAAAACACCCTTTAGCTCTATAGGTGCCTCCGCTATTATTGGGAGGGCGCCATTATATCGAACAAACGTTCTAGTTCTTCCTCGTCCTTGAACTCTATCTCGATCTTGTTCTTCCCTTGGACGGTCTTAATGCGCACATTCGTCTGCAACGCCTCACGGAGCCCGCGGGCTGCGGCCTTGAACGAGTTCGGGGTCGGCTTGCGGGGGCTGGCCTCTGTCTTGCCCTGGGAGCCTGTGATCAAGCGCGCCAGGTTCTCTGCCTCGCGTACCGACATCTTTTCTTTGACCATGCGTTCCGTCAGCCTCTGTCGGCCTTCTTTGGTCGGGATCGAAAGGATCGCCCGGGCATGCCCTGGGGTTATCTTCTCTTCAAACAGAAGCTGCTGGGCGTCCTCGGGAAGGTCTAGCAAACGCAATGCGTTGGCGACCGTCGATCGCCCTTTGGAGACAGCCTCAGCGATTTCGGACTGGGTCATCCCCTGACGATCCATAAGGCGACGGTATCCATATGCCTCTTCGATAGGGTTCAAGTCTTCTCGGTGGATGTTCTCCACAAGGGCGAGCTCGAGGGCCTTGTCATCGTCCGCCTCGTGGATTCTGATCGGTATCGTTTTCATCCCCAGCATTTTACAGGCCTGCCAACGACGCTCGCCGGCAATAATCTGATAGCCCTTCCCAACCGCGCGTACAAGGATCGGCTGAAGAAGGCCGTCCTTCTCGATGGACGCGGCAAGCTCCTCGAGCTCGTCCTGCTTGAAGTTGTTCCGAGGCTGTTCGGGGTTGGCCTTGACCAAGGAAATGGGAACCTCGTCTGCGATGCGTTCTTTTACACTCTTGATCACCACATGGTCGTCTTCCTCGAAATAAGGCTGTGGCCCTTCCCTGTCCTGAGTCTCTTGTGTGTCCCCTCCTCTTTGGGACGCTCCTTCAGTCTCTCTTGAAAGGTCTTTTTCTCTTGCCTTTTCTCTTTTGTCTTGTTGAGGGGGCATCTGCCCTCTCGCCTTCTGTGGCGTTGAGGATGTTTCACGTGAAACATCCCGCTCTTGCCCTGAGGGGGCCTGGCCTCCTTCTTCGGTCGGTGTTCTTCTTGGCTGCAGGGCGGCTGCCTGACGCGGCTCTGCGGGCACAGCCTCTTCCATGTTTCCGCTTATAAGGGCGTTTAACCCACGGCCTAAGCCGCCTTTAGTTGATTTAGCCACGAGAGATCACTTCCTTCGCAAGGTTGATATATGACTGCGCCCCTTTACCCGTAGGGTCATACTCGGTTATCGGCTGCCCAAAGCTGGGAGCCTCGGATAGTTTCACCGAACGAGGGATTACCGTCTTGAACACATCCTTCCCAAAGAAAGACCGGACCTCGTCTGCCACTTGACGGGAAAGGGTCGTCCGGCCGTCGTACATCGTCAACAGCACTCCAAATATCTCAAGGCTGGGATTAAGCATGTTTTTGACTCTTTTCATTGAGTCAAGGAGTTTTGTCACTCCTTCGAGGGCATAGAACTCACACTGTATAGGAATAAGGAGCTTGTCCGCGGCAACTAAGGCATTGACGGTAAGCAGCCCCAACGATGGAGGGCAGTCTATGAAGATGTAGTCATATTTCCCCCGTAGGCTCCCGACCGCCTCCTTAAGACGGTTCTCTCGAGCCATTTCAGAGACCAGTTCGACTTCGGCACCAGCAAGGTTGATGGTCGCCGGAACAAGGTCGAGGCCCTCAAAGACATCAGGGAGGATGACCTCCTCGATAGGCACATCATTTAAGAGCGCATCATAAATACAGTGTGTGACCTGGCTTTTTTCTATCCCGAGGCCGCTTGAGGAGTTTCCTTGGGGGTCGAGGTCGATCAACAGGACCTGCTTGTTCCTTTCCCCAAGGGCTGCGGAAAGGTTTATTGCGGTCGTAGACTTGCCAACGCCGCCTTTCTGGTTGATGATCGCCAACACCTTTGTCTGGCCAATAGTGTGTGTGACCGGCTTCTTTTCGCTATATGGCCTGATTGCCCGAGAAGGAATGTCCCGAGCGGTAATATCTACCTCGCGCTCAACAACTACGGCATTCTCCGCAGCAAGCTCAGAGAGCGTCTCAAAGTCATCATTGTGACCAGGTATTTCGTCTCCCTCTTGTGCTTTCGGGGCGACAGTCTCTTCTTCTTTTTTATCCCGTTTTAGACTATCAAGGATTCCCACAAAGGCCCCCTTTCATGGAGCTATAGACATGATGACAGTATACATGAATCCCTAATAGGTATATAGGTTTTCCTGTAAAGTGACAATGTTTCACGTGAAACACTGTAAAGATTTTTTCTTGATGGTGTTTAAGCGTCTTAAGCCACGGCAATGTTTCACGTGAAACATTGCCGTCTTCCTTTGTGGCTGAAAAGCCCTTTTCTCACTATAAGCCGTCTCCTATGAAACCCTTTATAGTGAATAAGGCCGTTTCTGCGCCATCCCCTCTCTCCGAGGAAGCTTTGTGGCAGGGTGCCTATACTTCTCAAAAACGAGGATCCTTCTTGTCGTCTGTCCATCGCTTAAGAAAAACGCTCGGTCAGAGACCAGGCGCATACCGACTTTTTCTTTCAGCCTTTCTGCATTCCCTAGCTCTGCCTCGTCAATCTTCGCTTTATAGCAGATCAGCTGCCCGGAAAACGGTAACAGGGGAGAGGCCAGCTCTATAAGGGAGGCAAGGGAGGCAAGGGCCCGCGTCGTCAGGACCGCAAACCCCTCCCTTTTCTCTCGCGCAAGCTGTTCTATCCGTCCGGTGTAGGTGCATACCTGTCCTTGGATCCCTAATTCCGTGACTATAGAGTCGAGGATCGCTGTCTTCTTGTGCACGGAGTCCACGAGGAGCGTCTGCCGTCCAGAGGCAATGGCAAGGGGGATGCCGGGGAACCCGGCGCCTGTCCCTAGGTCTGCATAAAGGCCGTTGGGAGCCTTGTCAATCTCAGGCAGCCCCGCAAGGGAGTCCTCGACATGAAGGAGCAGCCCTTCCTCGAAAGAGGTGATCCGCGTAAGGTTGGTCTGCTTGTTTGCCTGGAGGACCAAGGCAAGATGCTTTTTGATAAGCCCCCTTTTGTCGGCGGGGATGCTTTCTAACCGGACGGTGTTTATCGGGAGAAGAGGCTGAGACATAACCCTCCTTTATATCATGGCAGCAGATAGCCGTCCTGTAACGTCGAACCCTGAGAATACCAATAGAAGGCTATCGGCCTCTCGTCCTCACAGTGTGGCCATGCCCGCCGTCATTACAACGATCAGCCTGTTATGCCGGCCAGCTTGGTATGAGCCTAAAGTCAGGGGCAGGGCGGCTATAAGGGGATAACCACCACATGGCGTGCGCTGCCTTCGCCCTCAGAGGCGGTCTCAACGCGGTCGTCGTCACGGAGCGCTACATGCACGATACGCCGTTCATAAGGGCTCATAGGGCGTAGCTTGATGCTTTTCCCTTGTCCTATCGCCCTGCTGGCAGCAGAATGGGCAATAGATTCCAGTTTTTGGCGTTGCCTGTTTTTATACCCCTCCACATCAACGACGATGGGGTAGCGGAACCCGATCTTACGTACCGTGACGGCCGAGACAAGGGTCTGCAGCGCTTCAAGGGTCTTCCCGTGGCGCCCGATAAGGATCGCAAGGTCTTCCCCGGTGATATCAAGGATCAACTCTCCTTCGTCACCTTCGTATTCGTCAATAGTGACCTCGCCGGCAACGAGGTACTTGAGCATGTCTTGAAGGATCGAGATGGCGTTGTCGGCGACCATGTCAAGCTCTTCGTCTGAAAGCTCCTCCTGAAGAAGGCCTTCGTCCCCGGCCGCTTCCTCAGCCGGTTCCTCAGCCGTTTCTTCCAGGCTGTCCTCTTCATTGATATCGCTATCGGATGCGTCTCGGGACGTATCTTCTAAAACCTCTTCTTTGTTTTCCTCGGACATCGGTGCTCCTTCATAGAACCAATCGCGTTTACCTTTATTCCAACAGTCTTTTAAAAAAGGCTGTAGCCGGCGGCTTGCCTACTTCTTCTTGGTCGGCCGGGGTTTTTTCGCCTTGCGCGTCACCTCGACCTCGACAGGCTTTACTTCGATCACCTCTGCTGCCTCAGCGTCGCGCTTCCGGAAGAGCCTCATAGAGAACTGGGACTGGGCGATGCCGATCAGCCCTGACGCCCCCCAGAAAAGGAGAACGCCGGCAGGGGCGTTCCAGCTGATCCACAGCATGAAGATGCTCATGACACCGCTCATGATCATCGTTTGCTTTCTTTGGGGGTTGTCGCTCCCCCGCTGCTGGAGGACCATAGGCAAGAAAGTGGCCCCGGCAAACACGATCATGAGGATAACATAGGGAACAAATGTTCCTATTCCTTCCGCAAAGGCCTGTGAGGGGGTGGTTACCAGGCTCGGTATGATGTTATAGAACGCGTACGTCGTCCCTTGGGTACGGTCCTCCATACTGCTGAGCACCTGGAACAAGGCGATGAAGATCGGCATTTGAAGCAGCATCGGCAGGCAGCCGGCCAAAGGGTTGAACTTTGCCTCGGCATACAGCTTCTGCATCTCCTGCTGAAGGCGTGCGGGGTCGTCCTTGTACTTCTTTTGGATCTCCTGCATCAATGGCTGCACTTTTTGCATCTGGAAAGACGACTTTGTCTGTTTGTGCATAAGGGGGGAGATGAGGATACGGAAGATGACCGTGACAATGATGATGGCGAGGCCCCAGTCCCCGCACATGCCATAGAAGACCTGAATGACCCAAAAGATCCAATCCTTAAATGCGTCCCACATTTATTATTCCCTTTCTATCTTCAAAGAAAGCCCCGCTAAGCCTGGTTCAAGGAACAGGGTCATAGCCATGGGGCCCTCCCGGACGGCACCTTAAAATACGCTTCACCGTAAGCTTGAGGCCTTTTAAAAAGCCATATCTTTGAAAAGCAATCATCCCATATTCAGAACAGGTAGGAACAAACCTGCAGCTTGCAGGCAACAAAGGAGAGATAGCCGCGCGATAGAAGGTGATAAGGAAAATCGCTATCGTGCAGGGAAGGTTCTTTATAAGCTTAATAGCCGCCTCAATTCAACCGCCTTAATCGACCATCACCGTCCCGCCTCAGTAAACGCCTTGGCGAGAAGCTCGTTGCATGTAGTGAGCACTTTACTATAAGAAGCTGTGTTTGTTTGTGCTTTCGCAAGAAATATCACATCATAACCGTGCCAAGGGCCTCCAAGCTCCCTGGACAAGGCCCGCATGCGGCGTTTCGCCTTGTTGCGCCACACCGCGTTCCCTAGCTTCTTGCCGGCAATAAAGCCAACACGGCCGGATTGGCCGTGCTGAGAGGCGCGTTTTTTTATGATAAGGGTGATAAAAGGAGAATTGAAGCGTTTCCCTTGTGAAAAAAGATACGAGATCTCGGTGCTGGACTTAATGGTCTCCAACACGGCCCTGGCTACACGCAGAGGCGTTTACGTCCTTTGGCACGGCGAGCCGACAAAACTGCGCGACCGCCTTTTGTCGACATACGTGCACGGAAGCCGTGGCATTTCGCTCGTTTCCGAGTGTTTGGCTGATAGGTGCGCTTCATGTCTTTTCCCTTCTTACTTACAGAGTAACCTCCAAATTGTATACTAACCAAGAAGGTTGTCAATAAAAAACCTCGTTCTTTTTAGCTGATGCGGGTTGTAACCCTAAAAGTCACAAATAAGAATCGGGGCCTTTTGTCCGTAGCCTAAACAAACGTTTACCGATTGGATAGGCGCTCTCTTCTGTCGGGTGGTGCCGCTACGCGAGGTGGCACCACCGCTTGAGACAGCCGGGAGGCCAATCGGGCGGACAGAAGGGAGCATGACATGATAGTAGGTCTGGTTTCTAGGCGTCTGGCAGCGGGTGGCCGTCATGGCCGATGACAGCAAAGGCAGGATCATAGTCCTCGAAGACTGGATGTTCGGCCTCACAGACCGGCAAGGCAGGCGCCTGACCGACACTGCGATCCACCTCTATGCGCTGATCTACGGATTTGCCAAGCATCGGGCAGGCTGTTACTACGGGTCTCGCGAGTACACCGCGAAGCGCCTGCACATCTCGGTTAGCAGCGCACGCAACGCCTTTGCCCTCCTAGAGGCAAGCGGCCTCATCCAGGAGACAAGCAGCTATACGCAAGGCCAGAAGTCCCCCAAGCAGTACACTATAAACACGAACGCCTGTACAGGGCCAAGGCTTACCGGGGTAAATCTTGGCCAGGCCAAACTGCCTGACAATGAATCCCCAGGTCAAGAGGATGGATTTTTGCCTGAAAACCCGCAAAAGACAGAACTTACAGGGGTAGATTCTACAGGGGTAGGCTTTGCCCGTGAAAAGCCAGGCCTTACCCCGCCACAGGGTCAAGATTTACCCTCCACAGGGTCAAATCT
>JGI24699J35502_11133379_pt1 | contig 10198 bp, 9 predicted proteins | sample TergutMp193P4_FD_35502 | JGI IMG/M metagenome (IMG submission 35502) | reverse complement strand
TATTTGGTTAAGCGTTTTTGCAGGGTTCGTATTTTCTTGTAAGTATGATCAATCCCCTGATTCAATAAAGTCTGAAAACGTTGTTGTACCGCAGTATTGTCTATTTTTCCGCAGGCTGTTTTCTTCAAGTGAATGGCTTCCCTTATCAAGGCAGCCATTTACTCAGACCATGGATGTTTATCATATAATTCGGACAAATACAGTAATTCACGCAAGATATTAGCAGTACAAATCTGATGGTCTTTGATATCTACACTAAAATAGGGAAAATAACAATTACTTACTATTATGGCTTGAGGCATTCCTTGCGGCATGACATCGGTAAAGACTTCCTTTTTACGGGAATGCCCTCCAGTGATATCTCCTGCTTTTGCAAAGACAGTTCCTTGATCAAAACCGATACTACTGTTTGTATGTCTAATACATCGCCCAATTTTTATTTTTTTTATAATTATCTTCAATCGAAAAAAAATCAGAAAATATCCCTTTGTTAATCGATTCAAGTATTGCCTGTTTTGATGAATCATAACCAATTTTGAAAATTTTTTCCAAATTAACCAAATCGAAAGTTTTAAAATAGCCGACATCAGTAATTTCTATTAACACATCACATAGAGTTCTATCCAACAAAGTATTGGTTCTCGACATATAATGATAGGAACGTTCAGCTATATGCATGATGGTTTTACTGTATTTTTTAGGCACCAGAGGACTTACGTTTATACCTATAACTTTATTACTCAAGCTGCGAATGGTTGAAACCGGAAAGTTTTTGCAAACGCCTCCATCGACATAATTAACTCCATTGATAACCACTGGGTTAAAAACAATTGGAATACTGCAGGAAGCAATCAAAGGTTCAATGATAGGTCCTTGGTCGAATATTACGCTTTTCCCTTCGTCGAAATTAGTGGTAACTATTTTAACGGGAATATGTAATTCTTCAAACTTTTTTGCACGGAGATGTTTTTTCAGGAAACGGCGAAAACCAGATGTACCGAAAATAGCGGCTACCGGAACCTGAATATCGACAAATTCCCGGAGTTCTTTTCCCACAAAAAAATTAATGATTTCTTCCGGCGAATAACCATCTGCATAAAATATGGCAGCTATTGCCCCTGAGCTTGTTCCCGAAATAATATCCGGACGAAGTCCAAAATCCTCAATAGCTTTCAATGCACCCAAATGCGCAAATCCGCGAGCGCCTCCTCCACTTAAAGCCAATCCTAATTGATATTTATTGTTTTCTTTCAAACCGTTCATTTTCTTCCGATTCTATATTTTAGTTACAATACGTTCTCTCAAATAAAGAGCTATTTCTTGTTTCTTTTTAGTCAAATCACATAAATTTTTCAATAATAAATTGATCTGTTCTACATTGCCGGCTTTTTCCGCTTCTTGCATTTGCCGATTTAATTCATCTATATTGTTTTGCAAGATGGCATTTTTGTAATTAATAACAACGTATGGAACCAAGTCTTTTAATTTTTCTTCCTCTTTAGGAATATTTTTATACTTGAAATGAATCTTACTTTCAATGTGCCTATCGGTCGATAGTTCAGCTGCTATTTTGCTGATTAACGGATTAATATGGTTGCGGAAATAGGTTTCTGCATGAAACCCTTCTTCTTTGTATTTCTTATATGCTTCTTCCAGAATTTCCTGGTAAACAGGATTAGAAAATTTTAACCCGTCACGTTCCAATTCTTCGACAATGTATTCGATAACATAAACAGGTTCTTCTTTTTCCAACTCCTTCTTAGGGTGCAGTTCGTTATCATCATTTTCGGGCTTCATATTTGCCATATCTATTTCTCCGTAACGGATCACATAATATAAAATATTTTTTTCGTGGTCATCGAGTATTGCCGTCTTTGTAAAATCGAAATTATCCCCGCTTTCCTTTGTGAGTTGTGAAGCCGGTTCTGAAGATTCCTTTGGCTGTTCAGGATCGGGATATAACGTTTTTTTCTTCTGCAAGGAAAGCTCCTGTCGTCTTTTAGCGATTGCCCGAACCAAGGTTCTTTCATCCACGTCTGTCAAACGGCTACATTCCTTAATATATAGTAAACGTACTATTTCTTCCGGAATAATAGCGATAGTATTGACGATTTCTGTAATAGTCTGCGCTTTCTTAACCGGATCATTTCCGGCTTCTTCCAATAATAATCCGGCTTTGAAACGGACAAAATCGTTCTCATTTTCCTGTATAAAATTGTGAAACGAGGACGCATTTTGTTTACGTGCAAACGAATCGGGGTCTTCCCCGTCGGGCAACAAAACGATTTTGATGTTTAATCCGGCTTCCAATAACAAATCTATTCCCCGCAATGCCGCTTTGATTCCGGCAGTATCGCCGTCGTACAACACGGTAACATTATTCGTTAAACGGTGAATCAATCGGATTTGCCCATCCGTTAATGCTGTTCCCGATGAAGCGACAACATTTTCAATTCCGGCTTGATGCATAGAAATCACATCAGTATAACCTTCCACCAAAAAACACTTGTCTTGTTTAACAATTGCCTGACGTGCAAAATAAATACCGTATAACTCATTCCCTTTGTGGTAAATCTCGCTTTCAGGTGAATTGATGTATTTGGCTGTTTTTTCATTTTTCAGAATACGCCCGCCGAATGCGACGATTTTCCCCGATAAAGTATGTACTGGAAACATCACTCTGCCCCGGAAACGATCAATAGGAGGTTGATTCTCGCCGGGAATCGTTAATCCTGTTTTTTCTAAGTAATCCTGCTTATATCCGGCTTTTAACGCTTGCCGTGTAAAAGCGTCTCTTTCTTCTAAAGAATAGCCTAATTGAAATTTTCTGATAATATCGTCCCGGAAACCTCTTTCATGAAAGTAGGAAAGTCCGACAGCTTTCCCTTCTGAATGCTCAAACAAGTTTGAGGTAAATGATTTTTGAGCGTAAGCATTGAGAATGAACATACTTTCCCTGTCATTCCGTACTTGCTTTTGTTCTTCTGTCAATTCGGTTTCTTTTATTTCGATGCCATATTTTTTTGCTAAATACTTCAATGCATCGACATAAGAAAGTTGTTCATACTTCATTATGAAATGTACAGGCGTTCCGCCTTCTCCGCAAGAAAAGCATTTGAAGATATTTTTTGAAGGCGAAACATAAAAAGAAGGCGTCTTATCGTCGTGAAATGGACACAAACCTACATAATTAACTCCCCGCTTCCGGAGAGTTATAAAGTCGGAGACAACTTGCTCGATTTGTGCCGCCGACTGTATTCTATCAATAGTAAACTGATCAATCATCCTTCTGCAAAGATAATTATTTTCTTTTTTAGGATGAAAATTTTTGACGAAATAGTTAAGAAAAAAATTAAAATATTATTTTCGCCGAATTGATTGTTTCCATTTGAAAAGACCGAAAAATACGCTGCAAACGACAAGCGCAGTTAATCCATCGCCCAGCGGGGCTTCTTGTCCTATACCCCCGCCGGTTTCCGGCCGATCTCCGGGACCTCCGGGGGCAGGTGCTTTGAAAAAACCGCCATGCTCTTTAATTTCTTCAGCGTTTTCGGAAGAATGTTTGCTCGCATTATAGGAATTACCGTCGGCAGTTCTTGTGTTGCTTGCATAATTCTCTTTGAAAAATTGTGAATAACCTGTAATAGTTGCAGTAAAAATAAGAATTGTAATTGTAATAAGGTTCTTTTTCATTTTTATTTTATTATTTGGTTTTTAGTTAATTCCATTTATTAAAAACAATATGTTAAGTTTTGACGTGCAAAAGTATGGTATTACATGTATTAAAAAAGACAACTTCAAATAAAAAAGTTCTATTATTGATTTTGGAATTTAATCGGATTTGTGGTATATGGGAACTAATAAGCTTTTTGAGGATAAGAGACAAGGTTTATTTTTTGAGCGCTTATTCGTACCCATATAGTGATTTGCTTTTTATTTTTAAATTTATTTTATTTGAAAATAATAAAAAAACTTGTCAAAAGTCATCCAAATCCGGTCGTAAACGTTGGGTTCGTTCTATTGACTGTTGCAATTCCCACTCCCGGATGTTCGCTTCATGACCGGAGAGAAGCACATCGGGGACTTTCCATCCTTTGTAATCGGAAGGTCGCGTATAAATAGGAGGTGCTAAAAGATTATCTTGAAAAGAATCGAACAGAGCAGATTGTTCATCGCTGATAACGCCCGGAATCAATCTGACAATAGCGTCGGCAATGACGGCAGCGGCCAATTCACCGCCTGTCAAAACATAATCGCCAATAGAAATTTCAAGCGTAATCAATTGTTCGCGGATACGATAATCGATTCCTTTATAATGACCGCATAAAATAATCAAATTCTTGTAAAGCGAAAGCTGGTTCGCTAAGGGCTGACAAAAACGCTCTCCGTCGGGCGTAGTGTAAATCACTTCATCATAATCCCTTTGTTGTTTTAAGGAAGAAATGGCGCGGTCAATAGGCTCGCACTGTAAAACCATTCCCGCTTGTCCGCCAAAAGCATAATCATCTACACGTTTATGTTTGTCCAACGAATAGTCGCGGAGATTGTGAATATGTATTTCCGCTTGTCCTTTGTCCTGCGCCCTTTTTAAAATGGAACAACTGAAAGGGCTTTCCAATATTTCCGGCAATACGGTAATTATATCGATTCTCATAAAAAATTGCAAATTATAAATTAAAAATTACGAATTATAAATTAAAAATTATGAATTATGAATTGAAAACAATATGCCTGCATAAATTCATAATTTATAATTCATAATTACTTTGTATCTTTGTGCAAAATTATAAATTTATGTCTAAATACTTTATATTTTTTTCATTTTTTATATGTTTCAGCGGCACTCTGAATGCTCAGATGCAGGAGCCGGTTAAGTGGAAGTATAGCATTAATGAGTCAAGCGAGATTGTTTTTTATGCAAGCGTTGAACGCGGTTGGCACTTGTATGATTTGAATTTGCCGGAAGGCGGTCCAATTCCTACTTCATTTAAATTTGAAGAAATCAAAGGCGCTGAATTAACAGGTAAAGTGTTTTCCAATTCCAAAATAACCAGCCAATACGATGAAACATTCGGTATGACGGTTCGTTGGTTTTCTGAAAATCCGACGTTTATCCAAAAACTGAAGATTACGGACAGAGATAATTTTTTGGTAAAAGGTTCTATCGACTATATGTCCTGCAACGATCGAGCCTGCATTCCCGGATCGGAAGATTTTACATTTACCGCTGCATCGCTTCCTGCAAATATAACAGTAATAAAAAATACAGGAGTAATTTCTACTTCGCCGAATTCTGTTGCGGAAACAACTCAACCTGAAAAATCAGAAGTAGATTCGTTTGTAACAGCAATAGAGGAAGCTACCCAAACGGATATAGTGGAAATTTCTTCGTATGTGGACTATTGGAAACCTGTTATTACCGACCTGAAAAGTTTGGGTAATGATGTTTCTTCAGGTAATAAATCGATTTTATTGATTTTTTTAATTTGTTTTGGAGGCGGACTTTTAGCTTTGCTTACTCCTTGCGTATGGCCTATTATCCCGATGACTGTCAGTTTTTTTCTGAAACGCTCTAAAAGCAATCGCAAAAAAGCCATTGCCGATGCAATGACCTACGGATTAGCGATTATAGTTATATATCTGCTTTTAGGATTATTGATTACAGCACTTTTCGGAGCAAGCGCATTGAACGACCTATCGACTAACGCAGTATTTAATTTGTTGTTTTTTGCCTTACTGGTTGTATTCGGAATATCTTTTCTGGGCGCTTTCGAATTGGTATTGCCTTCATCATGGACAAATAAAATTGATCAAAAAGCCGAATCAACAACCGGCATTATCAGTATTTTCTTCATGGCGTTTACCTTAGTTCTGGTTTCATTCTCCTGTACGGGTCCTATAATCGGAACCTTATTGGTCGAAGCCGCCGGATTAGGAGGCATGACAGGACCAGCTATCGGCATGTTCGGGTTTTCTTTGGCTTTAGCCATTCCATTTGCTTTGTTTGCACTTTTCCCATCATGGTTGCAAAATCTTCCACAATCGGGCGGGTGGCTCAATTCCGTTAAAGTGGTATTGGGATTTCTTGAATTAGCGCTGGCATTGAAGTTCTTATCGGTAGCCGACTTGGCTTACGGCTGGCGAATATTAGACCGCGAAGTATTTTTAGTTATATGGATAGTTTTATTTGTCCTGCTTGGTTTTTATCTCTTAGGTAAAATTAAACTTGCTCACGACAGTGATTTAGAATATGTATCCATTCCACGTCTATTTCTTGCAATTATTTCGTTTGCCTTTGCAATTTACATGGTTCCGGGATTATGGGGCGCACCTTTGAAAGCCATCAGCGCTTTCTCTCCTCCGCTTTATACACAGGATTTCAATTTATATAACGGCGAAGTACATCCTAAATTTTTAGATTATGAAGAAGGTATGGAATATGCACGGAAAAACGGTAAGCCTGTTATGATCGATTTCACAGGTTACGGCTGTGTGAATTGCCGTGAAATGGAAGCTGCGGTTTGGTCTGATCCTCGTGTAAAAGGAATTATTGACGATGATTATGTTTTAATTTCACTTTATGTAGATGATAAAACTAAATTAAAAGAACCAATTGAAATTACGGAATTTGACAAGACGCGTAAATTAAAAACAATTGGCGACCAATGGAGTTATTTGCAGAGGTATAAATTCGGAGCAAACGCTCAACCTTTTTATGTTTTGCTGGATAATGACGGTATGCCTTTAGCGCCTGCTTATGCGTATGATAAACAGGTAGATAAATTTATTCGCTTTTTACAAAAAGGCATAGATAATTATAAGTTGATGAAACAATAATGAAAAAATATATATTAACAACTAAATGAATACAAAAGAAAAAAAAATGCAAGCCTTTGGGCAACTACTTGACTTGTTGGACGAATTACGCGAAAAATGTCCATGGGATAAAAAACAGACTAACGAAAGCCTGCGTACAAACACCATTGAAGAGACTTATGAACTGTGTGAAGCGATAATAAAAAACGAACCTTCGGAAATAAAGAAAGAATTAGGCGATCTTTTGTTGCATATCGTTTTCTATGCTAAAATTGCTGATGAAAAAGGGCAATTCGATATAGCAGATGTTTGTAATGCATTGTGTGAAAAGCTTATTTTTCGTCATCCTCATGTTTTTGGATATGTGAAAGCCAATACATCCGATCAGGTAGAACAAAATTGGGAACAAATCAAATTGAAGGAAAAAGGTGGAAACAAGACTGTCTTGGAAGGAGTTCCCGCTTCTTTACCGAGTATAGCAAAAGCGCACCGTATTCAGGATAAAGCCCGGAATGCCGGCTTCGATTGGAATAAAAAAGAAGATGTATGGCCCAAAGTGGAAGAAGAGCTTAACGAATTGAAATATGAAATTAATGCTATGGATAAAGACAATATAGAAGCTGAATTCGGCGATTTGTTTTTCAGCTTGATTAATGCAGCCCGATTATATAAAATAGATCCGGATAATGCTTTGGAACGTACAAATCAAAAATTTATCAAACGCTTTAATCATATAGAACAACGAGCGAAAGAAATTGGAAAATCGTTGAAAGAAATGACTTTAGATGAAATGGATGTTTTTTGGCAAGAAGCAAAAGAGAAAAATTGACTGCGTCGATTCGTTTAATTCATAATTCATAATTTAAACTAACGCTTTTCTAATCCTGATTAATTTTTCCAATAGAGGTTCCAATAAATCTAAAGGCAACATATTTGCTCCATCCGACAAAGCCTCTTCCGGATGAGGATGCGTTTCGATAAACAAACCATCGACTCCGACAGCTACCGCAGCTTTGGCAATTGTTTCAATCAATTGGGGCATTCCTCCAGTCACTCCGCTCGATTGGTTCGGCTGTTGCAAAGAATGTGTCGCGTCCATCACAACAGGATAGCCGAATGATTGCATTTCAGGAATTCCACGATAATCTACCACCAAATCAGTATAGCCGAAAGTAGTTCCCCGCTCGGTCAGCAGAATTTGATTGTTTCCGCTATCTGCAACTTTCTGTGCGGCAAACCGCATTGCAGCAGGAGATAAAAATTGACCTTTCTTAATATTAACTATTTTCCCCGTTTTTGCAGCGGCGGCTAACAAATCAGTCTGACGGCAGAGAAAAGCGGGAATCTGCAGTACATCAACATATTCCGCCGCTATTGCAGCATCGTGAGTTTCGTGAATATCCGTAAGCACTGGAATATGAAAAATGTCACGAACTTTTCTCAATATTTTCAAAGCTTTTTCATCGCCAATTCCGGTGAACGAATCAACTCTCGACCGGTTGGCTTTTTTATAAGAGCCTTTGAAAATGTATGGAATGTTTAGTTTTTCGGTAATGCCAATTATTTTTTCAGCTATATCCATAGCCATAAGTTCATTTTCGATAACGCAAGGACCGGCAAGTAGAAAAAAGGAATCTTTATTTGTTAAATTGTGGAATGATATTTTCATACGTAAATAATTTTTATTGGGCAAAGGTAAGATATTTTGCCGAAATATTGGTAGATTATTGTTCTGGACAAATCAGAAATCGGCATAATCTTTTTCGGACGATCCTGTTGGTGCCTTACTTTACAATATTTTTCAAGTATGGTTTAGGCTTGATATTAGGTGATTTATGGATAAAGGTATATAAACTATGACAACATAACAGATTGATGCAAACAGCAATAAAAATACGCAAAAATATGCATTATCTGTGAGTTATTATAGCAATATGATAAATCGATAGAGAAGGTAAAATGCAGTCTTTTGAAGGAAAAAATGAATTAAAGATCTTATTAAAACGAAGTCCCTAAGTGAAAAAAATGAGTTAAGGGCGTCGATTTAACGAAGTCCTTAAATGAAAAACACGAGTAAAGGACGCCGTTTTAACAAAAAAAGCAAAAAAAAGCCGATTTTTCAAAGAAAAACCGGCTTTTTAAGATAAAAACCAATCAGGTTGCGACTACTTGATCATTTCGTATGAAATGTCTCCTAATTGTTTTTTCAATTGTACATTTGGCGTAAATTGCAATTTGACACGATGTATCAAATTGTAATTAAACTCTTCCGGAGTTTCTACGCCGCTGCTTTTGAGTACAATGCGGAGCATTCCCAAACGACCAATTCTTACGCCGCGTCCCATTAGTAAAAACAAGGATGCCGCATCGACCATGTTTTCAAGAACGTTTAAAACGTCGCCTAACGAAAGAGACGAATACTTCGAGATTTGCTTCGCAAGAACATAAAGGTCAGCGACTCCTTCATTTTCCATTTTTACATAATACTTCGGATTTTGATTTCTATCCAAAGGATTGGATTTTTGAACTAATTTAATTCTCATGATTGTTAATTTTTTAAAAGTTATCGGCACTATTGCCTTCGGTTTCGGATAAAGAAAATGTCAAGGAGTTGGCTTGCAAGTCTTCACAACATATTCACATAATTTATTATCATAATACCAATACAAATATAATAAATCAAAAATGCTTTGTCAAGAGTCCTTAACAATTTTTCGCATTATTTTGCTTTGGCATCTTGAAGTCAAGCGTAATATTAACTATTTTTAACGAAATAAATACGGAAATAAGACTATATCTTCCGTTCTTCTTGAACGAACAAAGTTCCGAAGATTGGTCTCCATATTCTTCGACTCGCGATAAGTTGAATCAGATTTTATCTCTGCCGAACGAGTGGCACAGACAAGCGTGCAACAGTAGTAATAGACGCGGGCATTTCCACAGCTGAAAACCTTGCATTATCCATGCTCGGCGTAGCGTCTTTCGCTACGTCGAGCATGGAGTACATTAAATAATTACTCCGATATTGAATAAAAAATAAAAAAATCCTTTTCATATTTATGTCATTTATTCTTCATTTGTTTGAGGCAATAATTGTTTTGTAGAAATTTCGCCGGACGAAGATAAAGAACTTTCATCCGGCAAACTGGCATAACTGCGCTATTTCCTATGGCGAACAACGGGATGAAATATATTACCCAACAATTTGTTTAACTTGATCATAATCTTTCAGATTAACCCTGTAAAGAGCGCGAAACTCAAAGCAGATATTGTCGGTGAAATTTAAGGGCTACCAATAGAAACAAAGCCCGAATTATCTCTATTTATGCCATGATAAACACTCCTATTGCTGAAATTGCTTTAAATGTAAGAAATATTGTTA
>JGI24699J35502_11133380_pt1 | contig 10208 bp, 7 predicted proteins | sample TergutMp193P4_FD_35502 | JGI IMG/M metagenome (IMG submission 35502) | reverse complement strand
TTTTTTTTTTTTTTGCATTTCTATTAAACATTACAGAAATATATTATTTGCGACGATACATGCAGTTTTCATATCCTAAGGTATTTAAGTGACAGTTCATTTCTACTACTTAATATTTATTTATTGGTTGGCTGCTAAATATATGTAATTTAATACCGATAAAATTAGAATCATTACCTTTCCAGAAAAAATAAACAAATTTTTGTAATAATAAACAATACGCACTGATTCCATCAGAGATTGGAGAGCATTTTTGGATTATATACTTTTTCACCATGTTGGCTGCACTGCATCTGTCTCGATCACTCAAACTACCAGAACCCCACTAATTACCAATTAGTGTTGTTATATTGCACTTTAGTTAGACATAACCTGGAATAAACCTCAACTGTCTGGAATGATGTCATGATTACTGACGCCAATAAGCTTGAGCCCATCTAGCATTTCGTTGCTCTTATTCGATTCAGTCGCTTTGATTTCCTTACATTCTTAAGTTACATTTACGCACTTAAGCTGCTAAAGCTACATACTTTACACGATGTAATACTTCACCTTCATTCTCTTTTTCCATCCGTATTTTCTTGGAGGACGAAATTTTGTCTTTATACTTCCGAAGAAAGTATGTCATTGGTTTATGTTTCATAACATTAAGAATCCAATTTTTCTTTCTCGCAAAAATTGCTATTCCATTATTTGTGCAACAGATGCTAATTTAATGCGAAACGGTGCAGATATTTTAATTAGTTTAATTAGTACTCCTCAACGGATTTTGCGCTTGCAGTTCATTCATTGAATTTTCATGCGAATTATAGTTTTATGACACCGAGTTGAATTGTAATTACTTTTTATATCCCTTAACATTTATTTTGTCATTTCATGCAAGAGATTTTCCGAACAACAGCGTTCAAAATTTTATTTCAAATTCTGAATAACATAACTTAGTTTGCCGAATTGTAATTTGTATGTATTGTAGTACGTTTATGCCACGCACTGCGATGCGAACAGGACATACACTCTAAAGTGACACGAAATACCTTAAAGCAGAAACACACAATATGAAACCACATGACATCTACCAGCAAAATTCCATTACCAATAACTGCTAATTTTTAAAGTTGAAGATTTTAGTAACCTGCTTCAACTTATTCAATTTAAATTTAATTTTAATCTTCTAATTTTATTCTCTAATTATAACCTTCAAATCAATTATAAACTGTGAAAAGCCAGATCTCCCTTTAGCACACGATCTGTATACTTCGTAATATGTTTCAAATATTACCCTGAAGATGACCTTTGGAGGATCGAAACATGTAGTTGGTTAACTTCTTATTTTTATAAAGTTGTGTTTTTGACGGTTGTTAATTTGCCCTTGTTTATTCTCCAACACAAGCGGGTGCGTAAAATTAAGATGTTTATGCCGTATGCCACTTTTTTCTTTTTCTTTCTTTGTTAAGCAATTTTATGGTGTTGTCTATTTGTGTACCGTTTCTTTATAGTATTTACTTAGCAACTGGCATATTTTTTTATAAATTAAATTTAATGGAACTCTATTACCTATACACGCATGAAAAGTTACACCATTTAAAATTTGTTTTTTAACAATCATGTTTTCAACGACGTTATTTTTAACATGTTATTTCTTATTATATTTTATCTACTTGTCTTCTTATTTTTTTAATTTGTATTGTCCTCATGTCACTGCGCTGTCTCTGTAATTGGCCAAATATTTGTTGCAAAACTGAATTATTGCAAGCAGTTGTGTTTGTGCCATATTAATACCATAAAATATGTGCTAGGGCTATAATGTATGTCCAAGTGAATACAAATATTCTTTAGAAACACACGTTGTGTTGGAGAGTCATAAGTGTTGGTAAATAACTGTAAATAATCAGGAATTAAATCATGAATATTTACTTTCTCTCTAAACAACAATGAAGCTAATGGCCATAAACTACACAACTGTGTTTATGAAAATATTTCTACAGAATTTTATGCGGTAGGGGGCGCGCATTAGTGCTGTACTCGTACATTTTATCTCTTACGAAGAAGATAATTTAGAAGTTTAATTATCTTCCTTCCCTACAACACAAGCAGAAATGCCCAGATAATCGCAGTACATGACGATATTTGTTAGATTTTTCCAAACTTGAAGCACAGCGGATAAACTATGGCCAAACATAAGCACCTATGTTTCTTCTCCGGAAGTACGGCGTGGATGCTGTTTAAGTATATCTTCTCTGAAATGAAATTTGTGGGGCACATTTAATTTTTCTTTCAATCCAATAGATTATAAAAATTTTCAAGAGGGAAAAATTCGATTATATCACTTCTCTCAAAACCGACCAATTACAAAAATTTACACATAATATGAAATATAAATATCTTGACCCTTGAAGATGGGAAGATAGGTCGTTACGATACATTGCCACGGAATTACCACTAGTCACTGTTTATTGGCCCAGAGGAGCTGCAGAAGCCTGAAATAAAATAATCGGTAAATTATAAATCATTTTAGATTAGTTTAAAATATATATGTTTAAGGTACTAATTTTTAATGTATTAATATTTAACGGACCACAAAAAATATTTTATAGATTTAAGAAATTCATTTTATAAAAGCAGGTTTTGCCCAAATTAGATGAAAATAAAGGCCTGTAAAATTTCATAGGCCATCAAATCACATGTAATCTTACTGCAGTTCACGTTAGACTTTCCATCTCTTGTCTGTTTTAGATGTCGTCATTTTACATTTGACTCACAGATGGGGAAAGTTGAGCTGATGTTTACCTAGCTTAGAATAATTGAGAAAATTTAAGAAAAAGCAGAAATTTTCTAAATGCAGACGTTAATGTATTCAGGATTGAGGAAAAATATCGAACAATGGTTAAAATATTCTTTAGGTTTCAAGTTTTAAAAACACTTTCCCATATATTAAGTCGTCTTGTATTTGTTCGCAATGACATTAAAGCAATCTTAATAACTTATTTAAACCAGTGTAGTAGATTAAGCTTGAACCACTATTAAAACAAACGTAAATGGAATGTCTAAAACTTGCTTTTGCATATCTAGGAGGCGAAGTTTATTTCGCACACTTTGTTGATTCGAGTTGTTCGAGTACGTATTTGTTTTCATCAAAACGTAAACTCTCATAAGAAACACACAAATTCATTTTTTGAAATGACAGCGAAAGTAAACATCGTAATAAGCAAGCAGTTTTGAAGTTTTCTCCTGTAGTGCACGTACATCAGAAACTCTGACTGTATTAAACTCAAGCGCTCCACACAATGCAAGTTAAATGTTAAGAACTACAAATATTCATGTTACGTGGAAACATTTGTCAGCTGATTAGAAGATAATAAAAATTATTAGTTGTTATGCTTTTGTATTTAATAATTTATAATTTAATTAGATGTTTTATTTCCAAGCTACATGCAGTGTAGCCAATACCTACAGGTTCAGGCTTATATAATATCTATTCTGAAACATTCACAGCCCTGAAAACCTAACAAATTTTGTAACAGACATTACGTATGGGGTTCAGCGAATATTTTCGACAGTTCAAGTGAAGGAATTACAATGACAGGGCGGGATGTGACTGTTACAAGCATGCCTGGATTTCTTTATGGAAGAATGAGTGGGAAATAGGTTGAAATGTAGGCAAATCAATCATATAAGGGCAAAATTCACAATTTATTCTTTTCTGGAAGAAGGATTTATTATGTAGGCCTATTCTCTCTCATTCATTCATTAATTGGTATTCAGCCTTTAGAGGCCGGGTTGGCAGGAACCAAAGCCCAATCATGTGACCAGTGTGGCTCTGGAACACTGCATCCTGGGCACGTTCTTGGGGGTAGTTTGCAATTACTTTCCCCCGCCTTTAGACGTTTCCACTTTCGCCGCCAGGTGCCTGTAAGTCCGCAACGACGCGAGAGATCCTAGCAGCGAAAGGTGGAATTGTGGGCGAGAAAGTGTCCGGTAATTTTGTCTAAATTCCGACTTCCACGTAAATTTAGGGATCTTTTACATGCCACAAATCTGCGACATGGGACCGACTACTTTAGTTCCCCTCCGAAGGAAGGCGTGCTGAGGACTTTTTTTCGCCCTAAACATCCGACGGCTTCGGCCGGGTTTGAACCCGCGAACTTGGGTACTAAAGGCCAGCACGCTACCCCTAGACAACCGAAGCCGCTTTTCTCTCATTATTAATTTCTAAAATAAGGAAGTGTTAGGACGGAAGAAAGAATTGTCTACAATGTGAGATAAAGCGTGTTTTTTTCTTCACGAAGCCTGAAAATATGCTATTAAACGAAACACCAATACGATTCTAACTTTGGAATGTGTTTAGTCGGAGAACTAACAAAAAGTTCTGGTTAATATGATAAAGTTCTCGCACATCAAAGGCACAATAGAAGCTAAAACATCAATAAAAGGTTTTGTATAATTGGAAACTTAGATTTCTCCATTACGAATTACGAGTAATACAATTGTGACCATGCATTTCGATGTTTTTATATTGAAAGGTAAACACCCAAGTTTTATTTACAGACAACCAAACATTCGTGCATTTTAACTCACAGCTTTGGCAAAAATCCTGCACTCTTTTTTACTTCGTACAGCGAGATTCTTGGATTTAATATCGTTATTGCATTTCATTGTACTTTGCTGCTTCAGAGAGCTCTTAATGGAACAAATATTTATGTTGGTATTATCACGAATCGTTTGTGGCGTGCGTGGTTAGCGCGTAACGGTTTTACATTTCCTGAAAAAGAGAAGTAAAATATTGTTTGATTTTCCATCGCACTCACAGAGCGTCCCATCAGAATACAGCTGCTAACAGTTGCCTTCCGGTGCGAATTGTGGATTGCGTTTTCAAAACGAGTTAAGGTTCTTTTGGGTTTTATTGTACGCTCAGGAGTTAATAATGTGTAACTATCATCTACCATTATTAAATTATAAAACGAAACAGGGTGAAGTAAATGGAAAGTGTTAACTAGATGACGGAGATTGACATATGGAGGAATGGTCTTAATAGAGATCAACCTGTATTTTGATAGAGGTTTCAATGTTTGATGTCGGATATTGCTTAGAATATGGCTTTTTGGGTTATGGCATCGTAAACGACAAGAATATTTTTTCATTTTCCCTGAAGTTGGAGGCGGCTTGTTCTCCGAAACGTCAAAACTAATTTATTATTCTTAAAGGTATAACATCCTTGGAATCCTACACTGCAGAAGGGTTTGTGGGTTTCTCAGTTGTACTCTCTGAATTACCCTTATTACTTTGAAGCAGACAGACCGCCCTCTACTACTAAGGCTTGCCCCTCTGTTAAGTGATGATAATTATTCTCCCATTCACTTCCACGCTACGAAACTCAGTGGGCTTCGCGTTTTAACTGCCTACGCTCCATGTAAGTTTCACTAAGCTTCGAAGACAAAGTCACGTTCCAGCTGAATTAACCAGCCAGTCAGTCTTGTTTGTTAAGCCCTTCTTGGGGATCTTTAACAGATTATAGACAGCCTGTAATTATATAGTTTGTGAGTCTAGGGACGCCCTCTCTAAAGAGCTGTGCGGTCCAGTCTGTTGTCATGCAAAACTTTCTTCAGTTTTAGGTCTTTGCCTAAGTCTACATATTTGGTGCGTTTCTGCCTATATACTTAAAATATACATGTTTATTGACGGCGTATATACATATTTTAAATACTTAAAATCAAACACTATAATATGTATACATGCACGCTATCACTACAGGCCTTTTACGAGGGAGTGCTGATAAGTCCTTAGCACGACCTACTTCCCGATATCGTAGGACGGAATCGATAGTGTCATTGGAAAGAGGAGTATATTCATGTGCCGAATTGCAAGTCTTTTCTTGTTACAGAGGCTGAAAGGAAGCATGTTAGGCGACGCGCGCGATTTCAACAACATGGAAACGCGAGCTATCATTAAGTTTCTTTTTTGCTGCAAGGCAAGGCGCCGAAGGAAATTCACGCCATTCTGACATAAACATTAGGGGAACATGCACCATTGTATGTCACTGTCAAAAACTGGGTGGCCCAGTTTAAACATGGTGATTTTTCCACCTGTGTTGTGCCTCGTCCTGGACGACCCAAAACAGTGACCACCCTGGAGATTATTGATCAAATTCCCAAGCCAAATTTGGAAGACCGTCGGATTTCGGCTAAAACAATAGCTGAGCAACTGAGCATCTCACGTGAGTGGGTTGGGTCCATCATTCATGAAGATTTGGACATGCGAAAGATCTCCGTGAAGTGGGTCCCGAAATTCCTGAACGCGGATCAAAAACGTCAACGGTGCCAGTCGTCTGAGCAACATTCGGAATATTTCGGGGCGATCCAAATGATTTTCCGTAGCGATTGTTGACCATGGATGAAACCTGGTTATATCACTATGACCCGGAGACAAAGCAACACTCAATGGAGTGGCGGCATAGCGTCTCATCCCGCCCCAAAAAATTCTGAGTGCAAAATCCGCTGGAAAATTTCTCGCCTTGAATTTTTGGGATCAAGACGGCATCGTCCTCATTCATTATCTTCCATAGGACCAAACTATCAACGTGTAGTATTACTCATCTCTGCTGGTGCAATTGAAGGACATTTTGAAGGAAAAACGCCGGCTGCGGGAAGGTCACCAAGGGGGTTTTGTTCTTGCACGACAATGCCTTGGCTCACCGGGCATATGCAATACAGAAGAAACTGGCCTACCTGGGCTTCCAGTGTCTTGATCACCCACCCTATTCTCCGGATCTGGCCCCGTCGGACTACTGCCTATTCCCTGGACTGAAGAAACAATTGAAAGGTCGCCATTTTTCTTCCGACGTGGAGGTCATTCGTTCCGCGGGGACCTGATTGGACGGACAACTTTCTGAATTTTTTTAATAGCTTGCAAAAGTTAGAGAAACGGGCTAAAAAGTGTATTTAGCTTCGTGTGGATTACGTTGAATAAATCCCTTCTTTGATCGCTGTAGCTTTTTTCCTTCCTGGTCGGGCTAAGGACTTATCAGCACGCCCTCGAACAGTAGTTATGCCGTACCATAAGTAGATTTTCCAAAACCAACAGTTCGCTTGAACAGTCATTAGCTTGACCGCCGCCAAGTGTGTTTTACTAAACTGCGGATTGCTGTTCCGTCTTTATATACTGCTAAGTTACGGAGTATTTGCCAACAGGAGTAGCAAATTCCGGAAGGTGCTCGCTATTTTGTCATTGTTTACATCATTGTGTACAGTGAGTTATAAGCTGCAGCAATAATAGAAACATGAACAAATATGACATAAATATTTGTCACTAAAAATAAATCTGTTTTGTAGTTATTTTACAATATTCCACAAGAAAACCTAATTTTGCCTAACTGTAATTAGGTGCATCTGGTGAAATTTGATCTTCAACATTAAGTTCACATTAATCTTCTAAAAGCATTTTATGTTTATTAAAGCCACTTTCGAATTTATACAAACTTTATATGGAAACATATGTAAGTCATGAATTTTATTTTAATTCTCTTTATATATTCTCCTGTACGAATACTTTTGGAAAGTAATACTACAAACATCAGCATAACAGTCTTTAACTATGATGAAGGTTAAATATATGCTCAAAATTCATTAACTGAAGTTGCTACAGTTTCAATACAAGATTACTAAGACGAGAGAAGCTGTTACTGTAAATCAACTAGCAGTAATACTTTCCACATATTACCTCAATCAGAACATGCACATTATTATTGGTTATATTTGATAAACTTAAGGTGACATTATTGTGAATCTGAAACACTTCTGTGAAACAGCAAAGCATATTTAAACAAAGAGCGTTTGCTAGTGACTGTATTCTGTATGACATTTGGAATACAACACGAAAAGAAATTAATTAGGGTAGATAATTTTGCTGATTGTCTCTCATCTTTTGTCTGAATACGTAGTTTTTAATGCTAAAACATATCATTTTATATTTTATTATACGAATATGAATTTCGGTCATTATGCAAGAATTTAAATGGTACTTGAGAGCAGATTGCTGAAGATGACTGTGTAATTAAGAGATAAGCAAGGTATTTTTCTTTACCATATATTGTGGCTGAGATCGAATCAGGAAATATGAGACAAGCGGGGCATGTGTAACGCATGAGAGATAAGACAGGTTCATCAGAAAGTGAAGAGAAAGTATGTCTTGGAAGAAACAGGCCTTATTATGAGGATAAGGTTTTATGTAAAGAATATTGAATGGTTAATTTTTGAGTGTTTAGAATGGATTTTCTGGCTCATGATAGGGTCCAGTGGCAGGTTCCGTGGTAGCTTCTTTTAAATAAAAAAATAAAAATTATTTATAGAACCTGCCAAAATGTTTATAAGACATTCAAAAACATTATTTGAATCGAAATAAAAAGAATGTTTCAAGAAACGAGGGAAATATCTCATCTTGTTTAAATGCTAAGTTTTCGAAATTGACTCTGCTCTATGAAGCCACTTATCCCTTCTGCTGATTTTGCATTAGAAAGGCCCTTATATTTTCATTAATTTTCGTGTTACACTTCCATCACATCTTTATAATTCCACAAATATAAAATCTCATTAGCTGTACAGAACACAAAATCATCTCCCCATACTGTCACGTTTAGGAACGATTTTATCTGTACTTGATTCCCCTATATCTCTTCTTGGTAAGAATAAATGTACTGTTAAAAAATAGATTTCCTGTTTCATTAAGCACCAGTCTCATCATAAAATAACCACCAGTTTAATTATTATCTTCCAATTCAAATGAAATCCCTCGTGTGATGAAGTAATCTGCACCGTCTGTACGTGATCTGATGTTTTAATTCAGAGCCTGGTAGAATGATATTCTGTTACATTTTGCTTTTGGTCCTGTTGATGGTTTATATGGGCCACGTGGCAACTGTGACGTAACTGACTGACTGAATGAATGTTTTTGTAATGGGACTGACTATACTGGTGAAGGTCACAGTGCAAAATTACCATACAAATTCAAAGTTAAAAAACGAATACCATATTATGTAGGAACTTTCAGTTCACAGCAGCTTTAAAGGTGGTTCAAAACCTTGTTTTTCGTCGTAGGTGTTCTGACATTTCTACTCGGCGCGTAATTTTGCTGGCCAAATTATATATCCTTTTGTCCCTTTGTCTCTTCCTCTTCTTGATCGAGATCTTCTAACGGATTTCCGTTAAATTTAGTGCTGAATAATTTTAAGACAAATTGTAATTAAATTTTAATTCCATTTTAAATGGAACAAATATTACACACTTTGCATGATAATCTGTATTATTTTCCGAGTATCGTCTCAAGGTAATTCGCTGGGCACTTTACTCGAGGAAAATATTTAGAGTTAAACTTTTACGGGAACACTGCATTCACATCTCTTCTTTAGTACACTTTTCTCCACGAGTTTTAATATCTGAAGCAATTTAAATATGAAAAAAGATTTTGTACATTTCTGAAAATGAAGAATCTTTCCCAAAATATTCCTACATATCTTCTTTGGCGAGAAAAATTTTTGTTCCTATACTTGACTTGGGAGTGGCTTGTTATAGTCTTTTGACAGAACGATACAACAAATTAGGTAAGAATTTTAACCACAGGGAAATAGTAAATGAATTCTCTTCAGTTCGTGCTGTAACATAGGGGAACGAAATTTTAATGGCATTTGTTTATTCATTCTGGGATTAAGAGGAGACAGGAGATAACTGTACACGTGGAGCTTTATAACACTTTTTATCGAAGTATTATTAAGGCGATTAAATCAAAGACGATGAGGTAGAAGTAGCATGTGACACACGTGGTGAAGAAGTGAAATGTGTACATAGTTCTGGTGGGAAAAACTGAAGAAAGGAGGCCATTTGGAAGAACCAGACATAGGTAGAAATATATTCTTTAAAATTAGTTTAAAGGAATATGCGTAGGATAGGAGGTTGTTGACATGACCTTGACATTTCTTGAGTATCTTAGGGCATAATATTTTCTCAAAAAGAATCTTGTACCGTACAACGAGTTACTTAGAATTCCCTTCATGTGAGTTTCCCATTTGTGGTGGCTGAATAGACAGATAAACAGATGAACCGCCCAAGTGTTTGTTTGTCTAATTAAATTAATCTTTTATTATATAAACTATATTAATTTTGCCTGCGGGTAACACAATGTCGGACAAATAATCGCCACGATGTATGCAGATATTCATACAA
>JGI24699J35502_11133381_pt1 | contig 10209 bp, 8 predicted proteins | sample TergutMp193P4_FD_35502 | JGI IMG/M metagenome (IMG submission 35502) | reverse complement strand
GCGTTGCATATGAACCGCCGAGCATGGATATCCAAACTCTGCAACCGTATCGACGCCGAATATTTGCCTGCAGGCTAATGGACATTTTGGGATAATTTTGGACGTAAAATCTTCCTTTAAGAAATTTTAATCTGCAACTATTCTGATATCCCCGAATATTTTATAATTTTGCAGTCCATAAGTGATGATATGACAAAAAGGAAACCCTCAGAAAAACAAAATGGAAATTCCTCTCATTTTTCCGGTTTGAAGCAATTTTTTGCAAGTAATGCAACTCATTTTGTTTCAGGATTAATCGTTTTCATAATAACGATTTATGCTTTCATTGCCATGCTTTCTTTTTTTTATACGGGAGCAGCCGATCAAAGTAAAATAGAAGGCGTTTCTTTTTTTCATTGGGGTAGTATAGACGGCATAACTAATTGGACGGGAATGCGTGGGGCTATCCTGAGCGATTTATTAATGAACAAAGGGTTTGGCGTTTCTACCTTTTTTCTCCTTTTATTTTTAGCTCTTGTCGGATTATACTTAATGAAAGTCAAATATTTTAGTCTTATTCGATATTTTATTATCTGTTCAATCCTTACAATTTGGACTTCTGTTACCCTGTCTCTCCTTTTGGGACCTTTTTTAAAGGATACCGCATATTATTATATCGGAGGCGCACATGGATTTGTATTGTCAGAATTAATGGTCAAAAATTTCGGCGTTCCGGGTACGATTATGATAATTATCGTTGTACTTGTTCTTATTCTGGCAATTATTTCTTCCCGAACGATTCCTTTTTTACAAAATCTTTTCAAGTGGAAACCTAAACAGGGAAAAGGGGAAAAAGGAGTAATAAAAAATGTACCTACGGAAACAATAAAATCGACAGAACCGGAGAGAGAACAGCCGGAAGTGGATACAGAAAAACCGAGTACAGAAAACAAACCGAAAGATCCGAATCCTGATGATGATTTTGTCGTAGAAGTACCGAAACCGGACGATGAGCCGCTTCCCCCTATTGATAAATCACCTGTTTCGTCTATACCTGTTCGTAAAGAAGAAGAAAATGGATACAATGCGTTGGAAGAATTAGGCGTTTACGATCCAACTCTTGATTTGTCGTCTTATAAAAAGCCGTCGCTCGACTTATTGAAACGATACGATCAGAGAGAAACTCAGGTAGATATGGCTGAGCAAAACGAGAACAAAAATAAGATTATACATACTCTTGAGAATTTCGGAATCAGCATCAAGTCCATTAAAGCGACTGTAGGTCCAACGGTTACACTTTACGAAATAGTTCCGGAAGATGGCATAAGGATTAGTAAAATAAAGAACTTGGAAGATGATATAGCCATGAAGTTGGCAGCACTTGGAATTCGTATCATAGCTCCAATGCCGGGAAAAGGAACAGTCGGAATTGAAGTTCCGAACAAAGATCCGCAAATCGTTTCCATGCATTCCATCATTGCTTCCAGAAAATTTCAGGAATCTAATTATGATTTGCCGATTGCCTTGGGTAGAACTATAACCAACGAGATTTTTATGATTGATTTGACCAAAGCCCCTCACTTATTAGTTGCTGGAGCTACAGGACAAGGCAAATCTGTAGGACTTAATGTCGCGATTACCTCGTTATTGTACAAGAAACATCCTGCCGAATTGAAATTTGTGCTAATCGACCCGAAAATGGTGGAATTTGGTATTTATTCTGCAATAGAAAAACATTTTTTAGCCAAACTTCCGGATACCGAAAAGCCGATTATTACCGATTTCACGAAGGTAATTTACACATTGAATTCCTTAACCAAAGAAATGGACGATCGCTATGAATTATTGGAAAAAGCCGGCTCCCTTAGGAACATAAAGGAATACAATGAAAAATTTATTAACCGGCGACTGAATCCCGAAAAAGGACACCGGTTTATGCCGTATATCGTAGTAATTATCGATGAGTTTGGCGACTTGATTATGACAGCTGGTAAAGAAATTGAACAACCGATCGCCCGTATTGCCCAAAAAGCCCGTGCGGTAGGCATACACATGATTATTGCTACACAACGTCCTACAACCAACATCATTACCGGAACCATCAAAGCAAACTTTCCAGCGCGAGTTGCTTTCCGGGTTATTTCCGCCATCGACTCCCGAACGATTTTAGATACTCAGGGAGCAAATCAATTGGTTGGTCGCGGCGATATGCTTTATACACAAGGAAACGACACGACTCGTATTCAATGCGCTTTTGTGGATACTCCTGAAGTTGAACGGATTTCCAAATTCATAGGCAGTCAGCCTGGATACTCGACTGCGCTTTTGTTACCGGAATATACCGAAGAAGGAAACAGTAAACTACCGAACGCCGATCTTTCTAAACTTGATCCACTATTTGAAGATTCTGCACGTTTGATTGTCACCCATCAACAAGGTTCTACTTCCCTTATTCAACGGAAATTTGAAGTGGGATACAATCGCGCAGGACGGATAATGGATCAGTTGGAATTAGCCGGAATTGTAGGACCCATACAAGGCAGCAAACCGCGAGAAGTATATATTCAGGATGAATATCGCTTGGAGCAAATTTTAAATAAATTAAAAGAATGAAAATGAGACACAATACTACTGTTTTTTCGTTACGTATCTTACGCTATTTATCTGTTATCTTAATTGGGTTGTTCGTTGCGGCGCCAATATTTGCCCAAAAAGATGCAAAAGCCAAAGAATTATTGGATAAATCGTCGGCTATGCTGAATCAATCCGGCGGATTATCAGTTTATTTTACATTGAATATAAACGATGAAATCAATAAAATAAAACAAAGTTTCGATGGACAAATGTTCGTGAAAGGAGCGAAATTCTTTTTTGATACTCCGGATCAAACGGTTTACTTTGACGGAAAAACTCAATGGGCATATAATAAATCCATTGAAGAAGTTAGTATCTTGGAACCTCAACCGCAAGACATTAAAGCATTAAATCCTATCGCGGTTTTTGAATTATATAAGACGGATTGCGATTATAAATACAAAGGAGAGAAAGCCGATATTAAAAAGCGGAAAGTAGAGGAGATTTCTCTTTTTCCGAAAGATAAAAAAGAAGAAATCAAGCAAGTGGATTTACAAATCAATCGAAGTGATTTTATGCCTGTTTTTTTTCATATCATTTATAAAAACAAAACGGAAGTTCGTATTTATGTCAATAAGTATCAAACTCAATTAAATCTTCCTGACAGCCAATTTATTTTTGATAGGAAAAAATATCCGCAAGCGGAAGTAAATGATTTGAGATGAATAGAGTATGAAAAAGATAGAAAAAATAAAATGTTTGATTATAGGTTCGGGACCAGCTGGTTATACCGCTGCAATTTACACTTCCCGAGCAAATTTATCTCCGGTATTGTATGAAGGAATACAACCGGGAGGACAATTGACAACCACTTCTGACGTAGAAAATTTTCCCGGCTATCCGGATGGAATTTCCGGCATCGCCATGATGGATGAATTGAAAAAGCAGGCTTCCCGTTTCGGCGCAGACATTCGGAGGGGAATCGTCACGGGATGCGATTTGTTGCAATCGCCTTTTCAAGTTACAATCGACGGAGAAACGCAAGTCAAAGCGGAAACCATCATCATTTGTACAGGAGCCAGTGCTAAGTACTTGGGGCTTCCCGACGAAACCAAATATCAGGGAATGGGTGTATCGGCATGTGCCGTATGCGACGGTTTTTTCTACCGTAAAAAAAACGTAGCCGTAGTTGGCGGCGGCGATTCCGCTTGTGAAGAAGCGCTTTACTTAGCCGGATTAGCCAATAAGGTCTATCTGATTGTGCGTAAAAACTATTTACGGGCGTCGCAGGTTATGCAAGAGCGTGTATTTAATCATCCGAAAATCGAAATTCTGTTTAACACAAATACACTTGGATTATTTGGAGAAAAGGGCGTGGAAGGTGCTCATTTAGTAAAATTTGCCGGAGAATCGAACGAAGAGCGATTCGATATCGCTATCGACGGATTTTTTCTCGCTATCGGACATAAACCTAATTCCGATGTATTTAAAGATTATTTGGATTTAGATGAAAACGGATATATCAAAACAGTTTGGGGAACAACAAGAACCAATATACTCGGCGTTTTTGCAGCGGGCGATGTAGCCGATCCGCATTATCAGCAAGCCATCACAGCTGCTGCTACCGGTTGTATTGCAGCCATTGAAGCTGAACGCTTTTTAGCGGGAAGACGATGATTGATAATCTTTAATAAATCCGGCACACAACCAATTGGCTAAAGCCTGCCTGTTGTTTTCTAATATATAACGTTTTTGATCATCTACGTTTTGCATATTTGCTAATTCTACAAAGAGGGAGATAGGATTAGTATTTTTCAAAACGTACAACGGACGAGTTGAAACTGTTCCGGAAAATCCTCTACCCGGTTGATGTTTCTGATATAAATCATGGAATGTCTTCCGCATTGTTTCCGCTAATTGCAGGCTTTTGGTTTTATTCTGTTTTATATTCTGATAATAGAAGAAAACATCTAACTGCTTTTTTTTGCTCCGACTATCCAAATGGATAAAAATAGCCCGTTGGTACTTTGCTTTTGATTCGAAATTCAAATTGTTAATTGCATCCGTCCGTTGTTTCAACCGCGCTATCTGACTCGATGGAATTGCTTTTCCCATACAGGTTTCATTTTTGCTGTTTTTTAAATATTTATCATCGCGAATTCCGTCTTTTGGATCTTGAATGATGATGTGAACAGTAGCATTATGCTGCAGTAAATTCCTTGCTAAACGCAAAACAATATCATAAGCATATTCGTCTTCATGCAATACTTGTCCGTCAACTTTGGTGGTTGCTCCCGGATCCGGTCCGCCGTGACCGCATACTAAATAGAAACATGCGCCTGCCAATGCATTATCTTGAATCTCATAATTCTTATATTTTTCGCCAAACAAAGAATTTGTACCATTTCTATTTTTTTGTTTGCTTGTAGATTCCGGTTTATGCTGTTCAGTTGCTTTATGTTGTTCTGTTGACGAGAGTGGCGGTAAAAGATAATTAGTACCCTGAATCAATGTATTAGATTTACCTAATTTATTTTTATTTAGTCGAATAAATTCATCATAATCTTTTGTTTCCGTACGGTTATGCCGCCTCAGAAAAGTATAAATTCCTTCTCCTCTTCGAGGCTTATCTTTCTCTTGACTAAATACAAGAGAAACGCATAAACTAAAAAGAATTAATAAGCAAGAGCGATTCATTAGCATCTTCCTAAAAGATTATTTCCATATTTCGGAAACTTTTATTTTAACTCCGGGTAAACCTTTTTGTGATTTTATTTTCTCGGCATATTCCGGATTATACGGCGATTTTTCTATTGAAACGCCTTCGGATGCAAAAAAATCTTTGAGTTTATCGCCATATTTTTTAAAGTCGATATGAGCAGAAGTTGGAGTGCCTTTTGCATAATGTTCTATTATTATTCCTCCCGTGTGTGCCATAACTGCAAAGTTTTTTTGTATAACAATTGAATGATGCAAAGATACGATTTTTAATCATATAATAACTATTGTTGCGTTAATTATATTTTATTATCAGCAAAAAGCACGCACGCTTTTTGCTGATAAATTTTAGTTAACATAAAGCCGAATTCTTTTTAGGGTAGTCGATCGTATAATGCAAGCCGCGACTTTCTTTTCGTTCCATCGCTTGTTTTATAACCAAATACCCTACATTTACAATATTACGTAATTCGCAAATATCACGCGAAACGATGGAACGTATAAATAAATTTTCCGTTTCCCTGTAAATGATTTCCAAGCGTACTAACGCTCGCTCCAAACGTAAATTGGAACGGACAATGCCTACATAATTACTCATAATAGAAGCGACTTCCTTTGTACTCTGGGTAATCAAAACCATTTCTTCGGTTAAGGAAGTGCCTTTATCATTCCATCGGGGAATACCCTCCTGAAACGAGTAATGGTTCAGATGGGCAATCGAATGTTTAGCAGCCGCATCGGCATAAACGATTGCTTCTATTAAAGAGTTGGATGCAAGACGATTTGAGCCGTGCAGTCCGGTTCGAGAACATTCGCCTGCAGCATACAATCGGTTAATAGTTGTACGAGCGTCTAAATCCACCACAATTCCGCCACAAAGATAGTGCGCTGCCGGAACGACTGGAATATATTCCTTCGTAATATCAATTCCTTCACTCAGACATTTTTCATAAATAGTAGGATATTCTTTTTTTGTTTCTTCCGCATCTTTCTGAGTAACATCCAAATAAACAAAGTCGCTTCCGCTGCTTTTCATTTCGTTGTCGATGGCGCGGGCAACAATATCTCGAGGAGCTAATGAACCGCGTTCGTCGTATTTATACATAAATTCTTTTCCGTCGCGTGTACGCAATACAGCTCCATAACCGCGCAAAGCTTCCGTAATCAGAAACGACGGACGTTCCATCGGATTATACAGAGCAGTTGGATGAAATTGCACAAACTCCATGTCTTTGACTAATCCTTTGGCACGATAAACCATTGCGATTCCGTCTCCGGTAGCAACGACAGGATTAGTAGTAGTTTGGTAGATATTACCTATTCCGCCGGTACAAATCATTGTCACTTTTGAGAGGAAAGTATGAATTTCGTTTGTAGCTTCATCTAAAGCATACGCGCCGTAACATTCGATATTGGGAGTATCTTTCGTCACTTTTTCTCCCAAATGATGCTGAGTCAATATTTCAATAGCGAAATGATGATCGAATACTTGAATCTGCGGATGTTGTTTAATTGCATTGATTAAGCTCACCTGTATTTCTTCACCAGTATTATCTTTATGATGAAGGATGCGAAATTCGGAATGACCGCCTTCTTTATGCAAATCAAATCCGCCGGCTTGGTTTTTGTCGAAATCGACGCCCCAGCGAATCAATTCTTCAATTTGTTGAGGAGCTTCGCGAACTACTTTTTCCACAACCTGTTTGTCGCAAATACCATCTCCGGCGATTAAAGTATCCTGCACATGTTTTTCAAAATCATCCCAAGGAAGAGTGACGGAAGCTATTCCGCCTTGTGCATAAAACGTATTGGCTTCTTCCAATGTGGTTTTACAAAGAAGCGCAACCTTGCCTTTGTCGGCAACTTTCAGGGCATAACTCATACCTGCAATCCCTGAACCTATAACGAGAAAATCATATTTATAAACCATAATTTACATAATTAGTGATTCCAACATTCGTTTCAAAACAACTTCACAAGATATTTCCCGGTTAGCAGCTTCGGGAATAACAATAGATTTAGGGCTTTCGATTACTTCATCCGTCACAATCATATTACGCCGGACGGGAAGACAATGCATAAAGAAAGCCGAATTGGTCAGGTTCATTTTGGCTGTATCGATAGTCCAACTTCTGTCTTTATTAATGACCTGCCCATAATTTGCATCTTCAAAAGGCGACCAGTTTTTTGCATAAATGAAATCAACTCCTTCTAATGCTTTCAATTGATTGTACTCGACTTTTGCTCCTCTGACAAACGAACTATCCAATTCATATCCTTCGGGATGTGTGATAACGAAATCGACATCTGCTTCGTTCATAAAGTCAGCGAAAGAGTTAGGCACTGCTTGCGGTAGAGCCTTAGGATGCGGCGCCCATGTCAAAACCACTTTCGGTCGCGGTTTTGTTTTATATTCTTCGATAGTAATCAAATCAGCAAATGCTTGCAAAGGATGAGTAGTCGCACCTTCCATACTGAAAACCGGCCGTCCGGAATACTGAATAAATTGGTTGAGAATCTTTTCGCTGTAATCGTCTTGCTTACTTTCAAATTGTGCAAACGAACGCACGCCGATTATATCGCAATATGAACCCATTACGGGAATTGCCTCAAGAATATGCTCCGATTTGTCTCCATCCATGACGACTCCCCGTTCGGTTTCCAATCGCCATGCTCCTTGATTAACGTCAAGAATCATCGTATTCATACCTAAGTTCATTGCTGCTTTTTGCGTACTCAAACGCGTACGCAAACTGGAATTGAAAAATACCATCAATAAAGTTTTATTCTTGCCCAGCGCCTGATAAGCAAAACGGTCTTTCTTTACTTCAAACGCTTCTTTCAGCGCTTCTTTCAAATTTCCTAAATCTTTTACGTTTGTAAATATTCTCATATTTTATTTGTCTTTAATTATTCATTTGTTTATAATGCGGGGCGACTAACATATTGTCGCCTGTGAATGGTCGACCACATATTGTCGCCCCTACGTTATTCTCTTATTTGTCCTGTTCCTTGAATAATCCATTTATAGGTTGTTAGTTCTTCCAAAGCCATTGGCCCGCGGGCATGCAATTTTTGCGTACTGATTCCTATTTCAGCGCCCAAACCGAATTGTGCGCCATCGGTAAAAGCCGTAGAAGCGTTTTCATACACACAGGCTGCATCGGTTAATTTTTGAAACAAAGCTATCGTTGCCGGATTTTCTGAAATAATGCATTCACTGTGTTTGGAACTGTATCTGGCAATATGTTTTAAAGCCTCCTCTAAACAAGAGACTGTACGAATGCTCATCTTGTAATCAAGAAATTCTGTACCGAAACTTTCCGCCGTTGCATGCTTAAGCAATTCATCCGGATATTTCCCGTTTAATGCTTGATATGCTTTTTCGTCGGCGTAGATGATAACATTGCTTTCTTTCAGTTTTTCACAAAGAAAAGGTAAATCGGGCAATCGCTCTTCGTGAATAATCAAACAATCTAACGCATTGCAAACGCTTACACGCCTTGTTTTGGCATTATTTATAATTTCTTTGCCGATTTCTTTGTCGCCTTCAATATCAAAATAGGTATGGCAAATACCTGCGCCTGTTTCAATAATCGGTATTTTAGCATTTTTACGAACATAATCAATTAGTCCTTGACTGCCGCGGGGAATAATTAGGTCAACAATGCCTTCGGCGTTCAGCAAAGCAGCGGTCGCTTCTCTTTCAACAGGCAACAGCGTACAACATTCGGCAGAAACTGAGTAGGATTTCAATACATCTTGAATTATTTTTACCAATGCAACAGTGGAGTACTCAGCGTCGGAACCGCCTTTCAATATACACACGTTTCCCGATTTGAAGCAGAGGGAAAATACGTCGAGGCATACATTGGGACGCGCTTCGAAAATTACGCCGACTACTCCGAAAGGAACTCTGAGTTTAGTGATTTTCAAACCGTTGGGACGAACGGTTTCACTCAGTACTTTTCCGATTGGCGACGGTAATCGGGTAACAGATTTCAAATCAGAAACCATACCTTCGATCCGTTCTTTCGTCAATTTCAGCCGGTCGTATTTGGGATCGGAAATATCCATCCGTTCCAAATCTTTTTGATTTTCAAAAAGGATTTGATTCGTTTCCTTTATTACCTTTTCTCCGATTGAAAGAAGAATTTCATTGATTCTTTCGTCTGATAAAAACGATAATTCTGCAACAGCTTTTTGAGCCTTTTCAAAAATAATTCGATAATCCATTTCCCTTTTTTTCGACAAAAATACAATAATTTATTTGAAATTATGAATTATGAACAATGTTCGACGTAGCAAATTATAAATTATGAATTAAATTCACTGTTCCAGATGGTGACGATCGTTAAACCGGAGACGAAAAAGCACGTAGTGCGTGTGCGTTTATAGTCATGTGCGAAAGCGCACGGTCATTGTGTTGAAAATATTAGCAAAGCCATGCGCCGCGTAGCGGTGCTGTATAATGAAAGAAAAATTATTGCGGTTTCATTTTAGCTGGCAAGACGGTTATGGGCATTTACCTGCTTCTATTCACAAATTACATCTGTTTCCAATTACATCAAACAGCACCGCTACGCGGCGCATGATTGTTGATGATATTTCACCGTTTTTCACCGTACGCTATCGCACACGTCTATAAATACAGAAGCACTACGTGCCTGCCGCTGTCTTGTCCTGAAAAACAACATTCCAATTCAGTTCCGTACAAGGAGGTTATAATATGCACAGTCATTGGTCATGATTTGCATATACTTCTGAAATCTGTATTTATATGGAACAACGGGTAAGAGACCCAAATCGCAGGAACGAAAACGCAAAAATGCAAACATTATTTATATAATTTTTTTAAAATGGGGACGAACTGTCGTTTTAGGGGGACGAACGGGAAAATTTTCCATTGAATCCACTATTTTTCTCTTTAATTTTGCA
>JGI24699J35502_11133382_pt1 | contig 10211 bp, 13 predicted proteins | sample TergutMp193P4_FD_35502 | JGI IMG/M metagenome (IMG submission 35502) | reverse complement strand
TTGTTCTAGGCGCGTCTAACGGTAAACTGGAAGAACCGGAGATTATCAATTACTATTACATCAATATCCGTTTCAAGCCGGATTTTCAGCAAGAGACCGCCGCTATTGAGAGCGAAGTTAAAGCGTATGTCTATGCAAACAACATACCGCTGGTGTGGCTTGACGACGAGCAGGGTACGGTGATGAACGCAGTTAATCGCATATTGGGCGAGGGCTGGAATGAGCGGGAAGTTACCGAGGATGAAGCGGTTGCGTTGTTTAACCGTGTAAAGAACAGGTTAGCTATCAGGGGGCTTACCGGAGACCCGCATAAGACCGGATATTATACTCTACCAGAATTTATTACCAATAAAGCAGCCTACTGTTTTGAAGCGGCGAATTTTTCCTTTTGGTTTTTCTCGGAATTAAAAATAAATTCAATGTATATATCCGCTGATTTTACAAGAACAATATCCCACGGAGCTATCCGATTATATAATTCTGAAAAAATAGTAGACTATTTTGGATCAAGTGAAAAATTCACAAAAATAATGTGGGAGACAGAAAGTCCGTTATACTGGTTAAGTGATTATTATAGCGCGCTTTCTCACAAAAACAAATTATCGGCTGATTTCCGAAAATTGAGGGAAGGAGCGGTCATTGGTAAAAAATATGATATGACTGTTTTGGGTATTTTAGTGGATATATACAACAAAGAAAGGTTGTATCGGGAAATTAGTGAAATGGGCGATTTTGTATTTGAATATATAAGTTTGGATGATGTAATGGCAACAAAAAGATTAAATACAAATCCCAAAAATAGCACAAAAAACAATGCCATGTTATTTGCAAAAAGCTACAGCCTCACCAACAATAAAGAAGGCTTTGAAAAAGCCAAGTCTTTTCTCAATAAATATTATGGCAAAGATAAACAAGCAAAAGATTTTTTGGAATACTACGCTATGGGGGAATAAAAAAAAGGGGGAAGTCTCCCCCTCACTCCAACCCTTGACCGGATAGAAAAGAAAAAAGTACCACAGATGAGTAAAGTAAAAAGAAGAATACCTATCAAAAAAGAAAAAGAAAGAATTTATGTTTTTAAAAGCAACTCCAACTTTCGGGCGTTTATTACTGCCTGACTTTTTGCATGGTTATTAAAGAAAATTTGAACAATAGCAGCGTGTTTTAACAAGTAGCGTATAGGGTCTATCATTGTCTGTAACTCATTGTCAGTGTAAAGATAATCGTATCTAGTTACGTTGTCTCCTTTATACCACATCTCGGCGTTTCTGCCATGCAAGCGAAAGTAAGCAATATCGCTGGTGTGCAAAAAGTCTAACTTGGGAAGATTTTTTATTTTCGGATAGTCACCGATACACCAACCAATATTTCGTTGACGAAGAGCGTTGTAAACATTGTCATTTTGCCATTTGCTGTTTCTCATTTCTACCACGAGGGGTATGTCGGTTATTTCTTTGAGAAGAGCGTCTAAATAAATCCGTTGACCTTTATCATAGTGGAAACTCTGAGGAAACTGGAGCAACAAACAGAGCAAAACATTATTCGTCTGTAACGGCTCAAGGGCTTTTTTAATATCAGAGACAACAACTTGATATTGGCTGTTGTTAAGGTTATGTGTCAAACCGTTAAACGCTTTGACCGAAAATTGTACTTTACCACCGGTTCGTTTTACCATGTTCTGCATTTGTTTGGCTGTAGGCATACGATAATAAGTTCCATTAAGTTCAATGGAATTAAATTGTGTCGCGTAATACTCTAAAAACTTATTTCTTGCAGTTTTCTCAGGATAGAATACCCCTTTCCATTCTGGATAATCATAGCCTGATGTGCCGATTAAAAGTTTACCCATAATTTATAATGCTACCGGAATTTCTTTGATGTGTGTAGTGTAGCGTGGGGAAAGGTAGTCCCTTCGCAACTTCCACGGGGCGGGTTCATCATCTTGTGGCTTTTTACCTGATAATCCGCAAGCTAATTTTATTGTACCCCTACCGTATTGTTTGTTGATATTGTCCGCCGTTTGCATAAGCGGCTCTAGGACTTTTCCCCGATTGTAAACCATGTTGAACAAATCCAGTTGTGTGTTGGTGTCGTGCGTTAATCCATTGAGCAGTATCATCACCTTGCGATATTTATAGCCGGGGCGGAAAATCTTTTTTAGCAGTTCGTTGGCTGTGGCGGTTATTTCAGGTAAAAATGCGGAAGGATAAGGCAATTCCGCCGTGATTTGATTAGCGTATTGTTCACCCCCTGCGTAAGCGTTGGTCATTAGAAAAACGCTGATATATTTACATGATAGATTTTCTTCTCTCATGCGTTTTACTGCTTCTTGGGTATATTCGGTAAGGGCGGTAATGATGTTCGCTAATTCGTATACAGGACATTGAAAACTGCGAGATACCGATATTACTTGGTGGGGAGCGTCCTCAATTTGGTCTATTGCGGCGATGCCATTTAATTCTTGTACGGTCTTCATGCCGGTAATAGTCAAATGCTTTTTTGCCTTAACCAGTGGATAATATTTGAGCGATAGAGCGGACGTTATACCGTGGCGTTTGAGGAATGATGCCTTTGAATCGCCGATACCCCAAATATCCTCTACCGGATAATGGCGCAGAGCTTCTTCTTGGTTGATGTTATTCCAATCGCAAATACCGGACGGATTCGTTTTTGCGAGTTTATTGCACATTTTAGCGAGGGTCTTGGTGGGCGCGATACCGATTGACACGGGTATTCCGGTTTCGCGTCCTGCGGTTTCTTTAATGTCGAGGGCTATTTGTGCGTAGTCGCCATTTGACCAGTTGGGAAAAAACAAGAAACTTTCGTCGATTGAATATAATTCCACGTCCGGCGTGTAGCGTGCATAGATGATGTTAAGGCGGGAAGACATGTCGGAGTATAAAGTGTAGTTAGATGAAAAAACAGCTACCCCTTGCCGTTGCATTAAATCTCTAACTTTGAAGAATACGTCTCCCCGCCGATAGCCAAGGGCTTTACATTCGGCATTTAACGCCACGATTATGCCGTCGTTGTTGGATAGTACGGCTATAGGGCTATGTTTTAAATCGGGCCTAAAGACCCTTTCACAGGCAGCGTAAAAAGAGTTGCCGTCAATATGATAAATCATGGGTACACTCCACGATTGCGGCGGTAACTACACCGATAATTTCGGTTTCATTTGAAATTGGCATTATATTTATAATACCGTTACTAAAAACGGGCTTTCCGTTTTCTTCGATTAAAAGGCGGCAAAGAAATTCCCCACCATGCTGAATGATGGCTTTTTGGTTAAATTGGGGCTTTTTTGAACGGTCTACGATTAACAGCGTCCCCCGTGGAAACCCAAGAGCCGCCATTTCATCGCTTTCCAGCCTGAAAAGATAGGTGGCCGCCGGATTATGTATTAGCAGCGAATTGAAGTCGATTGCGGTGGTCTCATAGCCCTGAGCGGGGGACGCAAATCCGGTAGGTTTTGAGGCGGTGCGGTCTTTTGGGGGCGAGGTTGGTATCATAAATTGAGTATACTATACATATGTTTAGTTTTCAAGTGAAAGCATGAAAAAACATCTTTACAAAGAAGCCCTTACTTTTTTTTCTTCAAACGTTCTTGTTTTTCCATTTCTTTAAGGTGATCGGCGACAATTTCCGCTACGGTGGCCTTAACCGTACTATCAATATTGACACTCAGTTTCCGGCTCAGGTCTGCCAAAATAGCCCTCTGGAGTTTTACCGCCGTATCCCGTGCTGAAGACGGCATGGAAAACAATTCTGGGGTTTCAATTTCAAGGGCTTTGGCCAGTTTTTCAAGGTTTTTGGGGGATGGGAACTTGCTGCATACCTCTACCGCCGCCAAATATGAAAGGGAAATTCCGGCTTTTTTTGCCAGTTTTGCCTGAGATAACCCTATTTTACCTCGGTATTCTTTAATATTACGAGCCAAAATTTCATTCAAACTAGTCATATATTGAACTCATTATAGCCTAAAAAAAGATAAAAATCGAAGAAAAACACTTGACAAAATACTCTAATAGGAGTATATTTATAATATTATATATTCTATATGAGTATTTTATTAAAGGTTAAATTTGGAGGAAAAAAATGGAGAATGAAAAAGGTTCGAAAAAAACAGCAGATAAACTAACCTTTGTATGGTGGAGTAAAAAGTGGGCGGAAATTGACAGAATGCGCAGAAGAAGGGGAAAAGCAATCCCTACTTGGGACATTAGAGGCTGGATAAATAAAACTTTGGAAAAAAGCGTTGAAGACCGGTTTTTGTATATAAAAAACGATCTCATTGAGCGTATAAAATCGTTTATTTTGCAGGATAAAGAGCCGGAAGATCTGATGCGCTTGGGTAAACGTATCGGGAAAATAAAACAGGAATTTGGAGACGCTCAAGGAAGGGAAATAATGGTAAAGGCGGTACGCGAAGCCGAGATTCAATTAACCAATGATGGCATTACTTACTTGGATATTACGAGAAGACTTGAAAAGCTCGTCAAGTAAATGGGGTAGCCGCTCGTATTTTGAATGTTTATAAACGTCTTGTATGGACGTTAATCTTTATTAATACATAGGACAATGATGAAAGGGGAAACAAATGAAACAAGAACAATCTGTGTTTGGATTTTAAAATGAGTATATTATTATCCGGTGATTTTCACGCCAGCGCAAGAGTTGAAATAGACGCCATCTATAAAGACATTCTCATAGATAAATACGGGCGTGAAAGATATAAAGGTATAAAGTACCACATAATTTTAGGCGACGGGGGATTCATGTGGCCACATAATAAGGAAAAAGATGTCCGTAATTATGAAATATTAGCCGATAGACATTTTCCCATTTTCTGCGTTCTCGGCAACCACGAGCCCATTTACGGGATGAGCAATTTGCCCGAAACTGATATTGGTATCGGAGAAACAGTATATAAAATAAACGACAAACCATTTACTGCTTACCTCAAGCGGGGAAAGGTATATACCATTGACGGAATAAAGTTTCTAGTTTTGGGAGGCGCATTGTCTATTGATAAAGACCGGCGGACACCCAATAAAACATGGTGGGAACAGGAATATTGGACTGAGCAGGAAAAAAAGGATGTTTTTAAACTGCTTGAAACTGACAATGCGTTTGACTGCGTCATTTCCCATACCGGCCTCCATCATATAAATAAGATATTGTTTGAAGACAACTATTATATATCTCCCGATAAATTTTTTGATGACGTAGCATTTTTAAATGACAAAATAAACGAAAAAATACAATTTCATGAATGGCTGTGCGGACATTGGCACGAAGACGAATACTATTTTGATATAGAGAAAAAAAGCGGTTATCAATACTTATACAGAAGAACAAGAATATTGGAAAAAGCAGGCGATAATCTGTTAATTTATAATGGAAGTGGCCCTGCTGAGCGGCAATATAATATAGCAAATAATGATATAAGGTAATAATTATGGATTTAGATGAAAAAATTATAAAGGCGATGGAAAAGATTGAGAATAGCCCAGTTCCTCTGCACCCGTTCGAGCTATTTGGAATAGAAATCGGTTATGGCTGGTATGGTCTTTTATTGCCTATCATTAAAGAGATTCGCCTATATAATGAAAAACACCCGGATAGTAAAATATATATAAACCAAATAAAAGAAAAATGGGGAAGACTGGAAATTTATACATCGGGAAGTCCTGAATATATTTTTAAAATGATTTTAAAAGCAGGATACGAAAGCGAACATATTTGCGAGCTATGCGGGGCAAGGGGTAAGAATACCAAAATAAACGAATGGTATATGACGCTTTGCGATGAACACATCAAAGCAAAGCAAAAAGCTAAGTATGATTTTAATTTAGAGGATCAACTTTACAAGGATTCATTAAATATCGAAAATTATGGCTGGAAAGAATATAAGCATGAAAAAGATGGAATTAGCAATGAATAAAAATACTATAACCAAAAAAGAAAGATATTTTGATTCGCAAATTAAGATTTTAGATAAGCTCAGTGACGAACTTTATTCTGATGAAAAGAAATACGCCGTTCGCTATAAATATTTCAAAACGGCCAGAGAGAAATTCAGACGTGAATATTACGATTATGCTCTTATTTTCGCAAAAGAAATGGCTAAAGAAGATTATTATATTGAAGACAAAATAGAAATAATAATTTTAATTGATGGAGGTTGTGATGTTTATAGACTTGAGGTATACAGTTGGTTATAAAACCGCTTTGCGTCATGTTGTTGAATGGTTCAACAGCCATAGTGATGTAATAAGGCTTAACAAATTGCGTTCCTTTAAAGGTTGTATGTTTTTATTAAAAAAACTGCTGGAAAAAGCGGATTGGTTAATGCAAGAAGGCAGTGATTATACTTTATGTTTAACATGGGAAGAGACTAAAGCCGCTGGCGGTGATGCGTCATATGAAGAATGGAAAAATAGGATGAGTAAACGAAAAAAAAAGAAAGGAGAATAGTAATTATCATGTCTATTTTATTATCCGGAGATTTTCACGCCAATGCGGACAATGAATTATTCAGTATTAATAAGGATACACTCATTAATAAATACGGGCAGGATCAATATGATACAATAAAGTACCACATTATTTTAGGCGACGGGGGATTCATGTGGCCGGGTGGTAGGAAAAAAGAGGTGTTTAATTTTTGTGTATTAGCAGAACGACCTTTCCCTATACTTTGTGTTATGGGGAACCATGATCCGGTACTAGGTCGAAACGATTTGCCGGAAATTGACATAGGGATAGGCGAAAAAGTAATCGTTATAAATAAAGAAAAACTTTTTATAGCTTATTTGAAAAGAGGAAAAATATACACCATTGAAAACAAAAAATTCCTCGTTTTAGGCGGCGCTCTGTCCATAGACAAAGAATTCCGCGAGCCTAATAAAACTTGGTGGAAACAAGAATACTGGAGCGAGACGGAAAAAAACAATCTTATTAATATGTTAAGGAAAGATAACTGTTTTGATTATGTTCTGTCCCATACTGGCCCCAACAGGATAAATGAAGCTATAAACCCCTTACATCGTGTCGGCCTAAAGAAGATATTCTTTGATGCTGTAGCGTCGTTTAATGAGCGGATAGACTCCAATATAACCTGCAAGCAGTGGTTTTGCGGCCATTGGCATAAAGACAAATATTACTATGATCAAAACCTGCAACGGGGTTATCAATACCTTTATAGAACAACCGCCCTTTTGAAAGGTGATGAAATAATTGTTTTATAAGGAGAAAAGAGTTAAAATGATAATAAGAAAGCTTGCAAGACGGCTGAGATGGATAGTACACTCAATTACCCGGCGACCGTTCGACATGAGTATGGTTATAAACGGTGTTTCCGTTATTTTTTATGGAAGTGATGGCGAACCTACAGAATACCATATCGGTGGTTATTATTATTATCATTGCATGCACAATAGCGAATTAATGCGATGCGAGAAGATATTTTTTTTGCATGACATGATAAATATTGTTTTTGACTCGTTCAATATGATTGGAAGCCAAAGATTTTTAATGAAATATTCCGATGCCGAGGATATGTTTCGTATAATGGACAAAGCGACCTTTCTCAAACAGCCTGACAATACCATTTTTTGTATAGCTGATTATGAATTTATATCAATTATTTGTTCTTTTTATCTCAAAGGCAGCACCATCGGCAAATCACGCGATTTCTATTTCAGCAAAATACATACCGAGCTGCATATAACCGATTTTGCCTCACCCAATAAGAACGACCCCCAATCCCCAGTAAGCCAGTTGCCGTTTGTAGTTGGTTCTCCACAAAAGGCAAGCGAGACATTTAAGTTAGATAAAGGCACGATGTTTATGGTGTTCGAAATGGAATATTTTACTCGACTTATCCTGCAAGAGCGGTCATGGATCGCATCCCGGGAAAACGAGTATGACGACGATCCCATGCCGTTGTTAGACGCTTGAATATAATGTAAATATATATGGAGGAATTATGATTTATTTTACGGCTGATACCCATTTTTGTCATGGTAACATAATTGGTAGTTGCTATCGTCCATACAAGAATGTCCAAGAAATGAATAGAGATATAGTGAATAGATGGAATAGTTATGTAACAGACCATGACGAAATCTACATACTCGGCGATTTTCTGTATAAAGGAACGGGAAGGGAGGCGAATAAAATATTAGGGCAGTTAAAAGGGAGAAAATACCTTATAAGAGGCAACCATGAGAAATATCTTAACGATTCTGAATTCAGACAGGGAGCCTTTGAATGGGTAAAAGATTATCATGTCCTCACCTATGAAGGGATAGAGATTATTTTTTTTCATTACCCGATATTGCAGTGGCATAAATCACATCGCGGGAGCATTCACCTCTACGGTCATGTGCATAACAACGGGGAACGCTACCCGGAGTTCGGGGAAAAACTGCGGCTGCTCGGCCCACGGGCTTTTAACGTCGGGGTAGATGTGAATGATTTTTACCCGGTAAGCGTAAAAACGATTATGGATAGAGTTAAAACGGAGAAATAATTAGATTTAGAGTAAATATTATGAAAAATCACATGACTTATGAGATTATATCGAAAAGAAAAAGAAAAACACTAAAAATAAATCATCCAGATGTTTTATATCAATTTCTAAAAAGATACACAAAAAGCAGACAAGAACATTTTTTCGTTATTACTCTAAACAGCCTATGTGAAGTTATTGGTATTCATATCTCAACGATAGGTTTTGTAAATAAAACAATCATTCATCCGAGAGAAGTCTTTATTCACGCAATAACTGATAATGCTACCTCTATCATAGTTGCTCATAATCATACAACAAATGATTATAATCCATCTGATAAAGATATAGACATCACAAAACGGATAAATGACGCTGGAGTGTTATTAGGTATCAATGTTATTGATCATTTAATAATATATAAACGAGGATATTTCAGTTTTAAAAGAGAAACAGATATACTTCAATATATCACTTGATACCTATAAAAATGTAGAGAATACGCAAAATCTATGTGTATCTTTTTTAATTGGGAATAATGAGTGTTTTTCAAGAAGACTTTGCCAAAAAATTGCCAAATTTTCTGCATGATAGGGTTGGGTAGAGCATCATACGACTGTATAAGTCGTCATAAAGCACTTGCAAGAGGATAAAATCTATGATATAAATATGCGTAATAAAGCATAATACTGCGTAATAGGAGAGCATGGGACGGAAATTGAGGTGAAAAGAAGCTCTCATAATCCGTAGGTCCGGGGTTCAAGTCCCTGAAGGCCCAAATATAAATAAACCTTCATCGCAGATGAAGGTTTTTTCTTACCCGCCTTCAGGGACTTGAAGGGCGCGAACGCGCGCAGCGGAAGGCGCACAGGATGTGCGCCGCCAGTGAGCGCCCCGGCCCGGAAAGCCGAAACAGGATGTTGAGGCTTGGAGGGCAAGTCCCTGAAGGCCCAAAAATATATCTATCCCAGCGCAAACGAGGCGAGGCTTGGGTTTCCGGTGCCGCGGTATTTGAAGTACAGCGCGTGGGTTCCGTCGGGAATGGCGATGGGCGCGGAAAATGCTGTCCATATATTGGCGCTTTCGACGGTAATAGCGCCTAACGCCGCGCCTTCCAACGATGTCCGTAACTCAAAAACGCCGTGGCAGTAGCCGCGTATGGTTATGCGTAACGTATCTATTTTCGCGCAGTCAAAATATTTAAAGCCAATTACGGTCGAATCCGTTATACCGGCTATGTAGCCCGCTTCTTCGTCGCCGTCTCTGCCGTCCTGCGTAATGCGCGCGGGCTGTCCCGCCGCCTCTGTGTCGCTAAACAGGTTGCACGCGATATACGCCGGATATTCGCCGCGCCCGTCAAGCGGTTTGCCGTTGCCTCCCAAAGACGTCATCTCGACTTGTGGTATCGAACCGTCATTTTTTATTGCGATTGCTTCCATGCAGCCCTGGCGGGAAAACCATGTCCCGTTGGTTTGCCGGTGATAAAAAATATACCACCTGCCGTTAATGTCAACGATACTGCCGTGGTTGTTTCCGGCGGGGTAGACGCGCTTGTCCGCGGGTTTGTATGAATCGATGTTCAAATCGCAGTTGCTGACAATAACCCCGCCGTAGGTAAAATCTTTTAACGGGTGTTTGCTGGTCGCGTAACACAGTTCGTTCATCGCTATGGAAGAGTAAACAAAATAATAAG
>JGI24699J35502_11133383_pt1 | contig 10224 bp, 7 predicted proteins | sample TergutMp193P4_FD_35502 | JGI IMG/M metagenome (IMG submission 35502) | reverse complement strand
GGGCGGCCGGAATGATGGTCTTCCTGAGGTTCTCCACGACTTATAAAATTCGGTACCATTCAAACGCTGTTTATCGACTAAACACATCGCCTAGTGCCATTACTAACAAACCGTAAGTTTCTTTAGCAGTTTTCTCCGCCCAGTAACAGAAGTCCAAGCAAATGTGTGTTTCCGTTAAAATTAAAAACCGCCGATGCATACCTCCTTGACTTCAAATAATGTTTAGTCGACAACAAACAATTTAGGAAAACGGCAGCAGGTTACAGAGAGCCCAGTAAACCCACGCCCAAACATCACGAGTTCGTCACGTGACTTTAAAAGGGAGGTGGCGCAGGTAGGCCGAGAATTTTCTGGACATTGTATATGGTTTCGAACCACATGTGAATTTTACAATAGTGGGCAGCATGCACAGGTACTGATAAAGAAACACGCAAGTTAATTAACGTTCATTGTGAGTGTGGGCCTATGACGTGAGGTAAAGATACGTTCAGGGGTGTGATGGAGCCGGTTCGAAGAAATAAGGTACCGTGGTACCATACAAACGACTGGACCGGCCGAATGGGTGCCCCCGCCCCCCGCCAAATAAAAAGGCAGTCCCCTGGAAGCAAACCCGATCCGGTCAGTCACTACGAAGCAATTATACCACTCGCGGAAATACCCGTGACTAGTATGTCAGACAGAAAGAAACTGCAACTTTGCACAACAGCGTGGATTCTAGAAGTTTTCAGCGTATTTGGACAGACTATTTGGCCGACTGAACAAACTGTTCCATGGCGTCGAGCCACTCTGTCGGTGTCAAAATAATGCTGAGAGTTTTCAAACTGCAAACAGTTGTCACCGGAGTCGGGTTCACGAAATTTAACTACCAATCGTAACACGCCAAACATATAGCAGCTGCCATTGCAATACGCAGCATGAAAGCCGAAAACGTGATGTTAGCATTAAGAACAATTGCCACCAACGAGAGAAATGCATTTATTGCACCACGTTTCACGACACCTGGGTGGAGGGGAGGATACCATTTTGGAATGCTAAATAAGTGGCTCAGAAGTCATCGGTCAGCAATGGATACTCTGGTCGGTCATTCAAATAGTGGTTCAAATTCCACGGAAAGTTTAAAAAGGCATTTGAAACGTCTACTGATAAAACAAAACGATTTCATTAGATACTCAGTATTTTTCTTTTATTCTGCGTTACTTTTGTTTCAATGTACTTTAATTTTTTTACCCCCATATTATCTCACCTTAATTTTGTATTATGCATCTCTGCACTGTACTTCCTAAACTTCACGCAGTCTAGTTCCATTTTTATTAGCATAAATCAACTTCGCATAGGGATGATGTACCATACGTTTTATGACAGCGTATGCATGAAGAATTACCACGTCTGTCATGTACTAATTTTCAGGTGCTCACCATCATGAAAAACACCTATAAGCTTCATCATGTCCATCCGTTCATACCTGTCCACATATATCAGTGTGGCTCCCATTGGAAGCATTTCTGTGATATTTTATCCTGGACACATATATGAAAATCTATTGAGAAAATCCAAATTTGGTTGAAATAAGGCAAACATCAGACACTTCACATCAAGACCTAGGTATATTTTATCGTTGCTGGTAACATTTAATCAGCATAAAAGTGCTTTCTTTGAGTGAAATGGTATCAGACTGTTAGGAGACCTGTGGAGGCATAAATATTACACAAACATGTCACATGCACTGACTATCTTGTTCATACACAATATCTCCCACGAAACATATGTGTCATCTCTGACCATACTACGGGCCACATGTATAACTATCATATTGTATCATCATCACACAGAACAGTAAATATGTAATTTATTTCACACATTTGCTATTTTAAATATTTTGACACACCCACTACAAAATTGCAGGATCCTACATCAAAATAGGCACAAAGGTGGATTGGTCTGAGTGGTAGAATGTTCACATAAGGTTCTATGAAAATTTATCAGATGGTTCAAATTACCAATATTAGAAGGACAGAGTCATGTAGTCAAGACATCATAAGCCACTAAACTATTGTGGACATATCCAATAGTGAATTTTATCCAGATCAGACTAAAAATGTAGAACACATGGGCAATATTTCACTGATGACATTCAGCAACGTACGTTTTTCAATATACAGATTTTCAGGAAACACATTTGCTCAGCCACTTGTGGGGAGATGTACTATACAGAATTTTATTTCAGATCAGATGCAATATCCATAGAAGACAGAGCAAACTTTCATTTATGCTGTAATGTGAAGTATGATATTCACTGTACCCAATTTCATGAAACAGCATTATGTGGAGATCTTCTATACAGAATTCCACTTCAGTTGGTCAAGAAAAATGGAAGCTACTGGTATATATGTATTCATGCCACCAAGTATAACTGTCACTGCTCCAATTTTCACAAAGCTCACGCCTATTTGACAACATTTGCAAAAACACCTCCACTAAATTTAATAGGTCATGGACAGCTGTATGGTCATCTGAAACTAAGATGGTCTTCTTTATTTTGTAAAGAATGCCCAACACTGGAGAAAAAAGACATAGAGTACCATCATCACAATGACAGCAACAGGATCATTAATGCCACATTTTGTTCCCAGTCTTCATGAACTCAATGCAAAATCACCCATCTGATTATAAAACCTCATATGGTTATGGACAACTCTGATGTTATTACTAGTACATTCTTTCACAGTTCTTACCATCTATTACTTTTGCTTAGTCTTACTATCTATTACATCACATAACCATCTTCATGGATTAGGATACTTAGCTTGCTGTGTCTCCAGATAGGTTTTAGCATTACAATATACACACGACAGAAATAGAAAACCTCAAATTTATGCAGAATGAAGTAAAAATTGTGGACACCGGGCTCTTCGTTGCATCCACGGATTGCCTTCTCTCTGTTTATCTCAGGAAGAACGTTATGTGAGCAGAAAATTCTTTCATCTTTCAATCACTGCCATAGGTTCCAACAATTACACAGAACACATTCTTAGTTTCAATTTCAATTCATTAAATTAGTATCACCTATTAGTAGTTCCTTTCATACTTATGCACTATTCTTGTAATTCAGTTGCCAGCATCCAGCCACTTCTTTCAGAAGACATATATTTGCTAAATCTGTTCTTACACTTTGATTCAAGCCATTTCCTGTAATATCCACTTGAATTTTGTTTTACTAAGGAATTACAGTACAAAATGCCTTATGAACAGAAATGTTACAGACAATGGAGTTGCATTACAAAAAGAAAATGTTCTTTCTGCGTGCATAGATTAACGTGTTCTCTGCATGATGTCCATTTCTTTGGATGTCCGGTGCGTTGTCATCTTCCATTACGAAATACCTTGATAGTCCCACTAGGTTTTGTCTGACCTATGTGAACTGCTGATCTTGTCTGGGTGACCCACTGAGTTATCAGCTGAGTGTTACGCATGCCTTATAACCTGGAATGCAATGTAAATAAAACGTTAACAATAAATTGATTTTCACATTTTACAGAGTGGAACTGAGATACTGTGCCAGAGATGTGCCAAATCTACCAAGTCATCAACATTATACCCAATGTGCTGTGGGAATAAGGAAAACGTACAAGTATGGTGTGAGAAATACCTCAACTTTGGCATCCACAAGTGAGGTAGATAGTAACAAATCTAACACAAGGTTTTTGGCTTCCTTGAATGCTGATCCTGTTTTGGGGAATTTATACCTGGGGTTATGGGCTGTATAACTGACCTTTAGAAGAGCTTGTTGTTTTGCTATGCAAATTGAAAGTAAGGAGGACTCAAAAAGGTTATATATGCAGGTTGTCTATTGGACACTCAGAACAGGAAGGACTTATTACCTAGTCTGTGCCAAAAGGATTTGTAAACAGGATACTGAGACAGAAATAGTCATTTTCAGGTCACCACCTTAGGTGGTAAGAAAATATTTTTTATTAAAAAATATGTTAGCACTGCAATTATAAAGCTATCTTAATAAGTTCATAAAGTGATGTATGTACGCTTGACTAGCTCTGATTATTTTAAGGTGTGACATCGCCACTGTGTTATCAATTACATATCTACCAATAACACAACAGGGATGTCTCACCTTCAAATATTTTTCTTGTGCACTTAGATGGGTGATTGCACAGGAAATTTAAGTTTTATGGTTATTTTTGTCATGTTCCCTGTTCACTGTTCCTCCTGGCTAGGAGAAGGCACTAGCTCTTTATGTGATTCCAACATATGACTGCCTGGCTCTATAGTACTAACACTTTCACTCCCTAGTAACTTTGACCCAGATTACAAAGGCAGCCAAGTTCCTCCAAGATGCTGGCAACACAGCCACTGCCACACACACACATACACTGCAAAAAACTCAAAGCAGGATCAACTCTAATACAAAATCACTGAAGAAGCTTAAAATCAGCTCTCTTTAAGTTATTAATGACAATAATCTAAACATCTTAAAGTAAACATGCAGTAACTATGTATATATCTCATTATATCTGTCATATAATCAAGGGATAAAGGAGACAGAACCTGCTTCATACAGGTACATTACAATAGTGACACCCTGAAAGACATGGAGGCTGGAGGTGTGCCATATGTGCAAAACAAATGCCTTACTTATTGATTTCCATCCAAGTTTGAACCTTAAACAAAAGATACTTGTAACAGTTATACTTGTTCAGTACAGGATTAAGAAAGAAATATAGGAAAAATTCTCAATAGTCTCAAACAAATGATCTAAGAACCATTTACATCATTCACTTAATCAGAATTAGATCAGAAACCTGCATCAAATTCACACCACATGATTAGCATGAAGCCTGCGTTGTATTTCATTAAAATTCATCTGACCCAAATACTTCTTCATGTTCAGATATTTCAGGAGTTTGAATCTGTGAATCCAATCTCAGTACTAATTCCTGAATTCAAATAACTGATACTCATAACATTCATGCAACTGGGGTGAGCATTTGTCTTTTCCCTTCATATGGACAAGATTTTGGATATTTTATAATGTATTATAAACTCAATAGATTAAATTGTTTAAAGATTTCCAAAATTATTGAAGAATTAGTGTTATATTCAATTTGAAATAATCAGCAACAAGATTAGCTGTCTAAACATTCTTCCATAAATAACTTGAAGAGCACTGACTAGCAGAAAATTCTACTTTTCTAGCCTGATCACAATATTAATGTTTTCCACCAAATGTTAAAATCTGTATGTACAAATAAACAGTGCACATTATCTTCACTGTACAATATCTTTAGACTTCAGTGGATATGAGACCATGATCTGTACCGAAACCAAAGAATAAAATTATAATAACAAATATTCTACTTCATAATTAGTGCTTAGAAATGGAATAAACAGAAGCTGCAGAAACTGTTTAGTCTTGTTATGTTTGTTGTGATACAATTGCATGCTGACTGAGTCTGCCAGTCAGTATGTTCTATTCATGAAAGATCTCAATAACCATTGTATTCTGAATGTAGGGCAAGTGGAATTAAAGGCATCATTGCATTATATTATAGTGAATACAGTAATCTCAAAGGCGCTGTACTTGTACTTTAATAACATTTTACAACTGATTCCCAGCCTATTGTATTCATGATCAGTAAAGCTACTCACATGAATCTTGTAACAGCTTTCTGCATGAAATTCAGTTGTGGTAATTTGATAGAGTAACAATACTTAACAATTACACATAAACTAATAAAATGACAGTGATTCACATATATTTAAAACAACAGGTGAAAGGTGGAGATCTGGAAGTGTGTTAACTCTGTCCTACTGTATGGCCTTACACCTGAATTCACATGAATCCTCTTTCTTCCATGTTAACACCAGTCCACTATTAGCCAGAAAAAAGCAGCTTTATAAGCCATACAAGGAAATACCAGAATTTAGACATCCATGTTCCTAATCCTTGCATTTGTAAAAGTAAATACAAACACTACTTTTGAAAGTGAATTTCATCCAAGACATAAATCTCTTACATTCTCCTTGCACAGTGGAACTTCTCAAAAGAAAAAGTCAAATTGCAACACTGTATGTTGCATTTTTTTGATCCATGACACACAAAATACAGTGGAACTGTTCTTTGTGTAATAATATGGGGTTAAATAAGCCTTAGCTCTAGTGTGTTATTCTACCACACAACCACAACTGCATGTTGGGAATTATGCTTTTAATACTGTTATTACCTATGTAATGTCTGTACACCAAGGGCTGTGATATCACAATAAAATAAACTGAATAAACATGATATGTTACTGAACAACTTCTTTTTTTTTACTCCTATGTCCATGTTATAAACACTATGTACTGAAGCTTGCAGCAAGCATGTGAATCCATACATCATATGCATGTATCAGCTAATGTAAACACAGTCAGGGTACATAAAATTGGGAAAGACAGGTTTGATAGGGTGCAAAGATGGGGGGAGAATAATGTACAGAGTGTTCATAAATTCATATGCATAAACTGTGTAGTATATGAAGGGTAAAGACTATCTTTCACCTCTAAGTTTTATGATATATTATAAGTGATGTAATAAACAGGCCAATAAAGAACCATCATCAGGCAAAATTGGAGTAACAAGTGAAAGTTATAATGTAATCTACACTAATTCAATGTTCATGTAGGTGTATATAGTTGGGATTTGAACCTATCTATATAAGATAAAATAAACTGAAATTATTAAAGTTTTTGAACAAGGACAGGTACTATATAAAATTTAGTAAAACCTTAGGTTTAAAATTGAATAATTACTGTCTTGTACACTGGGTGAAAATGCATAATCTATGCTATGCCGTTCTTTGGCCTCAAGGGGGCCATCCTGTAACGAAGGAAAACTAATGTTCTATTTTTATGTAATGTATTACTCATTTTACTATTAATAGCAAAAGAATAAGAAACTTAAAAAAACTTAGTTTTGTGGTAATTTGAACTGTGTGCTAAGTTTTAAGTTTTCATGTTAAGCCATTCCTTGTTTCATTTTTATTTAATTTTGTTTCTCAAAATATTGTGTAAGCTGCAAATGAATTATATCCTACAAGTTATAGGTTTTTATGGATCATGTACAAAAACACTGATGTTTCATCATAAAAGTGCATCTATTAGTACTCACATAATTGTAAACAAGACTTCTTGAGCTCCAAGTTGGACTGTTGTTACGTACTACAGCTGCTTTCACTAATGCTGTGGGGACGTACAAACGAACATATGCCCTCCGACATATAAAAAGCTAAAAAATAAAGGAGCCAGAATATGTGGCTAATGCTCTCAACAATCTGTTTCTAACACTTACTGAAAATTTAAATTTATGACATGTTGAGAAAGAAGAAGCTACATCATTTTTAAAAGAATCATTCCCTGGTAATTTCCCTGCTTGGGACAAAGAGCATAATGAATTCCCTTGAAAAACTGTACACCTCAAATCAATCACCCATTGTAATCACTCACTAAACACAGGTGTTTTCCCTGACCATCTATAAGATCCTCACAGTGAAACCACTGCATAAAAAAAGGAGACAAAACTTGTAGAACAAAATATAGGCCTATTTCCCCATTAAACGGTTTTTCTAGAACACTTAAAAAGGGTATGTACGAAATGTTAAGCCATCATTTACATGTTAGTAACAAACTGGTCCCAGGAAAATTTTCCTTCAGGCGAGGCATACTTAAAATGCTACTTACTAGCTAACAGGAAAAGCATTCAAATCTCTTAGCCAATAAGGCATGTTGGAGAAAGTTCTTCAATTTATTCAAGGTGCTTAACTGTGTAAAGCATGAAAATTTGCCAGCCAAATTACGTTCTTGTGGAATTCAAGGTACAGGTGCAAACTGTTCACATCCTGTCTCACAAGAAGTCAATATGCTAACATGGAAAATAAGGTGAGCTCCTAATAATGCCACTAATTTTAACGTGTACTATTTGGTAACCTACGTTTGGCAATGCTGCAAACCTTCTCTTTGTATCTGTCGGCACTATGTCTCGACACTGAATCACTCATGAAAGGCATCCTGTGTCATAAGTCTTTTAGTTGAGTCTTGCATTTAGTAAATGCAATGAAGTGTTTGGATCATAAAACCTTATGGTATTACTAATAGGCAGCAGAGTAAAGGTTCTTAGGTAGGGGAAGGAAACATTTCCACCAAGTACCTTGAAGATGTTCAACTTCTATCAATTGAGATTTTGCTGTTGGAAGTGGTAGTTATGCTAGTTTTCAGCAAAATGCAACGTGGTGAGGTTTCACATGCGAAACAGGCTCGTCAGCTGTCTCAGAATCAAATACAACAATTTGTAACTGGTTCAGACAAGAAGAAATATTACGCATCTTCTGACACGGAGGACAAAGAGGAGCCACGCCACCCTTTGCGACAGTCCCCCAGTTCATAGCCTCCAAGCCCAGATTTTTCCACCAGCAGCTCTGAAGATGAGGATGATGTTGGTAATGTGGTAGATCAACAGCCTCTCAGTGGACACTGCCCCTTAAACCCCAAAGGCATGTAGTGCACACCTTTATTGGGGCCCCCAACAGGAAAAGCAGTGAAGCTGCACACATAACGAGAGTCCACTCCACTTACCATTCTGCTGCTGTTCTTTGCGGAAATTATCAGTTTGCTGGTAGTGGAGGCAAATCGCTATTACCACCAGTTCTTAGACAATTCTGATGATGGCCCTTCTCCCCAGCACGAGGTGACAGAAGTGGAGATGTTTGCATTTTTTTAATCTGACATTACAGATGGGACATGCAGTTCAAGGCAGACTGGAGGAGTACTGGACGAAAATGGAACAGCTTTGCTGTCCATTCTATGGACAAACAATGGTACATGCTAGGTATTATCACATACCATGCTTTATACATTTCACGGACAATAATAGGAATGGAGTTGACAAGACAGATGACAGACTATGGAAAATACAAGACTTATTTGAAACTCTAAGGCAAACTTTCCAAATTTTACAACCCTTCCGAACATTTTGCAGTATATGAAGTCATGGTGAAATTCAAGGGAAGGGTAGTTTTCGAACAGTACATCCCAAGAAAAAATGCAAAAGTTTCGGCATCAAAATGTTCAAACTGTGCGACTCTACTGGATGTACATATGACACGAATATTAACCTCGGCAAAAACAAAGGGAGGCACAACACCTGACAGCAATCCACGCTCCTCATCATGTTACCGAGAGGCCACACTGGTGGCTTGAGGTGGGTTCTTAGTTATTCTCCAGGGGTGGTGGAGGCATGAATGTAGCCTCTCTCCACCCAAGATCTGTGCGTGGTGAAGAGCCACATCCTACGAGAGGTGAACCTGTTGTGCAGAACACAGTGGATCTACAGGAGTAAACCTTGAAAAACAATGCTGTGCCTAGGGGATGAATGGCAGTGGGTAAGTCTGTCACAAATGGCACCCTCTGGGATACCAGGCGAACCCCCAGAGATAATACAGCCTTACCAATTATGGGGGCTCTGCTTGGTGGACTTTGTAGTAACCCCGCTACTCGTGGGAACAAAACTATGACTATGAATGAAAACTTAGAATATAAGGACAGCTCCTTAGTACGGAACTCCGGTAAGGGATATAAGGAGGGCTCCCATCAGGGGCAACTCCTGTGCTTGGAGGCCCCACAAGGGGCAACTGAGCAGAACCCATGTAGGCAAGGGGCAAGTGAGACTCCCGTGACTTGGGAGGAACACCTGTCTCCTAGCAGTCTAAGCTCGGAGAACCTTCAGGGGCTGACAGAGAAGGTCAGCACTCTTGGTCTCCAAAGTCTTAGAAAGAATAACTGTGGCACTGCCAAGAAGCGAGCGAAGGCGAGACTTGTGGAGGTTCCTACTGGGCACTCTGATAATGGCCAACCTCAGGCATCTCAAGCCAGTCAGCCACAAAACTTGCAGAAGCCCAGTACATCTGGGGCTCAAAGAAAGATAAAGGAAAGGACAAAACATGAATCCAGTTCAACTGACTGGAATCCTCAGAGAGGAAGGGGCACCTAAAGAGTCCAGGCAAACGACAAAGGCCATCTGGCAGCACTCCCGAGGGCGGGCAGGCTAAGAGGCCCAAGCAAGTTAACCAGCTGAGTTATGCCAGGGCCGCTCGGGAGGGCATTCGGATGGCAATTGTGGGTGAGGGCTACACAGGAATTCAAATCTCCAGGCAGAACATTATAGACATCCAGCGGGCT
>JGI24699J35502_11133384_pt1 | contig 10228 bp, 13 predicted proteins | sample TergutMp193P4_FD_35502 | JGI IMG/M metagenome (IMG submission 35502) | reverse complement strand
CGGTCACAAAAACATCCCATCTGCCAATCCGCTATTTGCTGGCATTATTATGAGCTCACCCTATTCTCCACATTAGTACGATAAGGGTTAAACACTTACAAGTAGTTCTTGAGCATCCTCATCTCTATTGCCTGCCAGACCGTAAGTGGGGATGTCACCCAGCGTACGACAGAATTCCGCTGTGGCATTCAGTACAATGGAACCACCTTCTAAGTCTCCCTCTGAGTTTCTTTCCAATATAGATTTTGCCACCTAATGGGGGGAGGAAACAAGCAAGCATTATCATAAAAGAGTTAAACTCTACTGCTACAAATCAAAAAACTTTAAAATAAAATTAAAACCTCAATTCCTTGCTGCTTGTAATGAATATGGACACCAACCTGCTTGCACACAAGACAAAAAATTTGTAAAACCACTGTACATGATAATATGATATCATCCAGAGACACTAAAAAAATCCTGAAATTTATGAATACAGTGGTGCTTGTGTGTGCATGTGATTGTACAACTGTGTTGTTTCATATGCACTAACTTACCCATCCTCACACATTTAAACCCTCTTGTGCCAAAATTAAATACCTGGTGTACACTGAAAAAGACAGGAATTTAAATGGCCATCATTACTTTGCATGTCCTTGGCAACACCTTTACGTATTTTCACTGTTTTAGTTGCACACTGCATGTTGACTTTGTTGGCTCACAACACCACAGGGTTTTGTAGTTCCTGGACCAAAACAGTAGATTCCTAGTGCTAGTATATATAAAGGATTTCAAGTTGACTAAATCATACCATCTCAAGAGCTAGCGGGTGCAGAGAACTGCTTGTAGAGAGAGAATTTCGGTGCTGACTTAAAGCTCTTTCTATCACATTACAGTTCATCATCATCATCATCTCTCTCTCTCTCTCTCTCTCTCACACACACACACACACACATCTTAAAGTAAAACATATTATTACCTGCATTTTGCATCTGAAGATTCAGACTGTGATAAATGATTGTTATAAACTAGATAGGGTAACAGCCTGACATCAGTGATCAAGGACTACACAAATTCTCTCAGATTATGTACCTTCTCTATGCTGTTTTTGGATTCTGTAACAGCCTCCTGCAGCTTCAGTTTCCGTGCCTTCTTCAGAGCTATCTGCAGTTCCAATTCGCTTTCCTCAGGCTCTATTTTTGCGGTGGACGAAACCTCCTCTGGAACTGAAAGCCATTATTCATCAGTAATAACTGAAGATAAAACTGCCTCTAGGAGATGGCACAGCCAAGTCAATATAGTAATACACAACAGGCTGGAGAACCAGGCAAACTGGCATCTGATTTCCAACACAGCAGACATTTCACTACATTCGACACTCCAGACTATGTACGGCCCATCTAGCCTTCTGAACAACTGGTTGCTAGGGCTCTTTCCTGGTAGGGAATGTGACTAGGCATGAAGCTGACCACTGACCTCTGTCTGGTAATGAGAATCAGAATGTGGAGCTACACCTCCACTCCCCTGTGTGTTTTCATGTCCTATTGTTAAATAACCATTAACAAATAAACAGGACAGTATGTCCCATTGCAAGTACATCCTTTTTATCTATATGAGGAAAAAATGTCCCACAATGGGGATCAAACTGAACAATAATCTGGCCAAAACAGAAATGTGAGGTTTAAAAAGCCACACACTAAAGGTTAAGATGAGAGGCTTCTTTACCTGGTTCAGTCCTTGTACTCCAAGCTTCATGTATACATTAAACTATATACAAGGCCATTAGCAGTCGCTGACAAAGAATGAGTGATCAGCTTCATATGCCAACCAATTTTATTACTATACCAACTATTCTGTCACATTTAACTTCCAAAACTACAAATAATTTGACAAAACTGTACTTACTTGGAACATCATCTGTTGCCATAGCATCATCACCATCAATAACTTCTTGTTTCACTTTAACATACTCATTTTCATTGGAATCACCGCCTGCAACATGTTGACTTCCTCTAGACAAGCGAGATCCAAAATCATGTGACCAATCAGTGCCAGGTTCTATATCTTCAGCCTTCAAAGGTTTACGCCGCATCTTCCGCACCTGGTCAACACACTCTAATAGCACACTCTCCTTTCAAAACACACTTAAAGATCTGTAGGTCAGCAGTTGTATGTCAAATTATATGAATCTGTGTAATTATGCAACTAATCTCTCAGGAATTACATTTTGACAAATTCTTCACAATTTTATCCCCGGACAGTAAAATACTGCAAACTGATGTAGCAGTACTGTTCAGGAAACCAAGTCAACAGACAAAAACGGGCAACAATTCTAGAATTTCTCACATGACTATGGTTTTCTCACTGAAATCTGTAAATGTTATTAATTCTAACATAAGGTCTAGCCAGGTCAAGAAGTGGTCAGATCATAACCTCTAAACTACAGCTCAGGTTCAACCTCATGGTAGTTCATATGACATTCACTGTGGCCCAAGTACAAAGTTTGTCTTCAAATACTTTGGTCTTCCTCTACCAAAAGTCATTCCATCAATTCTCAGTACTACTTATCACCAATGATGGGAGAAAATAAATTCTCCAAATTACACATACCTTTTTTTTGGGTTTCTTGAATTTAACAGACATTTCTTCTTCTGTATAATAGTCTGCAGCCACTTGAGGTGCTGGCAGATCTAGAGAGACAAGTGTCTTTCCATGAAGTTTTTCTCTCACAGCCTGCAGCTTCTTCTGCTGTGCTGCCTCTGACACCTCCTCACCCAGCGTAAAGCTTGACACCTTTTCTCCCTCTATCTCCTCATCATATTTACTCAAAACTGTTGGTCTGTCTTCAAACTCATCACCTTCTCTGTACACATCATAACCATGGAAGTTTGGCTTCTGTTTCTTCTTTTCAATGTTCTGGTGGGGAAAAATGACACATGAAAAAGTTCTTCAATCCAGGCAATAATTCAGTTACTCTCAATCTGATATTAAGTCTCAGAATTTAACAAGCACGATTACGTAGAATTTAGATGTGGACATAACCTGTACAAAATCTATGAAGTTGCTGGGGAAAACTAGTCATGTCAGTTTTTGTCTCTGGGCATTTGTCACACATTTTTTCAGTACATAATCTCTGGGCACTTCATGACACATCATTCTCTAACCATATGACCACTAGTGCCCCAGGCACTTGAACCCACATCATAAGAAATACATGCTTCCTGTTAAGATCACAACATACCATGTTTACACAACATTCTGTTTCATGGCCTATGGCACAGCTGACTTACAGGAATAACAGCAAGCTAATAAAAATACTCATAACCAAGAATTCAATGAGCAAACAAACACAGACAATAAGGCAATTTAAGTAAAATTATGTAACTTGACATAAAAACTGATCTCTTACCTTTTTGTACCGCTCATCATCCACCATGTTTACATTCACAAGGACATCACCACCTTCATCCAATACTCCCTGATCTTTCAATGTTAGGATCACAGTTTTCCCTTCAGAGAATCGATCCTAGAATATGCACAAATTGAGTTACCATTATGTAAACTTGCTACTTCACTCAGACAATTTTGCATTAAAGCAGGCACAGCAGTGTTTGCTGCCATTCCAACCTGCCTTTGAGTCAGGGTCCAAATGTCCAGTTCAATGTACTGCAGATAACATTCTTTTTAACATACAAAGAGATGCTGGAAATGTTCTCTTTCAGCTACAAGAATAGTGTTACACCTAACAAACATGCTCACTGCATGTCATAGTTTTATAAACAAGCACATGAAAAATGACTAGAAACAGCTGTCAGCTACAATAATATCCCTATGAATGATGGACAAGTTTATGAAGCCAGTAACACTAAATATGGCCAAATTTTGAGGCAGTATTTCACAATCTTTGTCTTACAAGATGAAATTATGTGAGGTATTTGAAATTCTGGATATTACTCTCAAGTTTTTCAACTTTGATTGTGTCAATATTGCAAGCTTCTGCAACAGAAACATGCTGACACTTCACAAAATGATAAAAGAAACAACTGCATAAACATAATACTCACAACTGCATGTTCCACTCGGAGGCCTCTCAAGTCTCGTGATGAATATGCTTCTCTGCGTTCATTTCTCATCTCATCTTCCACTAGGTCACCTACACCAAACTCCGCATCTAATTCCTCAAGGGCTTTGGCCTGTGGAAACAAAAATCTCCACCATAATTCATTTTGCTAAGTTATACAAACCACAAACGTAGAAAGAAAAATGCATCACTTTATCATGGTACACTCACACTATCTTAAGTGAAGTGCAGAAGTTTAAATTCCTTGGCCAGGAAAATGTTGGTACAAAGACACTACCATTTCCTTTTACATCTCATACAATAAAGGTTAACAATGACCACAATACACTGCATTTAGAATAGTTCATGAGAAGAAGAGAAATATTTTACCTGAGGATGGTACCATAGTACCAGAACATGTAGCAAGTACTAAGAATTAAAGGATTTCAACAGTAATCACTGTGTGACTGAAACATATGGTATTAAATTTAGTTACAGACAAAAATAACGTGAAAATATACTATTCTTACCCGTTTCTCAGCCTGCACCCTCTCTTCTTGCATTCTGCGACTGCGAGCCACCCAAGCTTGAGATGAGTCATCATCTTCATCTGACTCTCCCAGTGGTTTAACATGAGCTAATTTTGACTCAATCTGCCTCTTTTCTTTGTGTTCCACTAATCTCTGCTTCACTTTTTCAGTATGAGCTTTCTGGGAGAGATTTTCTGCGGTAACAAAACACAAAATTAATTTTTTAACATATTTACTGCACGCTGTGTGCAAACAGCTCCATTTCCATGGCAAAAGTAGGGAACTTACCAGCTGGTTTGTGAACAAATTCTCCCATGTCAGTACCACCTTCTTTTTCAACCTCCTTTTTAACTTCCGTGCCATCATCCTTAAATGCTGGAATGTCTTCAATGCGAAGTGGCTTCAGTCCAAGTCGAGCCCTTAACTTGTTTGTTTCTTCGATGGACAATGACTGGTCAGACTTTGAACTGACAGGTGCTACTGGACTCTCACCACTTGATATTGCAGGTGGAGGTGGCGTACATGGACGAGAGATTTTAGGTGGAGGGGGCACAACAACAACATCATCTGCAATCAAACCACGTCACTCACTTCATGACATCTGACAGTAATACCCATTGAATACTAATTCATAATACTGGCATATTTACCGAAACATAGCCATTTTTTAAAGTGCCTCAGTTTTACAAAAAATCAAGCTGGCCAAGTTTGGTTAAAAATATAACAAAGTTTTTGTGGGTTTTTAGGGGTGTGTAGAATATGTTGTTATGATATGTAAATGTGAATAATTTCCTTCAAATTATTTAGAAAAAAAATACTAGAGTTGTTCTGTATCATAAATTGCTTGCCTAGCAGAAATAACCGCTCAGTGGAAAATAAACACTTTTATTTCCAAGGTTACATTTTTAACTCTTACACAATACAGTTCTCCATGGGACATTAACTCTTACCACAACAGACACAAGAGTCAAGCATGGGTCCTTATGAGCTCTTATGCTCACTGCTGCTTCCCTGCTACACAGAAGTTAACATTTACAAGAACCATAGTATCTGGGGGTTACAGCATATGGCTGTCATTTATAAGAAAGTATTATAAACAATTTGGAGCACATTAGTGTGAAAAGTTTCTTTAAGTTTTCTTTATAATAACACAGCTTCACTGCATATGTAGTGGGAACATGACGATACTAGGTAAAGCCACTACAGCACTTGCACAGCCTGCATAAGAGCGATGGTTCACTCGTACATCTAAATGCAAGCTGTAAGATCTGACAATATCAATTATATTTCCTCCTAGTATGAGTATCAACAGATATGCCAATACATTTACAAAGAGATAATTACTAAAACACATATTTTGCCAGTGCTGCCATTCTGCAGAATCCTTGTTGTTAAGGCATATACTGTATGTAAGTAACAGTTAACATACAGTGGGGTGTGAGACAAAATGTCACATGACTTAAAAATATGGCAACCACTTACACCCTTCACATGGCTCATTTTCAGACTTCCAACATTTGTGCAGGTCTGCAAATGAAGCAGTACGTTTCTACACATCAAAACCTGTTGACATTGGTTCACACTTTCAGCATCACGAAGACATTGCATAATAAATAGGTTTTAATGAATTTATAGATAATAAGCTTAAAAGCAGACAAGACAACAAACCTTTCAAACCTCAACTATAAATTGAGATTGTGGCACTGAGCTGCCTAACTGGCCCACAGTGCATCTCTCGAGCAGTGACAGGGAATGGAACACTGGTACGATCCTGATTTGCAGGTGAACAGATTAAAAAGGACTATACAAGAGAACAGCAAACAGTGCACTATATGAGTCTCCAATCAACTGAGCACCCCCTATGTAAAAGTTAGCTCTTCAGCTGCCTGGCACCTTGAATGAAGAGTGGTATCTTGTTCAGTGGGGCCCTACAATATTCACTTGGTTTCATGCAGTGGGTTCCCCACTGACAAACCTCAGTCACATACAGAACATACAAAGATGTTTCTCCTTTGTCAGAATATCTTTCACAGGTGGGAATGTGCATCAGTTCTAGTTTTGGCTGGGAAACTTTCAAGCACCAAAGAACAACCTGCCACAGAACCAAGGTGAAAGCCAATACTGAATGTACTGGAGCTGAATACAGAATGCATAATGAGAAACCTGCAACTCATATAGGAGTGACTTCAATGAATTTTGATTTTTCATTGTATTATTATACAGTATGTGTAAGAATGCTGATGCTAAAAATGAAGCAATAACATGCATCTAGTAACAAAGCCATAAAACAGCTTAAGTACTGTAAATGATTTTAAACAAATGCTATGATCCTTATTCTGAAGAAAGGGCAGTACTCTTACTAACTTACTTACTCCATGGAGCAGAGTCCTTCTCGAAAAACTAACGGGTTTTCAGCTAGTCAAGAAATTCCATGCATTTTACAGAACCCGAAGGTTCACTACTGCATTCACAAGTGCCCACCACCTGTCCCTACCCTGAGACAGCTCGATCCAGTCCACACCCCCACTTCCCACTTCCTGAAGATCCATCTTAATATTGTCCTCCATCTACATATGGGTCTCCCAAGTGGTCTCTTTCCCTCAGATTTCCCCACCAAAACCCTGTATACACCTCTCCTCTCCCCCATACACACTACATGCCCTGCCCATCTAACTCTTCTCGATTTTATCACCTGCACAACATTGGGTGAAGAGTGCTGATCATTAAGCTCCACATTATGTAGTTTTCTCCACTGCCCTGTTACCTCGTCCCTCTTAGGCCAAATATTCCCCTCAACACCCTATTCTCAAACACCCTCAGCCTACATTCTTCCCTCAATGTGAGCGATCAAGTTTCACACCCATACAAAACAGGCAAAATTATAGTTACGTACATCTTAATCTTTAAATTTTTGGAAGACAAAAGATTCTGCACTGAATGTTTGCAAGCATTCCCTGTCTTCAATCTGCTCTTAATTTCTTCTTGAACACAAATTTGATTTGTTACGGTTGTTCTCCAATATTTGAACTCTTCCACACTTTCAAAGGAACTATTACCAATCTTTATAATGTAACTTCGTCCTGCATCCAGACCTCGATACATGACCATGTACTTAATTTTATCAGCATTTACTTGTAGTCCAGTCTCCTTACTAGCAACTACTAAAGCTTCTGCATTTTTCTCTACAGTATGTATGCTCTCTCCCAATATATTAACATCAGCATAAACCAGAAGCTGATGTGTACCATTTAATTTCAATCCATCCTGGCTTACCGAAACCCTCCTAATGATGTACTCTAAAGCAAAGTTGAAAAGCAATGGCAATAAAGCATCTCAAAGAAAGGGCAGGACAGAGAAAGTAAAGCACACCAGAATTAAAAACTCAGTGAACTGACTGCCTCCAAGATGTGGCTGGACATAATGTTGAAAACAGTCATATCATGTCTATGAAGTGTTTGAAGTTCATGTTTAGATTTTGTTTGTATTTCATTTCATCACCAAATGGTGGTCCATGCTCTTCTGTGCTCTTAATTATTCAAATAATATGTTTTATCCGTTGTAATAAAAAAAAAAACCCTAGAAATAAGAAGAAAATGCTACAGCAGGGACTATCTGCCATTTATATGTAGTTGCAAGGCAGGTAGCTTACTGTTCAAAGAAATCTATGAGTTGTCCTTTTGTCTAACAATACCTTTCCTGGGGTTATATATATATGTAACTAATAGCAAGAAAGCATACTGAGACATATATACAGAGCATGGGACATAATTCTAGCACCACGGTTGCTTGATATAATACAGGTATATTAGCAGTATCATATGACAATGCTCTGTCAGCTGGACTGCGCATCCACTGTTGCAGTAATGCACCACACAGATGGTATGACCTAACATACTGTTACTCTGTACTTAGGACTTTAACATGATTTTACAGACATGAAAATGCAAGCTGATAATGTGCAATGCATTATTTACTCTGTGCTTCATGTTTAAAACAGGATTCTAGAAACACAAAAATATGTTTCCTTTTCATAATTATTATTAACATACGCAAGTATAGAGTACAAGACATACTTTTGTTTTCTGACTACATTCCTTAGTGCTTCTTCTTCTTCTTTTGCCTTCTGTGACTTCTGCTCAAGTTTTATCCACTTTCTTTGTCACCTCCAAAATGGATTCTCTATATTCCCTTGGTTCATAACAAAATTAAATTTCCTGGAGTCTGTATCATGACATGTCATGTTAATTTGGATTCATCACTATCCTTCATAACCATCTACTCTTGTTTTCCATTTACTAAATAAATATTTATCTGTTTGATTTTTAACTCTGTCTCATCTGGTGCATTCCTAGACATTTTACATCCAACTTGAACCCCAGACCATGCATATAAAAGCACCCACTCCACAAAACTCCCTTCAAACAGCATAAATTTGTACTTTATTAATGACAACTTAAATGGTTTAATTTGAACAGCAAAGTATTTCACTACAGCAGTCACAAAGCAAAAACAAAACAAGAAAGTTCTCATGAAAAAACTGGCCTTCTTGGATAAGAAACTGATCACAGTGACAAGAAATTCTTGCACCAGTTCTCCATAGTCTCTCCCTATTAATGAGTAAGTTGAAAAAGTTACACACCATGCCCTGAGGTGATTAATTTTTGAGACAGACATCACTGTCAAATGGCAAAAGGTATCAAATGATCAAACAACTGGTGCCTTGTAGTTGACACATACAACAGTTGTGGAGGATGATCATCTGGAAAGAGAAGTGCATTCTGCTGGCAGTGGTATGGATCCAACTGAATGTCAAGAAGCACTTCGAGGACTCTACATTGAGATAATCATAATTCTTGCGCCATATCACGTAAGATTCTCCAAATTATACGTCACACAGTTATGAGCAAAATGTACTGACATACTACATGCTGCAGCGACAACGAAAATGTAATAAAAATTTATAAAACTTGCAACTTATTACATAAAAAACCCTAAATATTACTGCGTAGCATCAAATGCCCTACCAAAAAAAGTCTCAAACTGTAACTCCTTTTGCTATCTTTTCTAGACAACAAACAACTATCCTGTTGTATGTACTTTTGTCAGTGGCTTTAGTTCTGGCTTTGGGTTAAATATTCATATTTTGGTGCCAAAAGGGCCCCTCGAGAATTGAATAATTGAATAAGAAGCCTATAAAAACACTGTACCAAAAAATCACATACACACACACACACACACACACAAATCATACTGTTGTTGCGTAGTAATGTACGGTCTGCTAAGGCTAACTTTTCTGAGTTACAAGATGAATGCTTAAGGTGTACAACATAACTGATCACTCTTCTGGGATACCCGGCTATTTTGAGGAGATAGAGGCAGTATGTTCCTTAGAAGCACCTGTCAGACTACTTGGCATCACACCCCAAAACATCAGACTCAATATTCATCACCATGAGACCTCAAATCTCTTACTTTTAATCAGGCATCCATATATAAACCCATCATAATTTACAAACTCCTGACAAATGAAACTAAACCTTGCACCAAAACTCAAAGTACTCTGTATAGTAAAGTTTCGCCAGAGGAGGTTGTGGTGGTGGTGGAGAAAAATAAGTGGAGGGAGGAGGAGACACAAAGTACAAAAAAAAAAAAAAAGTCT
>JGI24699J35502_11133386_pt1 | contig 10242 bp, 8 predicted proteins | sample TergutMp193P4_FD_35502 | JGI IMG/M metagenome (IMG submission 35502) | reverse complement strand
CTTTGTGGCGGACTTCGTAAATCCGGGATTTACAAAATTCACCGCAAAGATTTTCACTGCCCGTCCGCTTCTTCCGACTGTTCAAGCCGCTCTATCGAGACGACTTCAGCTAACGGGCAGTTTTGTGCAACAGCGGGTGCGGCTCGTATTGAAATTTTGTTTAACTTTGCAAGTGTGCAGCTCGTGCAAACGGTAGTGGAACCCGCTGCTGCACAAAGCTGCCGGCACGTTGTAAGCAATGTTGGGCAACAGTGCAACTCGACAAGTTTGTAAAATCCACGACGGACTGTCCGCTTCTTGACTTCGAATGAGCGGACTGAAAAATTTGAAACGTGGTGACTTTTCAAAACTTTTGTGCAGACGGACAATCCTTCGTTGACTTTTAGAAAAAAGTATTGAACAGACAATCACCTGACAAAGCCTGAAAACGTTAGAAAAATTGAATAATAATGAATAGAATAGTAAAAACTTTAAAATAATATCAATATGAGCAATTTTTTTAAAATTGGAGTAATTGGACTATCCTTATTATTCCTCAGTTGTGACAAAAAGGAGGAAATTTCCAAGCCTATTGAAGAAGGTACTTACTCTGGAACTTTTACAGTAACATATAGTTCTGGGAAAAAGTTTGGAACAACAACAATAAAGTTGGAAAACGGAGAATACATTTGTACGAGCAATCCCGACAGAATTCCTGCCGGTGGTTCAGGTAATTACTCAGTACACAAGAACAAAATCATATTTAATGATGTGAACTTTTGGACTGCTGATTTTGACTGGAATTTGATACTTAGTGGAGAATATGATTACACATTTGATGGAAAAAAGTTAAAAATTTCAGCAAATAAGAACGATGTTGGATATTATGAATATGACTTGAAAAAACAATAAAACACTGCCTACAACGAGCGGTTTGGCGTCAGTCGGGGTGTCTGTTCGCGGACAGTTTAGTGGTAATTTGGTAGTTCACCGCCCGTCGCAATCTTAGTGAACCCCCTCCTGCGCCAAGCCGCCACCACGTTGTATGCAAGCGCGAAGACGACAATACGTAAAGAAACTGATTGACTTACATTTGCGACAACGGAGGCAAGACACTCGCGAAGCCGTTAGAGCGGGATTAAATTTAAAACCTTCCATAAGAGGGCGGAAATAAAGCAAAAAATATATGGAAAATCAGAAAGAGAAAAAAATTTTTAGGTCTCGCATAAGCGTATTGTTGGTCGGTTTCATATTGGCGGTATTTATTCCATGTACCATACCGATGATTAAACATATGATAATTAACAGCTTGTTAATCATGGGCGGAACATTTTTGTTTGTGGTCTTTCTGTTTAGCGGAATGCGTTATGTCATTTCGGGCGACACATCGTCTATGAAAATATGGAGTATTCCCTTCGGGAGTGTGAAAATTTCGAGTATCATTTCGATAAAGCGTTCGTATAATCCTCTCTCTTCGCCCGCTGCTTCTCTGAAAAGACTTCGCCTTGATTTAAGAAAAAGTAAAAAATGTCCGTTTATGCTAATATCACCTGTGAAAGAAACGGAATTTATTGAAGAATTGAAAGTAATCAATCCGGATATTACAGTTAAAGTTCCTGTTAAAAAGGGAATTTGGCGTATTCAAGATCGGGATATTTAGAAGTGTAAAAAAATGCGTACCAAAATAAGCTCACAATGAAAAAAATAGTAATCATATTATTAACATTTATTGGACTTGCAAATTATGCAAACGGACAAGATTGTTTAAAGAGTTTTGAAGACTATTATTCGTCTATTGACACAACAGATAGACCTGTATTCCGTTTTACCGGGAAAATGCCTGAAATATTGAATGGAGAATTGATTATGAAAATCCTGCCTTTTCAATCGCAATTATTTGACAGTTTGCAATGTTGTCCTATAAGAGTGTGGATAGGATTGGTCGTTGAAACTGACAGTACATTGACAAATATACAAGTATGTACAAAAATGATGTTTTGTGATGATAAAATTATTACTATGGATACAGAGAAATTTAATCATAGAATGACAGAATTATTGAGTAATGTAAAATCCGCTGCGGGCGAATTAAATGGGGAAAAAGTTGCAACCGCTTGTATAATTCCCGTTCATTTTGAATGTAGAGAAAAATTTAACAATGAATGACAACAAAAATACAAAGAACGACCGTAAAATTTGAAAAATAAATATATAATGAGAAACGCGGTAATCATTTTAATGATTTGCATGATGACAAGTTGCGGACAAAAATCCTTTACTTATGATGAAGGCGTAGTAATCAACGGTATAAGATGGGCAACCCGCAACGTAGATGAATTTGGCACATTTGCCCCGACGCCCGAAAGTGCGGGAAAATTTTATCAATGGAACAGGAGAAAGGCATGGAACACAATAGGAGGCACTCTTAAAGGTTGGAACAAATCTATACCGGGCGGCTTTTTTTATTGGTACAGAATCAATGACCCAAGTCCGAAAGGTTGGCGTGTGCCTACCGTTGATGAAATCACTTCTTTATATGATGTAGAAAAAGTAAGAAGCGAATGGGTTACCCAAAATGGCATAAACGGTACAAAATTTACCGACCTTGCCACCGGCAACAGTATTTTCTTACCTGCTTTGGGATTTCGTTCCGAATATTACGGAAGGCTCAATGAGGTGGAAAAAGGCTATTATTGGACAAATGACAGGAGTTTCGGCAATTTGGGTGTCTGTTTATTCTTCACATACATTGATGAAAGAAACGCCAAAGGAATGGGAATTGATGCAAACGTGTACGTTACCGACCGCAGTCCAAGTCTTGCCGATGCTCTTCCTATACGCCCGACAGCAAAATAAAAATCGACCGCTTGTGCAATTTTAAACATTAAAAACAAAACAGCAAGAAACGAAAAACGAATATAAAAAAGACAGGTCAGAAATGCCGGCAGATAACGAGCGGTTTTGCGTCAGCATACACACAACAAGGTGGACAGAGAAACGCGAAATAGAACATTAAGCAGAAATATTAATCATTCCGACAAAGAATAATGAACATGGAAAATAAGATAGATTCAAATAAAGTAAAACAAATTCTCTGTGAATCAGGAGCTGATTTTTGTGGAATAGCATCCATTGAACGGTTCCATGAATCTCCTGAAGGCTTCAACCCCATTGATACATTACCTTCATGTAAATCGGTTATTGTATTCGGTAAAAAATTTCTTAAAGGAACATTGGATTGTGAAAATACAATTCCTTATACAATTGTAAGAAACATGCTCTCCAATATATTGGATATAATGGCCGTAAATTTTTGTAATCTTATGGAAAATCATAAAATTATTGCAGTGCCTGTCGGAACTATAAACCCCACAATACATGACAAAAAAACAAACCGGTTTCGTAATGTCGTATCAGTAAAGCATGCGGCAGTATTAGCAGGTCTCGGCTATATAGGCAAAAATTCATTGTTAATTACTCCGGAATATGGAAACATGGTTTGGCTGTCGGCTGTTTTAATAAATAAAGAACTTGACCCCGACAAAATAATTACAGAAAAATGTCCCCAAAATTGTTATTTATGCATAGAGTCTTGTCCGGTAAATGCTCTGAAAAAAGATACAATAGAAATGGATCAATTAACGTGTTTTAATTATGCATTTAACGGAGATGGAAGTGAAATTTTTTATTTTAAATGTAACAAATGCAGAACAATATGTCCAAAATGTCTTGGAAAAGAAAATAAAGATATAAGATAAATAAAATCTGAATAAATGCAAAAAGAGAACCCGTTGAAATGAATGCCGAACCGTTAACGAGTAATTTTGTGTCAGGCGTTATGCGACACTCTGCGGATAAAGTATCGATTTGTCGTACTGTAAAAATGGAAAAAATTTAATAAAAAAGAAAATAACACGAGGAATTGATAAAGACTTCGCAAAAGCATTCAAAAAATGCGAACTATATAAACTTTATGAAAGTCATAAAAATGAACTGTTTATTGGAATGCGGAACAATTATTTGAGTTTATATTACAAAATGATTATCGGATGTTGCACCTACCTATCCCCAAATGGGGTGTAAAAATGTAATACTCGTTTTTTTGTCCCGCCGGGGACAACATATTGGTAAAAGGAGAATACCTCCGTTGACCAAAGTCCCGTCAAGGACGTAATGTGAAGAAGAAAACATTTTGTCCCTGACGGGCCGGGGAATGAAGAGGTGGTGTTTTTCTACCGATATAATGTCCCCGGCGGGACAAAAAAGGACGAATATTTTTAGAAACATTGACACATTTTTTACATCCTCATGCAGGGAGAGCCGGGCATAACATCCGATAATCATTTATTACAATTATGATAGCATTGCTAAAATAGAATACAAAAAATCCGATAAAAAAATTATTTGTGAAATAGATAGGCATTATTTGGACAACAAGCATTATAACGATCAAGAAAAACGATGTAGAATTGAGCCGAATCAAATCTGTGAACAATATGAAAAGATGTTGAAAAATTAGAAACATTTAAAGCTTTCGGATAAAATACAGATACAATATGAATATTTTATACCTTTGCAATCTGAATGATTCGGATAAAATACAGATATAATATGGATAAATATATTCAAAAACTGAACTTTGATTTTCTCACAAATCAGCGTATTATGCAGCTTATTGCAGCAATTGACGAGTATCGGGGAAAATGGAATGTTATTGAAAAACGTGAAAATCGTTACTTAAAAGAGTTACGAAAAATTGCCACAATCGAAAGTATCGGTTCTTCCACTCGTATTGAGGGGGTAACAATGACTGACGAAGAAATAAAACAGTTACTTAAAGGTCTGAAAATCAAAAAGTTTAAAACTCGTGATGAACAGGAAGTAATCGGTTATCACGACGTGTTGGAACTCATCTTTGAAAATTTTTCCGAAATAAAACTGTCGGAAAGTTATATCAAGCAATTGCACCAACTTTTGCTCAAACACTGCAACAAAGACGAGCGACACAGAGGCGGTTACAAAAATTTGCCGAATAAGGTTGCAGCAACTTATCCCACAGGCAAGCAGAAAACTATTTTTGACACCACCGAACCCGCTTTGGTTGAAGGCGAAATGTTTGAGTTAATCGAATGGACAAACTTTCAATGGAACGAAAAAACGATACATCCGCTAATTGTATCGGCTGTTTTTGTGTATGAATTTTTGAGCATTCACCCTTTTCAAGACGGCAACGGAAGGTTAAGTCGCTTGCTTACAACGCTTTTTCTTTTACAACAAGGATATGAATTTATGCAATATGTTTCGTTTGAAAATCATATCGAAAAAAACAAAAAGGCATATTATGATGCTCTTATGACCGCACAACGTAAACGCATAACGCAAGAGGATGTTATTGACAAATGGTTGCTTTTCTTTTTGGAAAGTTTGAAAACGTTAACCGAAAAATTGGATAAAAAATATAATGTTTTCAAGCAGAAAGGCGGTTATTTGAACGAAAGACAAAAAATGCTCAAAGAATTTATCGTCGAACAAAAAACGGTCAAAGTTGCCGATTTATCGGTTGCTTTTCCTGATATTTCGCAGAATACACTGAAAAAAGATTTACAATATCTGCGATCTGAACAAATTATTTCAGCAATAGGACAAGGAAAGGGAACTGTTTATGTAAGCAAACAACAACCGGAATAAAAATAAGAAGAGCATCGCCTAACAAGTAGTCATTGCAGATACAACGGTAAGTCAAGTCTGTCGTGCAAAAAACAATTTATATTTTAAACATGAAACCGCAAAGACGCCAAGTTTAAATTCTTTATGACTTGGCGTTTTCGCGGTTGAAATATTAAATGATTATCGGATGTTATACCCGTACCTCCCTGCAGGCATAAATACAACACCCGATAATCTTTTTGTTTTTTTAATACAACCTCTGGATAGACAGATATACTTTCCTTACCATACCCGCCGCTGTCGCCTGATCCTTGTTATCAACGATAGGGTAATAATAAACCCGATACCATTTGTTGTCTAACGACAAGTCAAGCGTTAATACTTCAGTAGCACCTTCGTAATTATAACCATCCGCAAAAGTTTTTGTATTGTTTGGTATCGTCGCAGGGTTAGTCATTGTGTTGTTTATTCCAAAGCCATTGTAGATACCGTTATCCAGGTTGACATAAGTGCCGGGAGGCAAAACAACATTCGCATTGTTATAATTGTCAACTGTGGTCATAGCGCTAAACCAAAACTTCACATTACCATTTGTAATATTCACCAGTCTGGGATTCATAGAAACAGGACCGGCAGCTACAGCGCTCCGGTAAAAATAAGCATCCAATCTAAGCTTTCCACCAACTACAGGAAGATCGTTTACATAATAACTCATCCATGATACAGCATCGTTTGAGGTGTACAAATTACCGTTGTTAGAACCGATAGTAGCAGAAAATTCAGGGGTAACATAATATACCAGATCGCCCGGAGCAATACCGTCTCCGGCTCCTATCACTGCTTCACAGGTTTTTCCGCCTATGTTCAGAGAGAAAGTCGTGGTTTCGGGAGTCGTAACGGTCGGCGTGCCTATTACGGCAAATGCAAGATTTCCGGCTCCGGGGTTAAAATTTCCCGCAGCCAACGTTGCCGTAAGCCCGTTGACGGGACCTATCGTTAATGCAGGATACACTCCGCCGTTCGACCCGGTATAAGGTACAATCATCGTACCGTCGAAGGGAACTCCTTGTTCATAAACGCTGGGCGTAAGCGAAACGCCATTACATGTGATAGCGCCGATTGTTCCGGGTGCAAGGGAGCCGCTGGTCAGTGAACTCCATTCATTTCCGTTCCAAAATACATACCCGGTGTATGCCAGACCTCCCGTTCCGGTATTAAATACCAGTAATCCCGTGGCCGGGTCGGGGATCGTTGTTGCATCCGTGATACTCGTTAATGTTACGCGAGGGAACAACACGCCTTTATCGGTTGCCACAATATTAAGCATGGCTGTCGGTTCAGCATTTGCCGCCGAACCGATGGTAACCTGCCCCGTCTGATAGATGTTCTGGTTATTGGCGGTGGCCGCTTTCGTCGTTCCCGATACTTGCCAAGGCTCTGCGCCGTCTCCTGTGGCGACTTGCCACCATCTGCGGCCGTCGTCGCAGTAAAAGCCTTCCCGCATTTTTCCGTCAGCGCTCGGGGTCGTGTTGTAAACGACCATTCCTTTCACATGTGCTGCAAGCGGAGCTGCAGCGAGCGTATCGGTAAGGGCGACGCGCGGCAGCAATAATCCGAGATTACCGTTCGACTGTAAGTCTAATATAGCCGATGGGTCGGGGGCCTGATCAAGGCCGATGGTTACCTGGGCTCTAAGAACCGGAGTACCCGTCAGGGCAAATATGCCTGCAAGTAAAAATAATTTTTTCATTTCAACAGGTTGTTATAAAATTAATAATTAAATAAAAATATTGAAAAAATGAACGGCTAATCGAAAATCAGCAGCTTTACGGATTTTACCGAGTTCTATAAAGAATATGACAAGTAACAGTTCACACACGCATTAAATTTCTAATAATAAGCGTATTATCAGATGCTGTTAATTTTTAAATTCTTAAAGAGTGCCGTATAATTTTATAATTACCACATTAACCTGTTTTGCAAATACAAAGATACCCGCCTTTCATTTGAATGGCATTCAAATGTCAAATTAAATTAGGAATCAAACAATAAATACCACATATTATAGTATTGCAAGACAGATTTTGTCCGTATATTTTTGCAGCATCAAATAAATAATTCCTAATATTTCTTGATTCTCTTTCAAAAAACAACCCCTCCCCTTTTTTAACGGGGAGGGGCTTTTTTCTCCATAGTGATTGGATTTGGGAGAACAATTTATGAATTTTTCCGGAGTAGTTCCGTTATACTACATAACCTTTTACATCGCTGTTACCTGAGTGAATTTAATATAGCATTTTACCAATGTAGGAGATACGGCTACTGTCGGAGTAGTGGTATCTAATGCTACCATAATAACAGCCTCATAAGCTACTTTACTATCTCCTAACGGAATCCATGTATAGCGTCTCCATTCAGGTCCATTATTTTCAGCATCATAAATACCCCTTTGTCCCCAATAGGCTCCATTGTTGGTGTTGCTTCCTGTGGCATTAGTCCAGGTACCGCCACTGTCTTGATCGCCACCCCACCTCTGAGGCGGAATAGTTAAAACGCCTGCAGTAACAAGGCTGCCGCCATAGTCGGTACAAAAGTTCCATATCACAGGTACAGCGCTTTCACTATTATTCCTTACCTGTACGTTAAGCCACTGGTTACCGGCAACAACAGTAGTTTGAGTAACAGGCACTTCAGCCCTGATCGAAAATTTGCCGTCGGGCGAGGTACATGACAAGGCATAATACTGTGTGTTTGTGTCATTACCGGTATTGTCGGTCATCAGCATGAAATTTCCCATCACTGCCTTTTCTTCTATAGAGGCTTCCAGAGTGGCGCCTACAACGACATCGTTGCAGCCATTAATACCGGGATTGGCATCGTAAAAAGGCGTAAGGTCAAAATGAATACCGTTAGGTGCCTGCTGTTCTAATGTGGGTGTACCTTCCAGAGAGAAGTTAAGCACGCCGTTACCTACCGACAACATACCTCCTACGAGTGTAGCGGTTACGTTCGGATTGCCAATGGAAGTAAGAGTAACACCGTTGAAACTGCCGCCGTTGCTGCCCCCATAAGGTACTTGCAAAAAGCTGCCCGATATGATAGCTGTTCCACCGACGACCTGCTGACCGGGGCTCATTTGAGCTCCCGAACAATACACCTGAGCTCTTGCCGCTTCCGCAGTAGAGCTGGCGAACATTTTCCATTGAACGCCGTCCCAGAACATATAGCCTAAAACGGGGAAACTCGCGTCAGCTCCTGTGTTATAGACCAATAGCCCCGTAGTAGGATTTGGAATTGTAATTTTATCGTCTGCGGCAGTAAGGGCTACTCTTGGAAACAAGACGCCTTTGTCTTTTGCTACTACATTCAATGCTGCCGTAGGATCAACGGCGGTAGCGCTTCCAATGGTTACCTGCCCCATCTGATAGATGTTCTGGTTATTGGCGGTGGCTGCATCCGTCGTTCCGGATACTCGCCAAGGCTCTGCGCCGACTCCTGTGGCAACCTGCCACCATCTGCGGCCGTCATCGTAGTAAACACTTTCCACCACTTTTCCGTCAGCGCTTGGAACCGTGTTGTAAACGAACATTCCTTTCACATGCTCTGCGAGTGGAGTTGCAACGAGTGTATCGGTAAGGACAACGCGCGGCAGCAATAATCCGAGATTACCGTTCGACTGTAAGTCTAATATAGCCGACGGGTCGGGGGCCTGATCAAGGCCGATGGTTACTTGGGCTTCAAGAACCGGAATGTTCATCAGGGCAAATATGCCCGCAAATAAAAATAATTTTTTCATTTCAACATGTTGCTATAAAATTAATAATTAAATAAAAATAAGAATAAACAAAATAGATAAAAATATTGAAAAAATGAATAGCTAATCGAAAATCAGTAGCTTTATGGATTTTACCGAGTTCTATAAAGAATATGACAAGTAACAGTTCATTCAAGCATTAAGTTACTAATAATAAGCGTATTATCAGATGCTGTTAATTTTTAAATTCTTAAAGAATGCCGTATAATTTTATAATTATCACATTAACCTGTTTTGCAAATGCAAAGATATCCGCCTTTCATTTGAATGGCATTCAAATATCAATTTAAATTAGGAATCAAACAATAAATACCACATATATGGTATTGCGAGACAGATTTTGTCCGTATATTTTTGCAGCACCAAATAAAAAGAAATTATGGCAAAGATTGCAAAAAAATTAACGGAACTGATTGGCAACACTCCTTTGCTCAAATTGAGCAAAATCGAGAAGAATAATCGCTTAAAGGCGTCTGTGATTGCCAAATTAGAATATTTTAACCCCGGACGCAGCGTAAAAGACCGTGTCGGTTTTTCGCTGATAGAAGATGCCGAGGAGCAGGGTCTGCTTTCGCGGCAGACCGTCATCATCGAACCGACAAGCGGAAATACAGGAATTGCGCTTGCCTTTATTGCGGCTGCCAAAAGATACCGTTTGATTCTCGTCATGCCCGACACCATGAGTGTCGAACGCCGCAGCCTGCTTCGGGCTTTGGGCGCTGAGGTAGTTCTTACTCAAGGCATTGAAGGGATGTCGGGAGCCATACGCAAGGCGGAAGAAT
>JGI24699J35502_11133387_pt1 | contig 10251 bp, 8 predicted proteins | sample TergutMp193P4_FD_35502 | JGI IMG/M metagenome (IMG submission 35502) | reverse complement strand
GCACATTGACCTTGGTTGGTAAATGTTGCAGAATGAACCCCGTGACCTGCGTCGTATCGAGAGGCGAATCCCATCCGGCAAACTTTGTTTGTGGGCACTGATGGACGCCAAAGACTATCCGTACTGTTCCTCCGGTTTTGCGGCGATGGCCCACCGCGGCGGGGGGCTGTGGGAGCCCAATGTGGGCAAAGAAAATACTTTTTATGCGTTCTCACAAGCAGTTTCACTTGGGTACCGCTATGTTGAGACTGATGTGCAGGCCACGAAAGACGGCCGTCTGGTGTGCATGCACGACACAACCCTGGAGCGTGTGGCTGGTACCGCGGGCGCGGTGAAAGACTTCACCGGAGACGAACTGTCCGGGATCAGAGTGGCTGGTACCGAGCCCATCCCCTTCTTCGCCGACGTCGTCGACGCCCTGCCGGGAATTCGGTTCAATGTGGACATCAAAACCGACGACGCCGTGGTCCCGCTGGCTCGCGCCGTCGAGGTTCACAACCTGTGGGACCGGATCCTGGTGGACTCCTTCTCTCAGATGAGGATCTCACAATTCCGTACTCTCACGTCGGGCAGGGTACCCACCGCCATCGCGCCGGTCGGCGTGGCCTGGACCGCGTTCGTACCCGTCTTGAGTGCGATCGTCTCCTCCCCCGCCGCCGCGATGCAGGTCCCCGTCACCCAAAAAGCCGGACCCGTCACACTCGACGTCATCACGCCCCGCATCATCGCCCGGGTCCACCGCCTCGGCAAGGTCGTCCACGCCTGGACGATCAACGAACCCGGCCAGATGGAACAACTCATCGACTGGGGCGTCGATGGGATCATCACAGACCGTCCGGACCTTTTGAAAGAGATTTTGGTACGGCGCAACCTTTGGGAGTTGGAATGAGTACGACAGGTGAATGGCCGGAATACGAGCCGCAATCTGAACCGTTGGCCCTGGCCAAGAACACGAAGAGCAAACCGGGAAGGATCATTTCCTGGGCCTTGTGGGATTGGGGCACCCAGCCGTACTACACGGTCATCACGACTTTCGTGTTCACGGTGTACATCACGACACCGGAGTACTTCGCCTGGAATCCGGACAATTCCAATGGTCCGACCCAAGCTTTGTCCATTTCCACGACCATTTGCGGAATCATCATCGCGCTGATCGCCCCGGTCCTCGGCCAATCAGCGGACCGGTCTGGCCATCTGGTACGGAACATGCGGCTGCTCACATGGGTACTGGCCGCCATCTCCATGGCGTTGTGGTTCGTCGCACCGCACCCCGCGTACCTGATTCTGGGTCTGGTTCTCCTCGCTGTCGGAACCATCGTCGGCGAGATCTCCAGTTCCTTCTACAATGCGACCATCGACCAGGTGGCAACGGAGAAGAACGTCGGCAAGGTCTCCGGTTTCGGCTGGGGCATGGGGTACATGGGCGGGATTCTGGTTCTGCTCGTCATCCTGTTTGTGTTCATCCAGCCGGATGTGGCGCTGTTCGGCATCACCGACACACCCACGAAGATCAGGGCGTCCATGATCGTGTGCGGCCTGTGGACTCTACTGTGGACCATTCCCACCTTCCTCACCCTGAAGGACCGGCCCGCGGTCGCAGACGACAGCGGGAAACTGGGGGTCTGGGGATCGTACATGGCGTTGTTCCGATCCATCGCCCACATCTGGAAAACAGAGCGGCAGGTCGCATACTTCCTTCTGGCCTCGGCGTTGTACCGTGACGGCCTGGCGGCAGTTTTCACCTTCGGCGCGGTCATCGCAGCCCAATCCTTCGGTTTCACCACAACCGAAATCATCCTGTTCGGCGCGGCGGCCAACCTCATCGCCGGCGTGGTGACCATCCTGTTCGGTCTTCTCGACGACAAGATCGGGCCGAAGAAGGTCATCCTCATCTGTCTGGCCATCCTGGCAGTCGGCGCGACGATCGTGTTCTTCCTACACCAACCCGCGTACTCCGAACCTCAACAAATCTGCGTCGCTGCGACAGGGGTGTGCACAGACAACCCGGCGTACGACGCCGCACTGGTCGCCCACGGCAAGGTGATCTTCTGGATCTTCGGGCTCATCCTGTCCTGTCTGTGCGGACCGGCTCAGGCGGCTTCCCGAAGCTTCCTGGCTCGGATCATCCCCGAAGGCCATTCCGGCGAGATCTTCGGTCTGTACACCACAACCGGGCGTGTGATCTCCTTCCTCACACCGGCTCTGGTCGCGCTGTGCATCCCCCTGGGCAAAGCGATCACAGGCCAGGGTTCCACCCAGCACTGGGCTCTCGTGGCCATCGCCATTGTCTTGGCTGCCGGGTTCTGCGTCTTGATGCCCGTCAAGCCCTCCTCGGGGATGACGACGGCGCCCAAACAGTAATCGTCCGGGAATATTTGGGAGCTTTATAGCGTTGTTCTCAATGTCACCACCACCGACATTTTGGAGAACCAGTGCATATCGTACCCTGCGCAACAGACATGGCAGACCGGATGGAAGTCACGTACACCTGTGTGTCCGGACATGAGTTCACAAGGGTTTTCGCCGCCGACATCACAGTACCCGGCACCTGGGACTGCCCCCGTTGCGGGAAAATAGGAACCTCTGAATCGGAGCCTGCAGCCAATGACACGTCGGCATCGGCTCGCAGCCATTGGGACATGCTGATGGAACGGCGCACCATGGAGGAACTGACTGAGATGCTCGCCGTACGGGTGAAAGAACTGCGTTCTGAGCGCTGACCTGGTAACCGCTCCTCACTCGCCGAATCTCATTGGCAAGCTTGCCACAGTTGTCGTTGTTTCAACACCGTCCGCAGTAGTGGAGTGGAAGGTGATGACGGCAGTATAAGCACCCGGCTCCGTGAATGCCACAGTGGCTGTATAGGTTCCGGATTGATCAGGATCTGCCAGGAAACCCGACGCCACCGCCCCGGTCGACACAGAACCGTCTGTGTTGTGAACATCGAGGTCGAGAGCCTCAGAAGTCCAGATTCCAAGGTCGATCACGAGAGGTACACGGCATTGTGTGACAAGATTGGCTGTCACGGTGTGGGAATCGGTTCCGTCGGCGGCTCGTACGCCGTCTGTGATCGTGAAGGTGGAAGACGTGGTGTCGATGGGCCCATTGGAGAACAGCAATGTCAGATTCTGACTGATTCTATGATCCATGGAAGTGGCGATCACATCGAATAAGCCAGGCATGGACGATGTGACCTGGACATGGTAGTGGTTCTGAGAATCCATTTCCGTCACAGTGGGGTCACCCACAATGGCCAAAGGAGATCCCTGCGGAAGGGAGAAGAGGATGCCGGGTTCGTCCAATGTGGTCTGGACAGATTGACTGTTCACAGGCCACACGCTCACCTCGGCGACACCAGAGTTGTCCTCGCCGCACATCCCGTTTTGGGTGGCAACCGCTGCCATTTGACTGACATTGAAACCTGTCGCGGGACCAGCAGTGAAGTAAATGATCGGATACAGCTGCATTGTGGTGCCAGGGCCGTCAAGCATCCACACGCTTATTCGTCCAGATGTGACTGTTTGAGGGGTAATCGTGGTGACGTACTCTTTATTGACATCGTCCCATGCCATCTCACTGAATGTCCCCATGCTTTCAAAGTCCTCGTTGCTCAGGATGTCTGCTTGTAGGCTCTCAGGCTGATTCTGGATGGGTACACCTGACTCATCCCAGGCGCGCAGGTGCAAGGTCAAGGAATCCATCCCGTCCACGACAGCAGTCGTCTTGTCCAACCATGCGGTTAACGATCCCTGGGAGGGAGACTCGAGACGTATCTCAGCCGGGCTGAACTGTACCTGAGCAAATCCAGGTACTGAAGCCCCGACGCTCTCGGTGACCTCGTCGTTCGGAGGCTGGGTTCGCGGGTCCCACTGCAACTCGGCGTACGCCACTCCATCGCTGTCGGTCTCAGGGGATGGAGGAGTCACGATCATCCCGGCTGGAGCAGTGATTGACACGGGTACTCCTGTTGCTGGGGTACCATCCTTTTGTGTGACACTGACGATCACCGGCAATGGCGGCGCGCTGGAACCAACTTCCATGTGCATGGCACTATCGCCATCATCATAGGATCCCACGAACAAGTTTGCTGTCGCATTGCCGGTGGTACGGGTCCAGGGGATCGTCTGTGGCTCCCAATAAGGCTCGAGCCATTGTGGAACTGACCCGGTGTACGGCTGATCGTCGTCGTACGTCAATTCTGCGGTAAGAGTGAAATGTCCGGTCACAGGAAGGTCCACAGTGCTGTGACAGGCCCCGAGCACACTGTCACTGGACATCATCGTCGAGGTGTGGGTCACCAGGGACGCGGAAGAGGTACGCACGGTCATCGCCATCATGCGATCGGCGCAGTCACGCGGCTGGCCATTGTCGTCCACGAACATCAACGTGGCCACGTCTCCCACCATGGTGAATCGTTGATCGTCCGCGATGATTCCCCTGCTGTGCCGTGTCGTCGGGCCTTGTCCGCCGCCCTCCATGACGACTTCGACTCGGTAGGTGGCGTTGGGGTCCGGAAGAACCGGAGTGTAGCTGGATTCGACTGCTCCAGGTATTTCAGCCCCGTTGCGGAACCATTGGTAGGAGATATTCGTCGTTTTGACACTTGCAGCAACAGCGGTCAAGCTGTCACCATCCTGGCGGATGAGTACTCTTCCTTCCACGCCAGGATTGTGGCTCACGCTGATCTGCACCTGGGCCGTGGCGTCGTCCACTTCGATCGTTTGAATACTCACTTGTCCATCGGCGGAGATGAAAGTTTGCCCTGGCTCCAAGGGCTTGTCAAAACCTACAGCTGGTCGAGTCCTGTTCCCGGGAGGTATCAAGAGGTCAGTTTGGAGGCCGGTGCCTAGGCCGGAGGTGAGGAAAACTCCAGGGTTTGATCCGAGGATTTCAGAAGACGGTCTGTACTCCAACCCGAACGCAGCCAGTGCATCGTCAACGATGTACGAGATCACGGCGCCTCGTGGGAAGTCGGGATCGTTCACGTCATGGCGATTCAGTGTGATCGTCGTTTGTATCGGTTCATCAAGGATCTCGACGTCGCTGGCCACGCCGAGGTACCACTTCTGCAAGCTATTGAGGCCTGGACCGTTGGTTCCCATGATGGTTGTGTAGTCTGCGTACTCAATCAACGGGCATGGATCTTGGACATCGGAAAAGTAGGTGCCGTCCCACGTGACGCCGACATGATCGTCTCCGGGGACAGGATGCTGCGAACAATCCAAGATGTTGGAATGCAACAAGCCAATGGTGTGCCCGAATTCGTGGGAAATTGTCGCAACGTATGCCTGTGATGAATCAAAAGAATATGAGTCCACCGTCATTTCGAAGATTCCCCCTGCGAAGACATCTCCATGCGGGGATACTGTCCACGCCTCACCGCCATATTGATCACAGGCAGCATCGATGTTCAGTATCATCAGGGTGCGGTTGGAATCGGCGTAGACGCTGAAATCGTCTGGATGCCCAAATGCAGCCATCACCTCCGTCTCCATCGTCGCACAGGTGGTGTTGATGGCCTTGTACTGTGTGTTCTGACTGAAGTCGAAAACCAGTCCTGTGAAGCCGGACCAGTTCTGTGCGGCATCTGCCAACCAACTGCTGATGGTGGATTCACTGATCGTCATAGGCGCCGAGCCGGAAGGGATCTGGCCTGTAGAGTCGAAGTAATGGGCCTGTACAACATCGAATTCATGGACGACTGTGGTACCGGATGGGATTGGTTGCGCGGCACCGGCTGGGATCAGCCGTGGAAGACTAGCTGGCATCGTGAGTACAACACCGGTTGGCGCCGGTTGTGAGGTGTCGGTTTCACCGACGGTCTGTGCAGGTTCGGAGTTTGATCCACTGCCCGAGAAGGTGGCTATCATCACCACAACTACCAACGACGCGATCAGTTGGGACGCTGATGGACGTCCTGACATGCTGGTACCCCTCTCACGTATCTACTCAAGGTTGTGTCGACAATATACCATTTTCACTTATCGAGACGTCAAAACGTCATTCGTTGTGTGAGAAGAGGCGTTTGATCGCTGAGGTGACTTGGCCAGCGCGGTACTTCAGGCCCCAGGCGGTGGTCTTCAGCAAGGCCTCGATCACGATGTAACCGCTCATCTTGGACTTCCCGCGCTCACGTTCGGTGAAGGTGATCGGCACCTCGGCCACCGTCATCCCGGCAGAGATGACGTGCCATGTCAGGTCGACTTGGAAGTTGTACCCCACCGATGAGATTTCGGGAATGATACGGCGCAGGGTCTCGGCGCGGAAAGCGTTGAATCCGCCTGTGATGTCTTTGACGGGGACCCCGATCATCAACCGGGTCCACAGACTCCCTCCGCGGCTCAGCAATTCCCTGGATTTCGGCCAGTTGACGACCTTGCCACCCGGGACGTACCGGGATCCTTTGACCATGTCAGCGTTTTGCAAGGCGTCCATCAGAGCCGGGAGTTGTTCGGGCTGGTGGGAGCCGTCTGCGTCCATCTCCACCAATGCCTCGTACCCGCGGTCCAAGCCCCATCTGAAGCCTGCCAGATAGGCCGCGCCCAACCCGTTCTTGGCCGTACGGTGCATGACGTGGATGTGGGGATCCTTGTCAGCCATCCGGTCGGCTATCTCGCCTGTGCCGTCGGGGGAATTGTCGTCGGCGATCAGGATGTCCGCATAGTCCACCGCCTCACGCAGCCGGTTGCAGATGATCTCGATGTTGTCTTTCTCGTTGTACGTGGGGATGACGACGAGCACTTTTGTGAAAGGAGCCATAGTTTCTCCTTGGTAGGGGGCTCCCCCATTATCTCACGTTGTACGGGCGGCGGAAGATCAGCACGCCGGCTGCGCCGAGTAAGGGAACAATGACGCTGGCCAGGTCGATGAACCCTCGGTACTTCACAGCAGGGGTGAGCGTCGTGCGTGTGGGTACGGTGAAAACCTGGGCGTCGGAGGTACGCAGCCCCGCTTCGTACACGATCTGGCCGTGGGAGTCGATGAGGCCTGCCAGAGAGTTAGTCGTCGCCACGAGGATCTCCCGGCGCGCCTCCATCGCCCGGATCCGGGTGATCGCGTCTTGCTGAACCATCTGGTCGGTACCGGTGAACATGGCATTGGAGGTTTGGACGACCACCACCTGCGCGCCCCCGATGGCCGTGTCTCCTGTGAGCATGTCATCGACGGTGGAATCGTACGCCACCTCGAAACAGATCAGGTCCCCCACTCGCAGCGGGACTCCCCCGGCTTGTCCCATCACCACTCCGGGCTTCGTTCCGGGTACCGATTGGGCTCCGACATAGCTCAGTTCGGGCACCAGCTTCACCATAATGGACTTGAACGGCACCCATTCTCCGAAGGGTACGAGGTTGCGTTTGGCGTACGTGTCCGTCACTCCGGCGTCGGTCCACCACAGGCCGACAGTCTGGCGTTCGTCCTCACCAGGCCCCTCCGTGATCGCGCCCACGAAAATGGGCGCCCGTGCGGCGTCGACGGCCAGGTTGATGATGGTTTGCGTGCGCTTGTCGGTGTACGGATCGGTCGCGGTGGAGTTCTCCGGCCAGACGACGAAATCCGGCTGTGGGACCTGGTTGGTACGGACTTTCGCGGCCAGGATGATCGTCTCGGCCAGATGGTTGTTCTCCACGGTGTAGATCGGTCCGAGGGCGGTGATACCCGAGCCCGGAACGTTGCCTTGGACCACTGCTGCAATGACGGTACGGGTGTCAGGCGGCGGGTCGTACCCTCGTGCCAGGAGGCCTCCCACTCCGCTGACAAGGATAATGGTTGCCGTGAGAGCGGCTGGGACGAGCACTGTGCGTGAAGGCCGCAAGGCGGGAGTCGAACCCCCATCGCTTTCTGTGCCTTTCATCGTCCGCCATGCCCATCCGCGTCGTGCGACCCATGCCAGAAGGAATCCCGTGGTGACGATGAGGAAGGAGACCCCGGTGACAGAGATGATCGGGAAGAGTCCATTGATGGGGGTGTCTGATGCTGTGTACGCGAGCCTTCCCCACCCGAAACCGCCGAAGGGCCAGCGCGCGCACGCCCATTCCGCACCCATCCACGTCGCCACACCCGCGAATCCCCACGCGGGAGTTTTCCTTGTCAGCGAGATGACCAACCCGACAATGGCGTACCACACGGCGAGCCAGACGGCGAAAACCAGGACGACCGACACACCCAGCACATCGACCCAGTGGAAAGCCACAATGTTGAATCCCAAACCGAAGAGGTACCCTCGCAGCAGCCCGACTTTGGGTGTGGAGACGAGATTGACGCAGACGAAGACCGCCACAGCCACGGGGACAAGCCACCACAGATTGTACGGTTCGAAGCCCAAGCCCACGCAGCATCCAGCAATGGCGCTGAGTCCGCTGTACAGCCAGCGGCGGGCACGTTGGGTCATTGAGCCGATGATACCTCATCCGGATCGGTGTCCGCGCGCAGTTTGTACAAAGCGGCACCCGCAGAAAAGTTCCTCCAAGACAAGGGCAGACGCGAGATCGTGCCCGACGCCGACAAGGGTACACAGGTGAGGACGGTCAAATCCATCTCGGCGAACAGGGATTCCAGATCCTTGCATGAGCCGAAATGGACATTGGGGCTGTCGTGCCAGGCGTACGGAAGGTCCTTCGACACCGGGGCGCGGCCTTCCAGCAACCGTACCCTGTTCTTCCAGTACCCGAAGTTCGGCATGGACACGATCCCCAACGGTGCGATGCGCATCATTTGGCGCAGGACTTGCGCCGGGTAATGGACAGCCTGGAGGGTACGCGAGAGGATCACCACGTCGAAGCTTCCGTCCTTGAACAAGCCGAGTTCCTTGTCGATGTCCATTCCGATGACGGGGACACCGGCCCGTACCGCCTCCACCTGGCTCGCGGAATCCATCTCGACTCCCTGGATCCGGCAGTCTTTCGTGGCGGCGAGAGTTTTCAGGAGTGTACCCCGGCCGCACCCGAGGTCGAGGACCCGGGAGCCGGCGGGTACCCAGGAGGCGATGAGATTGAAGTCTGCGCGAGAAGTCACAATCCCTCCCCCGCATGGTCGAGGAAGGCGCGGACCAGATCATGGTACTCGTCGATGGGAAGAAGGAAGGAGTCGTGGCCGGCTCCCGATTCGATTTCACGGTAGCTGACGGGGGCACCCGCCCGTTCCAGATAGGCGACGATCCTTCTCGATTGGGCGGGTGAGAAGCGCCAATCCGAGGAGAAGGAGCACACCAGGGACGGGACGGGATGGGAGGTGAGCCCGGTCAAAGAACTCTTCTTCGCGAAGGGGTCGAAGTAGTCCATGACCCGCGAGAGATAGAGGTAGCTCAAGGCGTCGAACCGATCGAGGAAGATCTCGGCCTGGTGGCGCAAATAGCTTTCGACGGCGAAGTCGGCGCCGAAACCCGGATTGAGATCGTTCTTCTGCGGTTCGCGCCCGAATTTGCGTCCGAGTGCGGATTCCGACATGTACGTGATGTGGGCCATCATCCGGGCGATCGACATCCCCGTGTCCGGAGAGGTGCCCTCCTCCAGATAGTGCCCGCCTGAGAATCCGGAATCGCGCATGATCGCTTCCCGGGCGACGGCGGAGAAGGCGATGTTTTGTGCTGTCAGACGGCTCGAAGCGGCGATGATGACGGAATTGGCCATGTCCTCGGGGTACGTGAGGAGCCATTGCAGAACTTGCATCCCGCCGAGGGAACCTCCCATGGCGCATAGGAGTTTGCTTATTCCCAGATAGGCGAGCAACCGGCGGTGGACGTTGACGAAATCCTTCATGTCGAGGACGGGGAAGTCCAGGCCGTACGATGTGCCCGTGTCGGGGTTGACCGAACTCGGGCCAGTGGTCCCCTGGCATCCGCCGAGAAGATTGGGGCAAATCACGAAGAACTTGTCGGTGTCCACGGGTTTCCCCGGACCGATCATCGTGTCCCACCATCCGGGCTTCTTGTCGCCGTCATGTTTCCCGGCCGCGTGGGCATCCCCAGTCAGGGCATGGCAGATGAAGATCGCATTGGTTTTCTGTGCGTTGAGGGTACCGTACGTCTCGTACCGTACTGTGACGTGGTTCAGGCTCCCGCCCCGTGTGAAAGTGAGGGGCGAATCCTCAGTGAACACAACAGTATCGTCGGTTTTCGTGTTCAGTGGATCCAGAGCCATGCGGCACCATTCATGTCAAGGAGAAGCCCTGCATCCTGCAAAGCTAGCTCCCCCGACTGGACTCGAACCAGTAACCCTCTGATTAACAGTCAGATGCTCTGCCAATTGAGCTACA
>JGI24699J35502_11133388_pt1 | contig 10256 bp, 9 predicted proteins | sample TergutMp193P4_FD_35502 | JGI IMG/M metagenome (IMG submission 35502) | reverse complement strand
AAAATTTGCAGAACAACAGGGGCATAGTTAAATTCTTTGCCAAAAAGCGCCGAAAATGCCGCCAGAATAACCAGCGAAGCGCCGGTGGTAAACATAGTATTGGTAATGGTTTTTTTTACCTCATTCATTTATTCATTCTCCTTTAAGATTTTTTTTATGCTGGCAAGGTATTTTCTGGTGACATACAGGCATTTTCCGTTTGACAACACCGCCTCCATGTGGCTGTTGAGCAGCGGCGTAATTTTTTCCAGTTTGTTAATATTCAGAATACAATACTTGCTGATTTGTACAAAGCCGTTGTCCGCCAATTCTTCGTAAATCTGATAGAGGCGCTTTCTGCTCTGGTAATTTTCTTTTTCACCGAAAACAACCGTTTTTTTATCAACACTTTCAATGTAATAAATATCAGAGGCATTTACCCGTTTTATGCTGTCATCGGCATAACATTCTATCTGCTGGTCAAGCGATTTTATAAGCGAGACAATACGCTCCACGGTTTTATTTTTTACCGGGTACGAGATTGCTATTACAATGTCCTTTTGCGCTGTGTTTTGTTCCAGTTTAAGAAGCATGGTTTGACTAGACTCCGCGCAGAACTTCCCGCGGTTTTGACCCTTGGGCGGGCCCGACAACGCCCTTGTGCTCCATTTCTTCGACGAGGCGGGCGGCGCGGTTGTAGCCTATTTTCAGGCGGCGCTGGATGAAACTGGCGCTGGCCTTTCCCTGCTGCAGCACAATTTCCAGGGCTTTATCGTATAACGGGTCGTTGCCGTCGGAAAAGAGAGAGGGGTCAACCTCTTCTTCCTCTTCATCGTAAAAAATCTCATCGTCAATATAGTCCGGCTCGCCGAGCGTTTTAACGTGTTCCACCACCGCTTCAACTTCTTCTTCGGAGACAAACGCCCCCTGCATGCGGATGGGAAAGGGGTCAACCACCCCGGCGTACAGCATATCGCCCTTACCGAGCAGTTTTTCCGCCCCCACCATATCAATGATAATGCGGCTGTCCATTTTGCTGGCAACCATGAAGGCAATGCGGCTGGGGATATTCGCCTTGATAAGTCCGGTGATAACGTCAATCGACGGACGCTGGGTTGCCAGCACCAGATGTATGCCCACGGCGCGGCTCATGGCGGCAAGGCGGGCGACAGTGGACTCCAGTTCCTTGCCGGTAGTCGCCATCAGATCGGCAAACTCGTCAATGATAATCACAATGTAGGGCATATATTCCTGGGCGATATTGCGCTCTTTAATGCGTTTGTTGTAATTGCGGATGTCGCGCACGCCCATCGAATCGAGGCAGGCGTAACGCCGCTCCATTTCATAAATGCAGTACTGCAGCGCCTGGAACGCCCGCTTCGGCTCGGTAATGACCGGCGTCAGCAAGTGGGGAATGTCGTTATACAGTTTCAGTTCGACAATTTTGGGGTCAATGAGTATAAGACGGCACTCCGAGGGCGAAAGCTGGTACAGTATCGAAAGGATCATCGCGTTGACGCACACCGATTTCCCCGAGCCGGTAGACCCGGCAATCAACAGATGGGGCGTCTGCGTCAGATCAATCGTCTGCGCTTCGCCGGAAATGTCCTTCCCCATAACCACCGGAATCTCCGGACGCTTGCCTTCGCGCCGTAATTCGCTCTCAATAATTTCTCTGAACGAAACGATGTTCCGCCGCGCATTGGGAACTTCTATGCCCACCGCGTGTTTTCCCGGAATGGGCGCCACGATCCGTACCGACGAAGCGGCAAGGCGCAGCGCAATGTTGTCCTGCAAATTGATAATGCGGGAAAGCTTTATCCCCGGCGCGGGAAGAATCTCGAACATGGTAATGACCGGACCCTTTTTGATACCGGTCACTTCCGCCTGTATTTTAAATTCCTCAAGCGTTTCCTTGAGAGTAACCGCAGCGTCGCGCGTCACCTGATCGATTACCCAGTATTCGCCGTCGGGGTACTGATTTAATATCTCCACGGGGACTTGGTATTTCTTTCTGCCATGAGATTTGCCGGACGATTTTCTGCGCGCCTGTTCGCTATGGAGCGCCGCTATGAGTTCCGCTTCTTCGAGGGCGCGCTCGACATCAACGCTTTCGGCCGCATACTCGGCGGCAAGAGCGTCCGCCTGCTCTGCCAGCTCCGCTGGCGTCGGTTCCATCGGCTCCGCTTGCTCCGCCGGCTCCACAGTCACCGGGGCGGCGTCTGCCAAGGCAGTTTTGCGCTCATTCAGGTACTCAAGGGCAAGCGGGCTGTTGAGGGGGCGCAGCGCCGGCAGTTGAATATCGAACGGAGTGTTATCCTCCACCCACTCCCCCACATCGGCGTCATCGGGCGGCGGGGGCGGCGGCGGCAAAAGTTTTTTCTTTTTCTGAGCGTCCTTCCCCCCCTCGCCGGGCGGGAACAGGGCGTTTTTCAGCATCTGTATGGCGGTGACTTCCAAAAGAGTCAGGACGATAATTATTAAACCAAATCCGGTTTTTCCGGTCAAATCAAGAAAAACATACTCCAGGGAAAGGGCGTCAAAATCGCGGATACAGAGAAAACCAAGCACCAGCGTAAGGAAGGGAAAAAGCGCCGCTCCTAAAATAAAAAGCCGGTCAGGCCGCCAGCGGGAATCGGCAAGAACAAACGCGGCATAACCCAGGTAAAAGGGGATAAAGAAAGCCAGTATCCCGTAAGCGTGGGAAAAAAATGAGCCCAGAGCGGGGTTAAACGCCTTAATCCCAAAAACGGCCCCCAACAGCGAAAGGCCCAGCGCCAGGGCAAAAAGCCCCAGTACGGCCGCCGCGGAAAGCGCAATAATCCGGTATTTGCTCAACTCACGCCATTTTATCTTGTCCAAAAACTCAGTAATCCGCAAAGGTACAAGCCCCCCCTTCATATATCGGCCTATTTTACATCTATTTTACATACTATTGACAGGGAATTATAATAGCAGTAATGTAAGAATATGGGGGGATTGGAGGTCGTGCATGAAATTTATAAAAAAGAAGAATTTAAGGGAAGGCGAGGAGCTCCTCTATACCCCGCAATTACACTGGTTTTTTGTCGTTAAACCCCTGCTCTATTCCTTGCCGTTTTTCGCCCTGCTGCTGGTTATATGGTTCACGGGTGATTCGCTTGCCGAAGTTTCCGATCAAATGGGCTACGAATTGTGGCTGCCGGTCCAATTAATGGTCAGGCAGACATTCCTCGCGGGGCTGCTGGTCATTTTAGTGGTTTTTTTATGCCGCATCCTCCAGTTCATTACGACCGAATATGGCGTAACCAGCAAACGGCTGCTCATTAAGAAGGGCGTCCTCCGCCTGACCACGGCGGAAATCCCCACTGACCGAATCGAGAGCATCTATTGTACGCAGGGTATTTTGGGCAGAATTTTCCATTATGGAACCATGGGGATTGCCGGCATTGGCGGCAATATGCCCGTTTTTTATATGGTCGCCCGCCCCTACGGACTGCGGCGCAAAATCGTGGACATAATCGAGCGAAACAAGAATATAACCGTGGTGCATGGCGATCTACCCAAGGTAAAACCCGCCGCCAAGCAGGCGGAAAAAGACGAGCCGCTTTACCGTTACGGCACCTTTGTCAGAGTACTGCAGGATAACAGCCAGATGCTGCCGGACAGCGACTTTTCGACTACTTTCGGTTAGGTTTTCCACAGTCTTTCAACAGTTTATTAACAGAAATATCCACAAGGGTAGTTTTTAGCGATATTTCTTACTTTTTTTCTAATATTCTCATTAAAACACTTGACACTCACGCTTAAATTTATTAGTTTTGAGTAGGTTGATGAAGCGGTTTAGATGATTTCTACAGCAATAGCTTGGCAGTCATCTACAGTACAGCTTCAATGTTTTACATCAACCGCTATATCAGGCCGCCCCCCGGGTTTCCTCACCTCCTTTTCCCGGGGGGTTTTTTTTAATACTTGCTTTTCCACGCCGCTTTGTGTATCATGACATTATATCAAATTTTGTCATGTTTATGGGGTATCATAACGTATGGAAAAAACCTTACCGCTCATGTTAAGAACCCGGGCTGCGGACAGTCCGGATATTAATATTCAATACTATAAAGACCCCTCCGGCGTTTTTCGTACCAAGACCTACCGGCAGTTCTACAACGAAGTGTGCTTTTTAGCCGCCGGGCTTATGGAACTGGATGTTAAGCGGGGAGATCATGTCGGACTGATCGCCGACAACCGCCACGAATGGATGGTTACCGATTTTGCCGCCCTCTCCCTGGGCGCGGCGGACGTGCCGAGGGGCTGCGACATTACCGTGCAGGAATTGACCTTTATCCTCGGCTTTACCGAATGCCGGCTGGTCTTTGCCGAAAACCAAAAACAAGCGGGGAAAATCCTCTCCTGCAAAGCGGAACTGCCGGAACTGACCACCTTGATAACGTTTGACCCGGTTGACCAACAGACCACAGAGGCGGCGGCAAGGGCGGGCGTTACAGTGCATTATTATGCCGACGTTATGACCCTGGGACAAAAACGCGAAGCGGTAGAGCCGGGCGCTGCCGAGGCGGAAATGGATAGGGGGGACAGCGAAGATATCGCCACGATTATTTTTACCTCCGGCACCACGGGCGAGCCCAAAGGGGTTATGCTCTGCCACCGCAACTTTCTCTGTCAGCTTCCTTCGTTTAATTTAATCTTTGAAATTAAGCCCGGCGATATTTGGCTTTCCGTGCTGGCGGTTTGGCATGTGTACGAGCGGGAAATTGAGTACATTATTTTTTACAACCGCACCGGCATCGCCTATTCCAAGCCGGTCTCCTCGGTATTGATGGCGGACTTTCAGGCGGTAAAACCGCAGTGGCTGGTCAGCGTCCCGCGCGTGTGGGAAGCGATCATGGACGCCATTACCCGCGGCGTTAAATCAAAGGGCGGCTTTACCAAAAAGCTGTTTGATGTGGCGGTTTCATTTTCCATGATGTACACCTACTTTAAGGATTTGACCTTTGGCCTGCTGCCCAATTTCCGGGGACGCGCGCGCGCGCTGGATTCGGCTATCGGCTTTTTTTTCTGGCTGATCTTGCTGCCCGGTAAGGGTCTTGCCCAGGCGCTGATATTCAACCGGATAAAGCGGAGACTGGGCGGGCGCTTCAAGGCGGGTATGTCCGGCGGGGGCAGCCTGCCGGCGCGGGTAGACCTGTTCTTTAATGCAGTGGGTATACGCCTGCAGGAAGGCTACGGCCTTACCGAAACAGCGCCGCTGGTTTGCGCGCGCCAATTCAAGCGCCCGCGGCGCGGTACCATTGGCCAACTATTACTGGGAACCGAAGCGAAAATTACTGACAATAACGGTAAAACGTTACCGCCGGGGCGCAACGGGGTTATCTACGTTAGGGGCGATCAGGTGATGAAGGGCTACTATAAACGGCCGGACGCTACCGCCGCGGTAATTACCACCGATGGCTGGTTCAACACCGGCGACATTGGTATGCTCACCCACGACAATGAATTACGCATAACCGGCCGCGCCAAGGACACCATTGTACTGCGCGGCGGCGAAAATGTCGAGCCGGTTCCCATTGAGAACATTCTGCGGGAAAGCCCCTATATTCAGCACTGCATGGTGGTGGGGCAGGATCAAAAATTCCTCGCCGCCCTTGTCGTCCCCTATCAGGAAGCGATTATGGCTTATGCCGAAGAGAATAACATCCCCATTGTCGATTACGAACTGCTGTTGCAGCAGCCGGAAATAAACGAGCTTATCGGCGCCGAGATTGCCGCCAGAGTCAACCTTAAAACCGGCTTTAAACCCTTTGAGCGGATTTTTATTTTCGCTTTGCTGACCAAACCCTTTGAAGTGGGCAAAGAACTTTCCGGCAAGCAGGAACTGCTGCGCCACCGGATCAGCGCGCTATACGCCAAAGAAATTCAACGGCTGTTCCGGTAGGGCATTTCATGCTTCCGCGTTCTTGCTGCATGTCCAAAACGAAAGTTTGAGGGCTAGCGGATTAATGGCGACGCCGACAACATAGCAAACCGCAAAACTTAAAGGCATTCCTTTTAACACTACCAGTAAAAAGTACGGAGGAAAACCGATAGCGAGGGCTGTATAAAGAATCCCGAAAATTACAACGTAGAATGATACATACACAAATGTGGTCAGCGCATTATACGCAAATGCGCCGGTTTGAGCCTTGAAAAGTCCCGCGAATTTTTCCGCCAGTTTTTGAACAGGAATCAACAGCCCGATAACATTAACAATAACATTACCGGCAATAAATCCTTTCAGCATATCGAACAATATGCCGGGAAACGGTATGCGCCCTGTGTATATCAGGGAAAAGGCAGGCACTACCATTATAATCATCAAAAAAGAAAACCAGAATTGAATGACATACTTAAACGCTTTCATGGTGAATAACATTATTGCCTCTTTACAACAGGTATATATATTTCCCGGCAATGTTCATCGCAGAGTACAAAATCGACTCCATTTTCCATAAATTCGTATCCTGAGTTGGGAAACCACTCAGCAAAAATATATTTATAAGTACCCTGAATGGAAGAAGATAATGTATCTTTATCGGAAGGGGGCGGACTAAAAACCGCATACAAAGCCTCCGGTATGGTACATACATAATAATCCTGGGGAATATCATGTCCGTCTTTAACTTCAACGCCGACAACATACTCAAACTCGCCGTTTTCAGGATTTTCAGGAAAACAAGCGCCGTATTCTACATGGTTTTTTATAAAAGATTCATCGTGTAATTTTTTTTTGCTCCCGTTAAGCGCGTATTCCTGCCACAATTCGGCAAAGGCTTTAGTGCTTTCTTTATCCCTTGCTATTATCTTAACGGCGAACCCTGCCAATTTAACAGCCGATTTTCTCATCATTTTTGGTTCCATAACAATACCTCCATTAACATATTGTTTCGATTTTTTAAGAATAGGCAGTTTGGGCACGTCAAAAGACGCGTGCAAGCGGTATTTTTCAGGCGTACTGCCAAAGTAACGCTTAAATGCTTTGAGAAATCCGGTATGGGTTTCATATCCATATTCAATGGCTATCTCAATGATATATTTTCCCGAATTGAGTTCCGCTGCCGCAAATGCCAGCCGCCTTAACCGCACATATTCCATAATGGAATACCCGATATTCCATTGAAAAACCCGGCAAAAATGATAGGGAGAAAAACCTGCCCGCTGTGCCAATTTTTTAACGCTCAGTTTTTCTTTGATATGCGCGTCAATGTAGCGCAGCATTTCCTGCAAAATATCAATGTAATCCAAATAATACCGTCCCTCATGAAAAGTATATATAAAGCAGCTATTTATACTATTCCCGGATTGCTGTTTTACTATTCCTATGCCGCTATTTTCATTCTTTCCGCGGTTGACAAAAACCCCAAACCGCATTATAGTGCTACAGGATTACCGAATGCTCCCTGATAAGCAAAAAATAACCGTAGGCATTCTCTTTGGCGGCAAGTCGGCGGAACACGAAGTTTCGCTGCAATCCGCCAAAAACATTTACGATGCCATTGACCGCAGTCGTTTTGAGCCGGCGCTTATCGGCATAGACAAGAACGGAAAATGGCTGTTAAGCGACGCTTCACGCTTTCTATTGAATGCAAGCGACCCCCGCAAAATCAGCCTCAACCCCTCAGGCAGCCCGACAGCCCTTATCCCCGCAAGCGAAGGAGCGCTGAACAATGCCGCTCCCAAGCTCGACGTAGTGTTCCCCATCCTCCACGGGCCATTTGGCGAGGACGGCACGGTGCAGGGCCTGTTAAAGCTGGCGGGCGTCCCCTTTGTCGGCTCCGATGTTTTGGGGTCAGCCGTCGGCATGGATAAGGACGTAATGAAGCGGCTCTTCCGCGACGCGGGCATCCCCATCGGCAAGTTTTTCGCGTTCATGTCGCATAACACAATTCCCCCTTTTGCCGAAATTACCGCCGCTCTGGGCAGCCCCGTCTTTGTAAAACCCGCAAATATGGGATCGTCGGTGGGACTCAGCAAGGCGCACAATCAGGACGAATTCTCCGCTGCGGTCAATAAAGCTTTTCAGCATGATACCAAAATCGTTATCGAAGAGTTTATTCCCGGCCGCGAAATTGAGTGCGCCGTGCTGGGCAATGACAACCCCATCGCCTCGGTTCCCGGCGAGGTTATCCCCACCCATGAATTTTATTCGTATGAAGCGAAGTACCTCGACGAAAACGGCGCCGCGCTGGAGATACCCGCCAAACTGGACGAAAAAACCCAAAAGCGCATTCAGGAACTTTCGATAAAAGCGTTTCAGGTTCTCTGCTGCGCGGGGCTTTCCCGCATTGACTTTTTTCTAAAAGAAAACGGCGAAGTGGTTATTAATGAAATTAACACCATACCGGGCTTTACCAAGAACAGTATGTACCCCAAATTGTGGGAAGCCAGCGGCATCGGCTACACGGAACTTATCAGCCGTTTAATCGATCTGGCTTTGTCTCAGCCGCCGAGATAGGCTTTTTTTACGTCGGGATTGGCGGCAAGTTCCGCGGAGCTTCCGTGGGCGATAATTTCCCCGGTTTTGAGCACATAGCCGCGATGGGCAAATTCAAGGGCGATTTTCGCGTTCTGCTCTACCACCAGAATAGTGGTTCCATTAACAGAATTTAATTGCTTCAAAACCCTGAACATTTCCTGCATCAGTTTGGGAGCCAGTCCCATAGAAGGTTCATCCAGCATGATAAAATTGCAGCCCGACATGAGCGCGCGTCCCACCGCAAGCATCTGCTGCTCTCCGCCGGAAAGAAGTTCGCCCCGTTGCTTTGAGCGTTCTTTAAGGCGGGGAAACAACTCGCAGACCATGTTCATCTTTTCGGCGATGATGGCGTGCCGGTGCTGCTCCTTGCGATGGGGGTATGCGGCAATGCGGAGATTTTCCTCCACCGTCAGATTGCCAAAGATATGCCGCCCTTCGGGGACGAGCGCCATCATGCCCTGCTGCACCAGAGTATGGGCTTCAGTTTTCAGAATGCTCTCTCCCTCATACAGAATATCGCCTGAGCTTATCACCGGCGCTTCGGGACGGGGCAGCCGGGCAAGGCTGTACAGAATAGAAGTTTTCCCCGCTCCGTTTCCGCCAATAAGAGTTACGATTTCTCCTTTGTCAATAGTAAAAGAAATGCCGTGCAGAACTTTAATGTTCCCATACGAGGCTCTCAAATCTTTTACTTCCAGCAGCATAGAGGCCCCTATATCGTTCCGTCTCCCAGGTAGGCGTTAATAACCTTGGGATTGTTTTTGATTTCTTCGGGAGTGCCGCAGGCAATCTCTTTTCCAAAATCAATGACCGTGATTCTCTTGCACAGCGTCATGATCACTTCCATCTGATGTTCAATCATCCAGATGGTCAGTTTGAATTTATCGTGTATCCATTTGATGTAGCCGATAAGCGCGATAGCGTCAACAGTAGCCAGTCCCGCCGCGGGTTCGTCCAGCATAAGAAGGTCCGGCTTGAGCGACAGCGCGCGGACAATTTCTACCCGGCGCTGCATACCGTAGGGAAGATTTTTCGGGTAATCACGGGCGTAGTCGGCGAGATGAAACACCTCCAGCAATTCCATTGCCGAATTGGTAATTTCCTTTTCCCGTTCCCGGTATCTTTTGGTACGGAAGAAGACGTCAAGCACATTGTAGCCCAGATGGTGATGCTGGGAAATGCAGATATTGTCCAGCACCGTCATTTCGCTCCACAGCCGGATACTTTGAAAAGTTCTGCCTATCTTCATCGCCGCGACCTCGTGCGGTTTTTTCGCGTTGATTCTTTTGCCATGCACCAGTATGTCCCCCTGAGTGGGAACATAAAAGCCGCTGACCAGGTTAAACACCGTGGTTTTTCCCGCGCCGTTGGGGCCGATAAGGCCGACAATTTCGCCCTTCTCCAGATAGAGGTTAAGATCGGTCAGCGCCTGCAGTCCGCCAAAACGGTGAGTCAGGTTTTTTATTTCAAGGTGCTTTTCCATTTATATAAAGAATATCATAAATACGGTTTCGGCGCAATATGCGCCCTTGTTAAGGTTCTCATGGGCTGTTATACTCTAATATAAGGAGAACCCCATGCCGCAAGCCCAGACAATGACCCTTGACGAAAAACTAGCCATAGGAATAAAGGCCGCAGAATTAAGAAAAGCCGGAGACAGAGAGGGGGCTTTAAGCCTTATGAAAACAGCCCCCATGCCCCCTTATATAGCAAAGGTAATGAAAGAAAAAATGGGTGTGGATTTTCTCATAAACAGCGGCTGGAATTT
>JGI24699J35502_11133389_pt1 | contig 10269 bp, 7 predicted proteins | sample TergutMp193P4_FD_35502 | JGI IMG/M metagenome (IMG submission 35502) | reverse complement strand
GGCAGGTAGTCGCACGGCGGAAAGCCGTGTTGATGACCAAAGACAGCACGCCGTAGGCTCAGTAAACGCCGCTGTATGCGATCAACGGCGGGCTTGCTTTAGCAAGCCTAGTAGCCGCCCGGTAGCGGGTAAAACCTACGCCCCAGCGAAAAACGGTATTCGCCCAGCGTTCATAGTAATTGCAATTCCCTACTATATAGCCACTTCAAGTCTCTATTCGATTTTCTCAATAAAAGGAGCTACCGCATGAAGACAAAACAAACCCTCTTGTGCGGCTTAATCGCCGCGGCACTGTCGCTCATCTTTACCGCTTGCCTCTCAACGTCCCGCGGCGCGCGCGTACACACCCACCAATGGGGCAAATGGATACAAGTGTCCGGTGACGACGCTACAGAGGAAAGGGTGTGCAAGACCGACAGCGCACACAGGCAGACCCGCCTTACCGGAACAGACAGATTCACTTTTGAGGAAATCGGCGAGACTGCCTACCGTGTCCGCAAAGGCACACTGACAACAGGTGAAATAACAATACCCGCCTACTACCGCCCTGACGCGAATAGTGAATATTTGCCAGTAACGGAAATCGGCAGAGATTCTGATATTTCTCCTCCCTCCGGCGCTTTCTACAGCACAAGTCTTACCAGCATAATTATTCCTGATACAATAACATCTATCGGTAGTAGTGCGTTCTATGATTGCACAAATCTAACTAGCATAACAATTCCCGTAGGCATAACAACTATCGGCATAGCGGCGTTCCTCAATTGCGAAAGCCTTACCAGCCTGACGCTTCCCGCCGGTGTAACTTCTATCGCCTTATTAACGTTCTCCGCTTGCTCAAGCCTTACCAACATAACAATACCCGCAAGCGTAACATCTATTGATAGTAAGGCGTTCTCTCATTGTATCAGCCTTACACGTATAACGGTAGACCGTAACAATCCCTATTATACAAGTGATGGCAGGATATTATACAATAAAGCAAAAACAGAACTTATAGCCTTTCCTTCAGCAAGCGGAAAAGTAACAATCCCCGCAGGAGTTACAACTATCAGTTACGGTGCATTTAGCGTTTGCACCAGCTTAACCAGTATAACATTTCCAGCAAGCGTAACGTCTATCGAAGGAGACAACTACTTACTTTCCCACTCCGGTGCATTTGCCGGTTGCGACAGCCTTATCAGCGTAATATTTGCGGAAAGCAGCCAGCTTGAAACTATCGGCAACGGTACGTTCTCCGGTTGCAAAAACCTTACCAACATAACAATCCCTGCAAGCGTAAGGTCTATCGGCGAATGGGCGTTCGATGATTGCGCCAGCCTAACCAACATAATAATCCCATCAAGCGTAAGGTCTGTCGGCATAATGGCGTTTCACGATACCGCATGGCTAAACAGCCAGCCAGACGGTTTAGTATATGCAGGTAAAGTTTTATATACATATAAAGGAACAATGCCTGACAATACGGTAATAACCAATATACGAGATGATACTATCGCAATAGCAGACGGTGCGTTATCTCATTGGAGCCTTACCAACATAACAATCCCATCAAGCGTTGCTTCTATCGGGAGAGACGCCTTTCGCGAGTGTTTCGACCTTGCCAGCATTATCATACCCCCAAGCGTTACTTCTATAGGAGATGGCGCATTTTATAGTTGTGATAACCTAACCGTTACCATTTCCCGAAAGACTACCATAGGCAAAGACGCTTTTCCTGACGGGGTAACGCTTATTTATAGCGATTAAAAGGAGAAAAGGGTATTTGTCACCGCGTTGCGGTAACGCGAACCGAAGGTTCGTCGATTTACATCGTCGCTCACGCGACGTAAAGAGAGGTTTACCATGAACAGAAAAAGATTGTTTGGAATTATTGGAATTTTATCCATTGTTGCTTGGATTCTGAATCTATTTGAAATCATACCGATGATAACGAATGAAGGCAAACATAATTTGCCGGTAATAATTGGATTATGCGTTTTTTTTATGTATCAATTTTTTATCTACTTTATGCTTTTAACAGAAGGATTGGAGCAAAATAGAAAAAAAAATACTGTTTTAGCAATTATTGGTTACATTATTGGTTTATTTGGCCTGATTGGTTTTATTATATACACGATAACTTATAATTTGCTTAGATATTCCGATGGACCGTGGTTTGTCATATATGGAATTATTTTTGTACTATTACATATTCTGTATTCGCTCGTAATCGCCATTATTATTTTTATACAGTCATTTAATAAGAAAAGTACAGATGATATACAAAAAGATTTACCGGTTAAGAAGAATATTTTGGCAATGATTTATATTTTGGTGGTTTTGGCGGCTGGTGTGGTTGGGATAATTTTGGGTGTTCATGGAGCTACTACCATGTCCGTCGAGAAATTATCACGGAGCGGTAATCATCATTTTTACGAAAAAGACTATGACCAAGCTATTGCGGATTATACCGAGGCAATCAGGCTGAACCCCAGTTATGCCGAGGCGTATAACAGACGCGGTCGCGCGTATCATGGAAAAGAAGATTATGACCGGGCTATTGCGGACTTTACCGAGGCAATCAAACTGAAACCTAAAGACAAAACGCGGCTGGAAGATGGTTTAGATGATTATTATCACTATCGTGGCGGCGTGTATTATGATAAGAAAGACTATGACAAGGCCATCGCAGACTTTACCGAGGCAATTAAGCTGAATCCGCGTTATACCGGAGCGTATATCAGCCGCGGACGCGCGTACGGAAGCAATGAAGACTATGACAAAGCTGTCGCAGACTATACTGAGGCGATCATGTTGGATTCTCCTTCTTATAAAGTCGAAGCGTATACCAACCGCGGGATTATGTATCTTGAAAAGAAAGACTATGACAAGGCTATTGCGGACTTTACCGAAGCCAATCGAGGTCATACAGGCTTTTTCAATAATGATCATTATGACAAGGCCATTGCGGACTTTACCGAGGCGATTAAGATAGACCCTGATATTGCCGAGCCGTATCTTGGCCGCGGTATTATGTATTTTGAAAAGGAAGACTATGACCAAGCTATCGCGGAATTTGAGGCGGCGTTAGAAATCAATCCAGATTATGCCGAGGCGTATTACTATCGCGGGCATTGGTATTACTCCAAAGAGGAGTATGATAAAGCCATCTCAGACTTTACCGAAGCAATCAGGCTGAACCCCCAATATGCTATGGCGTTTTACTATCGCGGTCGTGCGTATCTCGGTAAAATGGAGAACGACAGGGCTATCGCTGATTTTGAAGCGGCATTGAATATTGACCCAAACCATGTCTATGCCAAAGAAGCGCTTGAAAAAGCCAAACAAGCGAGGGGGGATTGACCGCATGAGTAACCCCAACAACGCCCAATTCGCCGAGGATTTTTTGAAAAGCGGGTTTGCACATCTTGAACGGCAGGAGTATGAAAAGGCTGTCGCGGACTTTGAGGCGGCGTTGAACATTGAGCCGGATTATACGCTTGCCAAAGATGGGATTGAGGCGGTGAGGAGAGCGAGGGGGGGTGAGCAATGAAATACGGTAAGATTTATAGTGTTGTAACAACACTTGTTGTTGCCCCGTTATGGGTGGGACTGATAACCAAATTTTTTGAAGGAAAACCCTTACTTCATATTACGGCTATGATTATATCAACAGTGATAATGCTGTTTGTCGCCACCGTTGCCGCCCATGATTTCATACGGAAGATTGACCTCTACTACAAATACCAACGCTGGAAAATGGATACCGCTGTCTTTAACACGCGGAAAAAACTCAAAAACATTATCAGGAAAACAAACAACCCAAGCGTAAGAAATTACGCTTTCGATAAACTGTGCGAAATATCCCCGCAGAAAATCTATTACGGTATTCTTGTCGATCTGGCTGAAAAAGAACATAGGCCGGTCGTTAAGGAAATATTGCTCAGGCAAATTAAACGAATAGGAGAAGAAAAATGAAAACTGCAAAAATTGGAATCGTTCTGGGGCTATGTACGCTGCTGTTGCTTACAACCTGCGTAACAACGCCCAAAAACACCAATCTGTTGGATGATCTGACAAGGGACGGCTATTTTACATTGCGGGAACACAACGAAAAAGGCAGATATGGCCCGGTGTTCATATTTACCGAACGGCACAATTCCCGCCTTATTCAGGCTGAAATAGCCTGGGCTTTGGATGTTCTGAGAGAAACGGGGGGCATTAACAGCGTAGCTCTGGAAGGAATGTACAAGGGCGAGGTAATGGATGCCGAAAAACCGACGTACAGCACAGATACGGCGAAGTACATCGTAACGCTGGCCTTGCTGGAACACGGGGAAATAAAAGCCCCGGAATTGATGTACCTTGCCCAAAACAGTTTTGTGTTTGGTATTGAGAACGAAGACGAATACAATGTTATGTCCCCAAACGAAGTCGATGACATCCTTTGGGAATATTTAATGTTGTGTATTGCCATTGATCAGGGAAAAGAAACACTGAACGAGACAATGTTGAAATTATTGGAATCGGAAGATGACGCAGACCTTGATTTGTTTTTTGCACAATATCCGTGGGTATATAAAACTATTGAAACCATGCAAGGCAGATCGGTCATTGAAATAATCAACCGATTGACAGAGCTTGAAGAAAAAGTTAAACCAGCGACTTTTTTGTTAGATGCCCAAACAAAAACCGGTTTCAGACAGCTAAAAGAATTCTACGAGGCTGCGAATAAACGTAGTCTTACTATGGCGGGTCATGTATTCAATACATTGCGGAAAAAAGAAGAACCGTTATCCATGATTATCGGATATAACCATACAAAAGAGGTCGTGGAGTTTTTTGATAAAAACAGAGTCAGCTACTATGTATTGGAGCCTCGCGGATTAAATGACTACGGCTTTTGGTCTGATCTGACAAACACAGAGTATGAACGACGGGAAAAAGGATTACCGTTTTTTGCCAACAAGCAAATTGAAAGTTTTTTCACGAACAAACATAATTCCCGCCCAGTTGTCGGCGAGGATTGGTTTAAAAAAGAGAATAATTTTGTTTTATTGGCGGAAAGAATGATTGAGCTGGCGGAATCTGGAATAGTGCCGGAGACTCAGGATCGCTCTTTCTTTTTCAGTAACGGGCTTGAGGTTTCACGTAATACTCTGGATATTTCCAATCCCAACGACCTAAAGTTTTCCATAGGCAATGAAAGTGGGGAAGGTTTGTGCGTACGGGTGGTGTTAAACCCGCAGGGAACCCAGTTTGAGAGTTTTCAAAAAGCGTTGGTGGATATAATAGACCGGTTATATCAGCTTGACGAGCAAAACCCTCCGTTTAGTGAAAGGATAAAAGCGCTTGAGGGGTTAGTAGAGGTTTTCAATGTAGGCAAATACGCGGTATATATCAGCCCTTCCAGTGAAGTGTGGAAGATGAATACCACTGCGCTTTAGTAAGCGGAAGGCGCGAACCCCTACCCCGTATGGGCTGGTAACTAAACAAGGAGTATTACCATGAAAACAAAAACAATCATTCGCTTTACCGTTCTATGTTTGCTTATGCTGGCATTGTTTCCAGTCTTTGCCCAGGATATAGAGGTGTTTCCGCAGTTGGGGCATAGCAGTGTTAACTCAGTAGCGTTCAGCTCCGACGGCAGATGGGTGCTTTCAGGTTCCTTTGATAATAACGTCAAATTGTGGGACGCGGTCACGGGCCGTGAAATCAGAACCTTTGTGGGGCATACCGAGGGGGTTCTGTCCGTGGCTTTCAGCCCCGACGGCGGACGGGTGCTTTCCGGTTCCCAAGATAATACCGTCAAAATGTGGGACGTGGCGACGGGCCGGGAAATCAGAACCTTTACAGGGCATACAGGCGATGTTCGTTCCGTAGCGTTTAGCCCGGACGGCAGGCAGATTCTTTCGGGTTCTGACTATAGTTATAGTAATAGTACCGTCAAATTGTGGGACGCGGCTACCGGTCAGGAAATCAGAACCTTTGGGCATACTGGCAGCGTTTATTCCGTAGCGTTCAGCCCCGACGGCAGACAGATACTTTCGAGTTCCACTGATAAGACCGTCAAATTGTGGGACGCGGCGACGGGCAGGGAAATCAGAACCTTTGCGGTGCATGACGGCTACGGTTTTGCTCAATCCGTAGCGTTCAGCCCGGACGGCAGGCAGTTCCTTTCGGGTAGTGATAAGACCGTCAAAATGTGGGACGTGGCTACGGGCCGGGAAATCAGAAACTTTGCGGGGCATACAGGTGATGTTGAATCCGTAGCGTACAGCCCCGACGGCAGGCAGTTCCTTTCGGGTTCCAGTGATAAGACCGTCAAAATGTGGGACGTGGCAACGGGCCGGGAAATCAGAAACTTTGCGGGGCATACAGGTTATGTTCGATCCGTAGCGTTCAGCCCCGACGGAAGACAGATGCTTTCAGGTTCTTGGGATAATACCATCAGGCTATGGGATGCGGTCACGGGCCGGGAAATCAGAACCTTTGTGAGGCATATTGGCAGCGTTAAATCTGTAGCGTTCAGCCCCGACACTAGGCAGGTCCTTTCAGGTTATCATGATAGCACAATCAAGTTGTGGGACGTGGCTACCGGTAGAGAAAACAGAACCATTACGGGGCATACAGGTGCTGTTGACTCCGTAGCGTTCAGCCCGGACGGTCGGCAGTTCCTTTCGGGCTCCACTGATAAGACCGTCAAAATGTGGGACGTGGCGACGGGCCGTGAAATCAGAACCTTTACGGGGCATACAGGCGGTGTTCGCTCTGTAGCGTTCAGCCCCGACGGCAGGCAGGTGCTTTCAGGTTGTTCTTTTTATACCGTCAAAATGTGGAACGTGGCGACGGGCAGGGAAATCTGGACCTTTAAGGAGCCAGGAGATTATGCTAATTATGCAGAATCCGTAGCGTTCAGCCCTGACGGCAGGCAGATACTTTCTATTTTCTATGGAGGTAGAATAAGAATGTGGGACGCGGCTACGGGTCGGGAAATCAGGGCCTTTTCCGTAGGAGGAGCTGGTAGTGGTGACTCCGTAGCGTTCAGCCCGGACGGCAGGCAGATACTTACGGACTACATGAACAACATCAAAATGTGGGACGCGGCTACCGGGAGAGAAATCAGAACCTTTACGGGGCATACTGGTGCTGTTTACGCCGTAGCTTTTAGCTCGGATGGCAGACAGATACTTTCTGGTTCCACTGATAAGACTGTCAAAATGTGGGACGCGGCTACCGGGAGAGAAATCAAAACCTTTACGGGGCATACTGGTGCTGTTCGCTCCGTAGCGTTCAGCCCCGATGGTAAACAGGTTTTTTCCGGTTCCCATGACGGCACTATCCGCCTCTGGGATACCGCCACCGGCAATGAAATCGCTCAATTTATCTCCTTTACCGATGGCGAGTGGATCGCCATTACCCCTGAAGGCTACTACAACGCATCCCCCAAGGGCGACCAATACCTCAACATCCGCATTGGCAACAATGTTTACGGCATAGACCAGTACCGGCAGACTTTTTACAAACCCGCCCTGGTAGCCCTAGCCCTTTCGGGCGACAGAAACGCTTACCTTGCGGCAAATAAAAACAGTGGATCAATACAAAACGCCAGCGCCGCCCCGCCAACGGTAACTATCCTCAGCCCGTCAAGCGGAACAGCCGCCTCCGCCGCGCGGACAAGTATCTCCGTTTCCGTGGACGGCGGCAGCCAAAGCCTTCAATATGTCACCGTAAAGGTAAACGGCACAATAGTTGCGCGTGACATGGGCGTAACCCCGCAGGGCGCGAAGGGCCTTGCCCCGGTTGCGCGGCTTGCGGTTCTTGCCGATGGTAACGTTAACAAAAAGCAGGCGCGGTTCAACCTCGACATTCCCCTTGACCCCGGCGACAACACCATCGAAGTGCTGGCTTTTAACGGCTATTCCGAAGGCCGCGCTCTGGTCGAAGTCAGTTACCGGACAACGCAAAACGTTCTCCCCAATCTGTACATTCTCTCGGTAGGAGTAAGCCGCTATGCGGATAGTTCCATACCGAGTCTAAAATACGCCGCCAACGACGCGAAAAATATTACGGCGGCGTTCAAGGCTCAGGAGGGAAAATGCTTCGGCTCGGTAAAAAGTTTGATTATTGCGGACGGCGCGGACAGGGAACCCACTAGCGATAATATCCGCGACGGCATGGACTTTTTGGGAAACGCCGGGGTGAATGACGTGATGGTATTGTTTCTGTCCGGTCACGGCGGAACAGACAACAGGGGTAATTTTTTCTTTCTACCGGGGAATACTACTTTTAATCAGGACGGCACTCCGCAAAGATCGCGCATAATACCCAACAGCGATCTACAGGATGTTCTCGCTTTCCCCGGCAAAAAACTGGTGTTCATCGACTCCTGCTATTCAGGCGGCATCGCCGGTAAACAGGTTGGAGGAGTAGACAACGAAGTATTGATCAACAGCCTTATGGACAACGCGCCGGTTATATTCACATCTTCCAGTAAGACCGAGCAGTCATGGGAGTGGGACAACGCGAGGCTGGGACTGTTTACCCATGTTTTGTTACAGGGGCTATCCGGCGCGGCTGATACAAACAAGGACAGAAATATTACCATAGAGGAACTGGGCGAATATGTGAAAAAAACCGTTCCCGGCATGAAGGCTGGTCAGAATCCGTATTACCTGATGCCCACCGGCTATCGGAACTTTGTCATCGCCGAGGCAAGATAAAAAATGGTAAAGAGAAAAAGGAGTAATAGAATGAAACGTGTAATGGTAACGATTATGGCTTTGGCCTGTGTGTTGGTATTTTCCTGCGCCACTGGCGGAACTTCCAAAGATGGTACATCTCAAGATGCCGAGAAACCGGCGGCGGGAACAGTGAATCTTGACGCGGCGTTGGGAGACTTCTCCGCGTACATAGCGGGGCGTCTGCCTAACACCGCGCCGACCGCAGTGGCAATTACCAGTACACCAGTACAGAGGCTCGGCAATTATATCGCCGATGAACTCACGTCTTCGCTGTTAAATAACGCCGGCCTGCGTATGGTAAGCCGGCAGGATTTTGAGCGGGTGTTATCCGAACAGAACATCCAGACAGAAGCCAACTTTAACGATGATACCACCGCTAAAATCGGACACAATCTTGGCTGGCGTACAATTATTTTCACTGCGGTAGAACCTTTGCAGGAATCGTACCGTCTGTCCCTGCGGGCGGTAGATGTAGAAACAGGAGAACTGCGCGGAACCAAAAATTACGTCCTTAACGGAAGCGACCCGACCCTGATAAGCATAGTAAACCCGAACATGACCGTAGAACGCCTGAGCGAGCGGGAAACGCTGTTACAGCCTTTTGACGGCAAAAGGAACAATTTTAATCTAACCGTTACTGCCAACAAAAACGTGTACTACGATGGAGAAGAACTGTTTGTTACTCTGCGCTCAAGCGAAGACTGCTATTTTGTAATATACCACCTTGATATAAACAACAATATGCAGATAATCTATCCCAACTTCTGGGACAGGGAGAAAAATTTCCTCAAAGCCAACACCCCCAGGACTATTCCCGAAGATTCCAGCTTCACCCTCCGCGCGCCATACGGCGAGGAGCGGGTAATGGTATACGCTTCGCTTCGCCAATTCACCATACCCGAAGATCAGTACAACCCCAAACCCATAACCCAGGACTTACTCTCCTCTCCCCAAGCCCTTTGGCGTATTGAAAGTGGCAACGATGGTTCAAAAGCTCTTTCGGTGACTCCAAGAGGAGCAACCGGACAGATCAGCTATACCATACTGCCGGGGAGATAAATGAACTGAAAAGGAGAGCGAACAAAATGAAAAAGACAATCGGTATCGCGGCGGCGTTATTGCTGTTGTTGGCGGGGTATGGCTTTGGCAAGGGTATAGCCGAGCCTGACGGCTTTGAAATGGACGGTACGGTGCTGGTGAAGTACCGGGGAAACGCGGCGAATGTGGTTATACCGGAAGGCGTTACCGTTATTGGGGGTACAGCATTTTACTTTTGCAAAAACATTACAAACGTAACTATACCTTCAAGCGTTACCTCTATCGGGAATGGGGCATTTTTTTCGTGTAGCAGTCTTACCAGTATTATTATACCTACAAGCGTTAATTATATCGGATTTTCTGCATTTGGCAGGTGTAGCAGCTTGACCAGCGTAACCATACCCTCAAGTGTTACTTCTATAGGGGACGGAGCATTTGAACAGTGTACCAGCCTAACCAGCGTAACCATACTTTCAAGTGTTATCACTATCGGTGATATTGTATT
>JGI24699J35502_11133390_pt1 | contig 10280 bp, 11 predicted proteins | sample TergutMp193P4_FD_35502 | JGI IMG/M metagenome (IMG submission 35502) | reverse complement strand
AAGATCCAGTATTGTATTTGAAAGAGCACATAGCAATCGGGTAGACTAATAAATTATTATTTTATCATATATGTACACTGTTGGCAAAATAAAAGTAAGCTTTCATATTTTGGGTATTCTAGAACCAAGTTCTTATATAACAAATTTTAATAAAGCACAAAGTGATCATCTTGACAAGACCCAAATGCTTTTGAACACTACTGTGGAAATTAAAAGTTGAAGTGTAACTGGCTAAGAGAGACGGCCACAAAAATGGTGAAAGTGTTAAACAAAAAAATTAAGTGTTGAAAAGAAGAAGGCTATAATGATAAAATAAAAATGATTTAGAAGTTACGTCAAAAAAAGTAACATAGTTCCTGTGCACACTGCGAAGGCATATAGTGGAGCAGAAGTATAGCTCCACACATTCTTAGCTGCAGCACTAGAAGGAAGAGCGTGGTCACTTTCTTGACCCAGTTACATCACCCATGGAGCAGTAGGTGCCAGTATGTGCTGAAATGGAGGCTTGGTAGGCCCCTCTGGGTGTTTTGAAAGAGAGGAATCTGATCCCTGTTAGAAGGTGAAACATGATCCTTCAGCTGTCTGGCCTATAATGCATTCACTATACCAACTGCACAAGGCTAACTCCCATTTTAAAAGGGGAAAGAAAAAAGGGGTATAACAAAGTTACGTAACTGAAAACTTGAGATGTGCGACATCAAAACACTTAGCTGTTCGGTGAATCAAACTGACCAGCACCTTCTGCTTAATATATTTCAGCTATACGAGATTCTAGTTTCAATAAACAGTCAAACCCAGTTACAATGTCATCAAAGGGACCAAATAAATTGTGTCATTATAAATGAGTGTTGCTGTAAGCCAGGTGTGCAGTAAAAGTGAAGGAGAAGCATTTCAAGACACAATACAGGCCAGCACACATACTATGTTAACACTATGATCTATTTAAAATTTAAATTGCATTTAAAATTTACATATAATGTAAGTTTATCTCCTATAATTGTAAATTTAAAGACAGGCTTACAATAAAAAATACATTAACTTAAAATTAAAATTCAGGAAGAGCAAATATCATCACAAGAAGAGGACCGCTCACTGGCACATTGTCACTTCTCTCTTGCTTAAACTTAAGCAGCACCTCATCAGAGAAACGTCATTCAGGCTGTCGAAATCACTTTATTTTCTATCCATTCTGTTCATATGCATTAATAATTTGCTTCTGTGTTTCCAAATCGTTTTTTGATCATAGAATTTACAACATCAAATTCCTGACATATGTACTCTTCCTCTTTTCCATTGTTTATTTGTTGTATCACTGTAACTTCTCCTGCAACGCTCAAAACCTTCCTTTTGTTTGTGACTGTAACCATGTTATCACATTACCAGTCTGCTATTAACTGAAGCGGTAGAAACGTAGAGGGCAACTTTACGCACAAAGTGAATTACAGTTACCATCATCATTTTCCAGGCCTGGAATTTATGTAGCTACTGGAAAGTGTGAGATGGCTTGCCAACTCAAGGACGAGGAGGTAGCATAATTAAAAAATAGTCTACTTCTTGGAATATGATATTGGAAATGTCACTATACCTGAGGTAGATGCTTTTACATATGTCACATTAAGCAAGGTAGAAAAACACGTGCCTTACGGGGAATTAGTTGGTACCAAAGAATGTATGATGTCACAGCTACAGCGTTGCACAAACCAAGGTTTTATGACTGAGTTCAACTGTATAATTAATCCCTATGAAGGTCTTGCTACTTACGCATTATTATTAAGATCAATGACTGCGTAACTGATGAGCTGAACAAGGAGAACAGCCCAATCTGTGGTGACAGCCGTGTTGCGCTGGATTGTGTCAAACATTCCTCCAACAAGACTGAATCTTAACTGAAGTGCATCTTGCATCAACGCTCGTCCTTTAGGATCTTCATAGTTTGACAGCCGTTCCTAATTATACAGTACACACAAATAATATGGTCAGATTCTTCTAGTACTGTCAACACTGTCATCTTGGTGCACGTAACACCAACATTTCTCTCGCAATTAATTACATCAGTGGAGTAATATAAATGTTTTAGCATGTCATGAAACTACATTCTGAAATAAGTTCTCAAATAAAAAGCAGTAATTTAATTTAAATAAGTTAAGAAATGTACAATTCTGGCATATTTGTTCACATTCATTTAATTACGATAAAAACTGTAAGACTTATAAATTAGGTGCGTTAGACATAAAACGTTTCATATTTCTCTACAACACCTGCTCAAAACATACACCAGAACTGTTCAACTATGTGTACTTTTCTGATCAGTGTTTTACCAAAAAACTGAGAGAAAACTCAAACAGCACAAACACAGCAACAATATCAATCAGAAGCAATGAAAGTACATCACCAGATGCCATTAGCACGTTTCACATACGTCTTTGGAGAGCATGAGGAACTGGTTAAGCTGCGAATGTAAAGACGTGAGTAAACCTTCCCGCTGGTCATCTTGGCCCTTCAAGCAGGTCAGAACTAAGGACAAGAAGGGCTGGTGGCTCAGAAGGGATGAACTACGCTGGACATTCCGTTCTTTGTCACGGTTCTTCGATGACCAATTCCCACTTTCCAGAACTTGCCCTTGAAAGTATAATAAATAAAAAAACTTTATAGTGCCATGAGGAGAAAACAAACATGCTGTTCATCTCTACATCCAGAAAATATGACACCAATTAAATTACCTTCTCAAAATCAATTAAAGTACCTTCTCAAAGTTCAATGATACTGTCAGGCGTAGGCTTCATATGTGAACAATGCTGCACTGCTTACCTGCAACTTTCAGCACTCTGCCCTGAACAGCACTCGGCAGTTTGGACACCAATGGAGCCACAAGCCATATTGAGCCAGGTTTGCTTGGCCTCAAGCCACTCCGTTTCTCTTCCTTTCCATCCAAACTACAACTCACTCCTCCACTCGTAAGTTGGAACACATCAATAGCTGCCTTGGCCACTGTGTCCAACCACTGATTCAGTTCACTGGAGCCAGGTGAGAACTGAGTGAACATCAGCTGAAGATCCAGCCATGACATTCTGAGTGTCCACTGGTCCAGATTCTGCAAATCAGACATGTGTTTCATGTTATGCTGCTCTGCCACAAGGAAGAGTAACCATTTTAACTCTTTAAAGCACCAACCACAAACTTCTGCCATTTTTCCACACACATACGATACCCACAATAACCAGTAATCTCCCTAACAGCATTAACCATTGCTCTTTAACAGAGGTGCAGTATATCCTTGAGGCACAAACTACAAGTTTAAATACTATTTCATTTGACTTCAGACTTCACATGGTTTCCAAAGCTAGAAACATGACTGAACTAAACATATTTCGAAGAGTCAAAGTAATATGTATGTAAACGTGACGAAATTTCCTCAACCTCACTTTTCTTTCTCCAAGACAGAAAGTGAGCATAACAGATCACCAGGCATAGGATTATATGAATTGTGTAACATATAATACTAAGCCTAATGATAAAGATATAAGACAGTTTCCTTGCATTTTGTGTTCCTAAATGAAGCGTGGAATTCCCTGCAGGCCGCAAATTAAGCTAGCTAAGGAACTTTATGCATTTTACATATTGCAAAATGCATATAATCTTAAGCTGAGACATAAAAATAATGTCTAACCACCATCTCAAGTGTTAGCCGAGCTGAATGGTTTTCATAAAAGTTGGTATAAACGCTGTTATCAGGAACTATCTAAGTGGCCACGATCAGTAACAACAGCAAGGCAGACTGCAGTGGCACTAGCACCATGAAATATGTTGTCCTGAAAAGGTGTATGGCAATATATCCCTGAAAAATAATCAAATTCTGTTCCACCATTTTAATTGAGGGGTTGTGGTACATGGCAGAACAAGGGTCTCCAACCCATGGCCCGCAGGCCACATGTAGCCTACAAGTTGTATTATGCCACCCACGGCCACATTTGTAAATTGTGAAAATACTGTAAAAATTGCACAATTACTTAGGCGGTTTGGTATATCGCTTACTGTCATTTCTCCAAGTGCGTCATGTGAACCAGCCCACAATAACGGGTGACTCTTGGCCATAAAAAGTTTGGAGGCCCAAGTGGTAGAAAATAAAATAACAGCATTATGAACATTTTTGTTACTTTTTTTAGTTTGATGGTAACAACTACACAACCACTGCAAATAGGCATGTGAAATATGGTATCAGGTACCTGATAAATATAGGTACACATTGTATATGACATATTATTAATAAATTAACAATTACAAATACCACATGCTTCTATATGCAGCGCAAGCACAATCTGTACTATGTCAAAGGCAAATTCTTTCCTGTTACAAGCCAAGCATGCAAAGATGGGAGGTACAGGTATAGAAACATCCATACTCAAACTCGGCATTAGAAGGGGGTAGGTGGTCAGCACCATGCCATGGCTGCTTAAATCCTATGAAAGAGATGCTGTACTCATTGTACAGGAAACTGGGTGGGCCTCGGGACCAATTTGGATGGGTCCGAAAAATCTCACACCCCGCTAGGGTTAGAACCCCAGACCGTCCAGCAGGTGGTGACTCACTATACAAAGTACACTACCCTGGGCAGCAAATCAGTACTACATTCTTCATAAAAACAAGACAGAATTATGATGATAATAATAATAATAATACTAAGAGATGTGTGAAACAGAGATCTATGCCACAGGGAAGTAAGACTGAAGATGTTTGGCATTCTTTGTTAATAAACTATATATATATCACACAAAAGACCTTTACATTGTTCCAGTTGTCTTCATTCATACAAACCTCCAGAATCCTAGCAATAATGTGTCTCTGGTCCAGTGATTCCTCTGTGGCAGCTGTGGTGTCAGGGTAACAGATCATATGCAGCAGACGCTGAGCCTACAAGGAAATAAAACTTAAGTTTGTGGTTAAAACTCCCAGTTTGTTACCTGCTGCCTCACCTTCAGGGAAGATGTGATGATGCAGACAGTACATTCCTCCAAAACACTGGCAACTAATCATATCACAATGCAGTGCGATAATTCAAAACACCACAATTTTTATTTTCACTGCCTTTCAAGGACTCAGCCCCATGGTGTTTAAACACATCCACATTTATATGTATTTTTCTTTATACACATACCCACACATCATCATAACAATTTTCTCACACAGGTTTACAACTAAACTCTTTCTCTTTGTTGATTATATGAGACAATATTCCTTATTTAGTGGGCAAATATTTGAGTCCAACACAAGAAATGCTTTTTATTACAACAGACAGCTCTGTCGCTACTGAAAATCATGTCTGTAGTGACAGTATGTCTAATGTCTACACATCTAAATCAAATATAAAGCTGAAGCAGGAAACACTGTTGCCTCACACTCAGAAAGTTACAAATTCAAATCTCTGCCCACAGACTGGCTATTCAGACATTTTTCACAGCTTTCCTCAGCCTCTCCAAACAAAGTCTGAGCTAGTACCTCAAAAAATGAGGCCACAATTGCTTCCTTCAACACACTTCCCAACTGAGCACTCTTGTCCCCTGATGCTACTACAGTCTAAGTCACTGACAAAATCATCAGATAAACCATAACTAAATACAATCAGTCAGTTCCAGGATAAGAAACAGTAGTTTGGCACACAAGTACAGGAGCCAGCTGCCACAATCTATATAAGACCTGAGCTTCTTCCATCGGTGTTGCTGAAGATTGGAGGCTCCTGGGATGTGATGCTGTGTCATTCAGCATGCAGTTCCCAACATTTTGAAGGCACTACAGTCCTTCAAAATGTTGTAAGCTACTTACCGAATGACATACAAGGCCTGTCACCAAAATATCCAGCCATTTTAAACATCTCGAGAACCGGTCGCATCCGTGAACAGTCACTCTCCCGTGAGGCTAGTAAGTTGGCAGTGAGACACCTTTGACTGAGCTGGTGTACTGTGTGAATGTCACGTTCACAATAACCGAGGGAGCAGATCAGCAATTCTCCATCAAAGTGTCTGCCCATTCTACAGCTCTCATGCAGGCTTTTTTTGGCTAAACATCGCATCATTCAGGTCTGTCAGCCCCCCTACAGCCCAGATTTGGCTCCCTGCGACTTCTGGTTTTTCCCAAAGCTAAAAGCACTGCTGAAAGTGACGAGATATGTGAATATGATGGTCACACAGTACACAAGTTCAGTCAATGGCATCTCACTGCTGAATGACTAGCCCCATGGGACAGTGACTGTTCATGGATGCACATTTAAGGTCTCCTCTGACTGGCTGCCAAGTTACATCAAGGCAACATGACCAGTTCTCAAGATATTAAAAATGGCTGGATACTTTCTGGACAGGCTTCGTAATGTCACATCCCAGAGCACACTGAAGGCCGATTCACACATAACATGCCGTGCCCATGCCACGCCCATGCCGTGCCCTGCCGCTAAGGGTTTAGAATGTGTCTTTCCCATTTGATTTACACAGTGCAGCCATGTCTGATTCATACTTGCCACGCCCACGCTGCGCCCATGCCATTCTTCTCAAGGCCATGGCACAGCACGGCTGTCAAGAGACGGCCTGTGGGCTACCTGCCTGCGTTCGGCTTCTTCCAGTTACCAAGTGGAGTTCCATGAAGATTGTTATCAGAAGCACACCAATCCTCCTCACAATGATGCATACCTACGAATGTAAAGAGTGGTAGCAGCATACTACAAAAAAGACGATCTGTTAAACTGCTGGACTAAGAGTCTGGATATTTCTGGCTACCACGCAGACTTTCACAAAGGACCATGGCAGGGGCGCAGCATGGCATGGCAGGGGAACAGCATGGGCACGGCATGCTATGTGTGAATCAGCCTTAACTTTCACGCTCACCACAACAAGAACCTCAAATCTTGTAACTAAATACAAAACACCTGTCTTACCTGTTTAGGGGTAAGCATGCTGTCCAGCAACATATCTGTGTCACAGAGCTCCTCAGGATTCTGAAGACATCGTTCCAAAACCCATTCCTGACTGCAGATCTGCCGCAGCACATGTTGTGCGAAGTCCGACAGACCCACCGTAGTTTCCATCATGCTTGTCGTCCCTCCCATAGATGATGCAATTGACCTGCAAACACAGTCAGCCACACACCTAAAGTAACAAGGCCACAAATCATGCAAGCTGTTAAGTTTACAGGATGCATCTTTCAGCTCTGTATTGCACAAATAAATGCACGTATACCACAGCCCTGTTGTACTTGATGATCCACTGTATTAGCACTCAACAATGCAGGCCAGACATGCTGACAGATGTGAGCTCTGCTCCACTACCATGAAGTTCCTGCTTGCACTCGCAACCACTTCCACTTGCAGTCACACACACACACACACACACACAAACACACTGCTGCCTGATGTTCAAATAAAGATGTGATAAGAGCACTACATTCTACCATCTCTGCTTCAGATTGCTACATCACACACAAGCAGATTTCAGTGGGACTGCAGCCAAGGACACAATTTCCAGCATACGGACAGCAACTACAAATGTCACCATACTGCAATATCAACATCAGCCTCCAAAACGTGGCACAAAAGAGTTTAATATACTTTTAAGATTATACCACAATTTAGGTTCATCTCCTGTAACCCCAGCAAAAACCTCATACAAATAAAGGTAAAATTTCCAGATTTTAGGTTTATCCTGCATTTAAGACATGAAAATTCAGTCCCTAAACCATTTTGGAGCCTCAATTTAGGGCTGTGTTTACAACTTTGGAGTGTAGGTTGCATAAATAATGCCATGATTATGCCCAATGTAGAAAACGAACTTATATCAGAAATGATTGTGAACTACTGTGAGTGTACAATCAATTCTCAAAGAGTCAGCACGTGTGTGTGATTGGTCATAATGGACCATAACTGTTTCTAACTCAACATTTCATTGGCTGATCATGAATCATGGCTGTAAGCTACCTTAGGACTGGTCATGGTAATGGAGCCACCAGACGAATGGAACAATAGAATGTCCTGTGCAGTGAAACCCAAATTTTGGTTTATGTTTCAATTATTTTGCAAGAATATCTCATATCATACAGATGAAAATGTATATATAAAATGGACTGAAGAAAAATATCACTAGACTTCCATTTAGTGTGAATACAATGCCTTTGTCAACACACCAGTAATCTTCTGTTTGATTCTGACACACATGTACAAAACATTTTTCTCAACTTCAGGTACAAAAAACTTGGATAACAGGCCAATCTCAAATGGTGAGTGCCACTCTAAAATATTAAATAAATACATACATAAATATATAAATGAAAACCTACATATTTAAATAAGTAAATAATTACATATACAAATATATATAATAAAAAATAACTAAACAAACAGATAATTAAATGTATAAAATCTAACCAAGTAAATAAGTCAATTAATAAACAAACACATGTACATACAAAATGAAATGTATAAAGAAATACAGACACATACATATACAAATCATATATATATATATAAACAAAACATAAATAAACATAAATCATATAAATAGACTAATAGCATAATGTAATACAAACTAACCTAACACACCCAAAAGCAACCCAACCTAATCTAACACATTAAATAATTAAACAAAATACTAAAGAAATTATTTACCTGAAGTACACAATACTACCTAATGTACAGTAACCTTACCTCATATCATCCAAAATAACCTAACCTAAAAAAACCAAACCACATCAAATCCAGCTAAACCTAATCTAACACAAACAAACTTAACCTCACCTCACCAAAACTAATAAATAAATAAAATATATTAAACAGAAGTCTTAACTCATAATTTTAGAAAACTCATTATTTATATTAACTACAAAAATATTATACATTCCTACTGACATTTTAGCAAGAAATAGTGTCAATATTCATGTCCATCTCCAACATCACCATAAGCGTGCGAATTAGTGAGCGAGTAAGAAAGAGTAAATACACAAATAAAAATAAGTAAATTAAAACAAATAAATAGATGTCAACAACTAAGTAACTACATACATACATAAATACACATAAAATAAGTAAATAAATAAATATTTAAATAAAAGATAAATAAAATATTATGAAAGCTGTTCACCTAACACAATGTATCCTAACATTAACTTAACTTACATTAATCTAAGCTAACCTAACAAAACCAACCCTAATCTAACCTGTCTTAACCTAACTCAACCTAACCACATCTGACATAACCTAACCTATCCCAAACTAATCCAAACAAACACAACTAAACCAAACCTAAGCCAACCTTTCCTAATCTAACATGTCCAGACCCAACTTAACCATATGGTGTGTAACCCAATAATAAATAAACACATAAAGGACCATGACTACAAGTAAGTCTTGCCTTTCAATTTTAACAAAAGTTCACAATTTTTAGGAGGGGGGTGGGTACGTCAATACACAACTGCCTTGAATCTTATTTTATATTATGCTGATGATGACATGTTTTTATATGCTTAAATACACACCACCTTCATAATCACATTTTAGCATGAAACAGTGTTACTGCTGATTCGTTAATAAGTAATAAGTAAATAGTAATAAGTAGACAAATAAATCAAGAAAGTAATTACATATAACAGATTATTAATTAGCATATATATATAACTATACACACTGAATGAAATAAATACACAATTAATTTACTAATGTAAACTACTCTAACCAAACCTACCTAACTCAGCCTAAGCCCTCCTACCCTAACCTAACCCAACAAGTCAACAGGAAGTTGTAATCGAAAGTTGTCAGATAAAATACTGACTATACATAAAGGACATGTTCTGCACACCTCAACCTCATTCAATTGATCCCATTACAATAAATCTTTGTGTGTACAGTAACATCAATTTTTTAAATAATTACTTCACATTAAAGGAAAGTAAACAGCAGAAGAAACATGCCCAAACAGTATTACTCATTCACAGGATATATTAGAAAGATGAACCAGTTAATGCTGTTTAGAAAAATAATTGTTGTTTACTTGAAAATTATATGCAACAGAAATACAGTGCGTGCGTGTGTAACATACATAATAAAATCTTTGCAGGCTGACAATGTCAGGTGGCTCCAATCAACTGATGTTTCAGTGATCAACTCTTGTGTGCATCATCAGGGTTCTGAAGGTTCTGACATCGGAACCCTGATGATGAAGACACAGGAGGCTCTCCATCATGGTAGATTTGAACCGCTTGACACAGCTGACATGTCCAAATTATCACCATGAAATCTTCAAGACAGGTGT
>JGI24699J35502_11133392_pt1 | contig 10281 bp, 12 predicted proteins | sample TergutMp193P4_FD_35502 | JGI IMG/M metagenome (IMG submission 35502) | reverse complement strand
GGACGTTCACCGGTCCGGCCAAGGTCACCGAGTCCCAGGAGGAGGCCGTGGACGCCATCCTGCACGGACGGATCGAGCCCGGCGACATCGTGATCGTACGGTACGAGGGCCCCAAGGGGGGTCCCGGGATGCAGGAGATGCTCTATCCCACCAGCTATCTGAAGGGTGTGGGGCTCGGTCCGAAGTGCGCGTTGATCACCGACGGGCGTTTCTCGGGCGGCTCCTCGGGGCTCTGCATCGGGCACGTCTCCCCCGAAGCGGCTGACGGCGGGGCCATCGGGCTCATCCGCGACGGAGACCTCATCTCGATCTCCATCCCCGACCGCCGCATCGAACTCCAGGTCAGCGATGCCGAATTGGACCTCCGCCGCGCCGAACAAGATCTCACAGGTTGGGTTCCGAGGTCGAGAGTACGTCCGATCTCCAACGCCCTCAAGGTGTACGCGTCCCTGGCCCAATCAGCTGACAAGGGTGGGGCCAGACGCCAAGTGTGAACTCTACGTCAATTGAGACACTTGCCGATGACGCTGAATACCGTCAACACCACGCGGGGAATCAAATATAGCGAACTCTAGGAGACGAGTTGACCGACGACGACCAGGTTGTTGGTCGAGGCGGCATGGTCGTTCCTCTGCAGACAGGTGACGAACACCAGCATTCCCGGAGTGTTGGCCCATAGTTCCTCATGGCTGCCGATCTCGGTCTTCAAGATGAGTTCCACGGTCGTGATCTCGTACGTCCGCCCATTGACTTGGACGTAATCCCCCTCGTTGACAAGGATCTTCTCCTTGTCCTGGAGATAGTTGCCGGGAGCCTTGCCCCACTGTACCGAGTGGGCCACGATGTACACCGTGCCCTGGTCGGCATTCTCCACGCTCACACCGCGGTTGCGGATCCAGAAAGCAGAGGTGAAGTTCGGGGGATTCATCACCCCGTCGACCTCGTTGACCGACCCCAGAGGCACGTGAAGGCCCACCGATGGGATGGAGAAACCCTCACCGCCGTCGTCTTGGACCATGTCGGCCGCTTCGAGGAAAGCGGGCGAGGTCGCATCGGCATCGTCCGGAACGACGACATTGCCCTCCAGGTCGAGCAGAGCGTTGGCGTTGGCCTTGGGCCACAACGTGTAAACACCAACGCCAATTCCGCCGCAGATCAGAAGAACGGCAAGCAGAAGCGGCAAAATCCTGCGCCTTCTCCTCCTCGCTTCTTGCGGAGGCTGCTGATCTGCATCAGGCATCATAGAAACATTGTCATTCGACACGGCAATCCCTTCAGACGTAACCTTCTATTATTTTACCTCAACGAAGGCCGAGTGGACGAAAATCGTAGATTTTCAGTACCGAGGCCAAGGAAGAGGTCATCGAAGCAATTCGTCGATGGAGTCCAGGAGCTGCACACCTGAATATTCTGGTGTCAAGTCCTCGCGCCTGGTCTCGCCGGTGAACACCAACGCCGCGTCGATCCCTGCGTCGAGGGCCATGCGGATGTCGGTGGCCAGCCGGTCGCCCGTCATCAGGCAGCGATCACGCGGGATCCCGAGCCCCGCCAGCCCCGCCTCCAGCATCAGGGGGGAGGGTTTGCCCATCGACGCCTGGCACCGCACTTGGGTACACGCCTCGATGGCGGCTGTGATGGCCGCCGCATCCGGTTCCCCATGCCCGCCCGGGAAGGGACAGTACCTGTCCGGATTGGTCTGGATGAGGATGGCCCTCTTGTGGAACCACAAGGCGTCGAATGCGATCTGCAGCTTGGAGTACACGAAAGTCCGATCGTACGACGCTATGACGATGTCGATTCTTTCAGGGTCGTCGCTGAGCTCGAATCCCGCCTCGCGGAGGGCCCGGCACAGGGGTTCCTCCCCGATGGGGAAAAGGACCGCGCCCGAATGGTAGGTGCGCAGCCACCACAGGGTTGTCACAATGGATGTGACGATTTCCCCGGCCCGCGCCGGAATTCCCATACCGGTGAGCTTTTGTGCGTACTGTGCGGGGCTCCTGGTCGGGTTGTTCGACAAGAACCGTATAACCTTGCCTCGTTCCCTGAGCGTACGGACGGTGCGCTCCGCCCCCGGCAGCAACTCGTCCCCAAGGTAGATCGTGCCGTCTAGGTCAAATAGGTATGCGTCGTAGTCAGCCACAGGATCCGTTGAAAGAATCTCCGCAGGCGCAGCCTCCCGTGGCGTTCGGATTGTCGATCGTGAAACCCTGCTTGGCAAGCGTGTCCGCGAAATCGATGGTCGCGCCCTTGAGGTACGGCGCACTCATCTCATCGACCACGACCCGCACATCCCCAAAGGTTGAAACAATGTCGCCATTGTAGCTCTGATCGTCGAAGAACAACTGGTAGCGCAGCCCGGCGCAACCCCCCGGCTGTACGGCCACACGCAGCGTCAGTTCCTGGTCTTCGTTCGCCAGCAATTGTGCGACCTTCGCCGCCGCCGCATCCGTGAGGTTGACACATTGGTCCATAACAGTATCAGTCATGGTGGTTATTCTACCTCACCCATGTTTGAACGACGCGACGTACATCCTCGTCAGAAGTCACCTCGTACCCGGCTTCGACACCCAGGGTTCGCAGCTCACGGATGGAGATCCGGCAGGAAGAAGCCACGACGATGACGGGCACGAGGGCGGCCTGGGCCCAGGAGGAGACTTGGCGCAAGTACGGGCCGCCTCCGTCGGCGAAGCTCACCTCGTCGGCGACCAACACTGCCAGATCCTTCCCGATGAAGTGCTGGGCCATCTCGCGCAGGACGGGACCGAGCGGGACCATGGCGTCCAACCCATCCAGGTCGAGCCGTTCCACATCGGCGCCGGCATCGCTGAATCCCCGCTCCACCAGGGGATAGAGGACGCACGACCGGTCCGCCGCCACAATCTTCATGAGCCACAAGACTACAGGCTCGGACACCGGACGCGTGAAGGACCTCGGCGCAGGCCGAGTCAAAACGAATTATTCATTCGTCATGCCGAAGACAAGGAAGAGGTTGACTATGAGGTACGGAGTACGGGGTAGAATAGGGGCGATATGCAGTGGGATCGTCCTTTGCCCAGAAAGTAGGAGAACGTGGCACTCTTCAAGCCCTATGACAACGGCACAGCTTCGTCGCAGAAGACGCAACCGCCGTCCGAGACTGAGACCGCGAAGAATCCGGCGAAGAAACAGGTCCCCACCCCCACGCGCAAGCAGGCCGAACAGGCCCGCCGCGACCGGATCCAGCCCGTGCTGACGAAAAGGCAGGCCAATCTCAAGAACAAAGAGGCCAAGTACAAGGCACAGAACGAGGCGATGGCGAAGGTCCACTCCCGCCCCGTCAACGTGATGATCCGTGACTGGGTCGATCACCGCTGGAACCTCGCCGAGTACGCCATGCCTGGGATGCTGCTGGTCTTCGTCGGTTTGATGATCGGGGCGTACGTCTGGGCTCCGCTCGCCCTCATCCTCCCCTGGGTGATTTATGCCGTCTTCTTCCTGCTGGTCATCGACATCGCCATCATGCTGCTCGGCATGCGCCACCAGGTGAACATATATTTCCCCGGAGAGCCCATGAAAGGAAAGTGGAGTTATGCCGCTTCCCGCGCCATGATGTTCCGTCGTTCCCGTCAGCCCGCCCCCCGCGTCAAGAGGGGCACGAAGTTCATCTGGCCGAATCCGGACGACAAGTGAGTTTCACGTATCAGTGCGGTACGGTCGAGGATCCGTACCTGAGCGAAGAATTGGCCCGCGGATGGGACACCCGCGACGAGGCGGAATCCTGGCTGAGTTCGGTTTATGCCGATCTCCTGGACGAAGGAGTACAAGAGGTGACTCTGATCGAAGACGGCCTCCCCGTCTACTCCATGGGACTCGACGCGTAGCCTCCCAGCCACCTGGGCTCCCAGGTTCTCAGGCTTTCGCCCGGGTCTCCAGCTGTACCTCCGCCATCCGGGCCGTCGTCTTTGACAATTCACCTTCACATTTGTGAATGGACAGTTCCACCTTCAACCGGGTCAGGCGGCATCCCGACCCCATCTCCTCCAAGGATCCGTTGATCATTCCCGCGTGGAGCTGGCAGAGCTGGGGGTAGCGCCGGGTGGAATCCGTGAATGGACAATTGTGCAAAATGAGCCGGTTCGAGTCTTTGCCCACCAGTTCCGGGGCGAACCACATGGCGTCGAGCTTCTCGATCAGGGCCGCCATCACCTCGGTCTCGTCGATCTCTTCCTCGTCCTGAGGAGAGTTGGAGATGTAGCGACCCCATTCGACCCCCACCCTGTACATCCAGTCCCCGACGTTCTCGTTGTGCTGGGCGACCGCCGCACTCATGAACTCGGCGAGCAGACGGAAACCCTGCTCCCGCTCATGAGCCTGGTTGGGCAGTGTTCCCATGTACGCCACTTTGGGCCGTCCGGGAGTGCTGCGTGACTGCGTCTCGCGTGTGGCCAACCCCGAATCGACGAGGGCTTCCAGATGGAAACGGGCCGCATTGGCCGGAAGGCCCACTTTCTTGGCCACCTGTTCGACCGTCAGCGGCTCTTTCGTGTCGCGCAGAAGCCTGATGATATGCGTACGCCGGCCTGCGTGGTCGCCCTGCCCCGTCGTCCCATCGAACACTGGATGGTCTACCTTGACCGCCATTTTTTCCCCTTATTTAATACCTGTTAAAAATCCCACATTTCGAGTCATATAGACTATTAATACAATATCACTTGGATCATCGAGAAAATCCGCCGCGTCCATTCTTCGAACAGGAATTCACCCCATCCCCTATGCCTATTTCAGAAAATACACTTCGGCCGTTTCCCATTCCCCCTTGTCGTCTACCTCTTAGTGTAGCAGAGCAAGTTTATCCCTGAAGTAATTGTGCTGGCGCCGGCTCCTCGTTTCAATTCGGGACATTGCCATCAGGTTTCGGGCCGCCAGAGGGTCATGAAACCATCCAAGCCCGTGAAAGCCTGGTCACGAGTGATCGAAGGCACCTTTTCTATGGATAATTCCATAACTTTTCTCTTCCACGCTGTTCTGTGGACCACTACAGGTCGGTGACACGGGAGGGGACGAAAGGGGGCTTGACGAGATCGAAAAGCTCGCTGCGGCCGCGGATGTCCACCAGGACCTGGCCGCCCGCACGAAAAGCGGATGGGACGAGGGCAAGGCCGATTCCCTGTTTCAACGTCGGGGAGAAAGTGCCCGAGGTGACGTCGCCGACAAGGGTTCCGTCGAGGTCCGACACAGCCATGCCATGACGGGGGATGGCGCGTCCGCAAGCACGGATTCCCAGAAGGGTACGGGGGGCGCCGTCCAGGCGCTGGGCCCGTACTGCCTCGTCACCGTCGAAATGATCCTTTCCCCAGCCGACGGCCCAGATCAGGCGGGCCTCCACGGGAGAGACGGTTTGGGAAAGATCGTTTCCGTGGAGGGGGTAGCCCATCTCCGTGCGCAAGGTGTCACGGGCGCCCAGGCCGCAGGGCTGGAGCGGGCCGGAAGATGTCAGCAGGTTCCACAGGGGCACGGCGTGCTCGGCCGGCACGACGATCTCGTAGCCGTGCTCCCCGGTGTACCCGGTGCGGCAGACGGTCATCGTGACCGGGACGCCACCCAGTTCCAGGTCGGCCACACGGAAATGCATATAGTCCATGTCCATGGGCAGTCCCGCTTCGCCGAGGATCTGCGGGCTCACAGGGCCCTGGATGGCGAGGATCGCATCGGCGGTGTGACGGTCGGTCCACACGAGTGCTTCGGGAGCGCCTGTGCGGAGCCGCCGGATGACCTCGTCGGAGTTCGCGGCATTGGGGATCACCATGACCTTCTCGGGTGAGAACAGGTACGCGATCATGTCGTCCACCACTCCCCCATGGTCGTTGAGCAGAAGTGTGTATTGGGCCTGACCAGGGGATATGCGGTTCAGATCATTGGAGAGCCGGGTGTTGAGCCACGCCGCGGCCCCCTCGCCTTCGACAAGAAATGTTCCTAGATGGGAGACGTCGAATATCCCGGCTGAGGTCCGTACCGCTGTGTGTTCAGACACAACGCCTGTGTACTCCAGGGGCATCTCGAACCCCCCGAATTCAGCGAACTTCGCGCCCAGGCTGCGGTGGATCTCCGCCAACGGAGACTGGATGAGGTCAGACATGCCCCCATTATTCCACGAGTGAGCGCCGTTCGAGGGCCCGATCGGGATAGTTGGTGATGATCCCGTCCACGCCCTGGGCGAGCATGCGGTCGATGTCGGCGATCTCGTTGACCGTCCACGTGTTGATCTCCAGCAGAGAATTGTGGGATTCCTCGACGAGGTTGGGCACCGCGTCGACGTAGAGATAGTGGGGGTGCAGGCCGGTGGCCCACAGTTGATGGGCATAGTTCCACGGCTCGTACAAGACATCCTGGAACAGGACGCCAGTATAGACCAGCGACCCGATCTGGCGGATGTGGGCCAGAGTGATGTGGTTGAAACTGGACATGTTGATGCGGTACTCCCAGTCGCGCTGGTCGATCATCTCCAGCACCTTCTCGTCGAGCCCGGGGTACAAGACGCGCGAGTCCTTGATCTCGATGTTGATCAGCATCTGGGAATCGCTCAGAAGATCGAAAACATCGTCCAGGGTGGGGATTTTCTCAGTAGGGTACTGTTCATTGCCCATTGACGCGTTCAGAGCGGTTATCTGGTCGAGGGTCAGGTCCTTGACCCAGCCCGTGCCATCGGTCGTACGGTCGACCGTCTCGTCGTGGATGACGACGATTTCGCCGTCTTTGGTCATTTGGACGTCGATTTCGATGCCGTCGGCCCCCATGGTGCGGGCGAGATCGAATGCAGCAAGAGTGTTTTCCGGAGCGTACGCACTCGCCCCCCGATGAGCAAAGATTTTCGTCATTGAACCTCGCCTTTCTGTGCTGGCACACCACTATGTGTCCATCAACCAGGATATACCGATTACCCGTCCCCCGGCAGAGGCATCGGAAAAACACTAGGGTTAACCCTACGAAGATTCGGGGGCCTGCCGGACTGTGCGAAATCAGCGGATCGGGTTGAATGGAGGTATGAGTATGGCATCATCACCCGCCCTTCGCCTCCATGTACGCTGGAGCAGAGCCCTTGCCGCCCACTGCATCAGCTTCATCCTCTCCCTGGTGGCTTGGACGATCACCCTGACTTTGTTCCTGACGAGCATTCCCCTGGTCGTCATCTGGGTCGGATTGCCTCTGCTGGCCATCACTCTCTTCGCTTCGCAGGCGTACGCCCTGGCCAAGAAAACCATGGCGATTTGGCAGGGAGCCCAGGATTGGGAGGAACTGGAACCGGTACCGCACCGGGGCGGTCCGCTGGGGTGGATGTGGGCACAACTTCGAAGTCCGGAAATGTGGAGACAAGTCGCGTACGCTCTTGTCGGGGCGATCTTCGACTGGACGTTGGCTTTGGTCGCGATCGCAGTGTTGCTGTTCGGGCTCGCTGAGATCGCCTCTCCTTTCATCACGGTGCTGAGCAGGGGCAATGCGTCCGGCGGCATCTTCCAGGCGCTCGCACCGTATTGCGACCCTGACGGGATGTCGTGCGGAGGGTCTGCGGGCACCTATTGGAGCAGGTCCTTCCTCATGGCCGCCGACCTCGTCTCGGGCGTGGTCATCCTGATCGTGGGAATCCTGATCCAACGCCCCCTCGCCCTGGCCCAGATCGGGCTCACCCGGTTCTTCCTCGCTCCCAGCCGTCGGGCCGTCGCCGCGCGTCTGCGTGCCCTCGAGCAGGCCAAGACCGCCGGCGAACAAGCGGAAACTGCCAATTTGTCCCGTATCGAACGCGATCTGCACGACGGGCCCCAACAAAGTCTCATCCGTACGAGCATGGATCTCGCCGCTCTTCAGCGCCGCCTGGAAGCTGGGGACACGATCGGCGCAGCGGAAATCCTTGCGGAGGTACGGATGCGCAACGATGAAACCCTCGCGGACATCCGTGCCCTGTCAAGGGGATTCGCGCCGCCCGTCCTCATCGACAAAGGGTTGGGGGAAGCCGTCTCCTCTTTGGCCGCGGCCTGTCCGATCCCCGTGTCAGTCTCCACCGAACTAAATGGGCAGCGCCTCCCGGAACCCGTCGAACGCGCCGTCTATTTCGCCGTCAGTGAGTCCCTGGCCAATGCCATCAAGCACTCCGGCGCGACGTCGGCCGAGATCGACGTCTGGCAGTCCGGGTCCGGCATCGCCGCCGAGATCCGCGACAACGGACACGGTGGTGCCATGTCGATCCCCGGTCACGGTCTGTCCGGACTCCAGGACCGCCTGGCCTCCGTCGGCGGATCGCTGACCCTCACCTCATCGCCCGCCGGTACGACCATCCGAGTGGACATCTCCCTGCGGTGAGCATCTCAGACTCATTGCTGGAGCCAGGCGAGCACGGCGAGGACACGGCGGTGGGCTCCGGTGTCGATGGGAAGGTCGAGCTTGGAAAAGATCGAGGATATATGCTTCTCGACGGCGCCTTCGGAGAGGATGAGCCTCTCGCAGATGGCTTGATTGCTGAGCCCCTGAGCGATGAGTTCGAGGACTTCGCGTTCGCGTGCGGTCAGGCGTTCCAGGGGAGAACTCGGGGAGTGGACGAGCATTTGGGAGACCACCTCGGGATCGATGACCGTGCCTCCCTCAAAGATTCTCTGGATGGAATCCTCCAGGGCGGCGAGGTCGGCGACGCGGTCTTTGAGGAGGTACCCCACTGATCCGCGGCCGTCGGCGAACAGGTCCCTGGCGTACGATTGCTCGACGTACGCGGACAACACCAGGATCGGCAAGCCGGGATGGACGGTACGCAATTCGACAGCGGCTTTCAATCCGTCGTCATGGTTGCCGGGCGGCATCCGTACATCCGTGATCACCAGGTCGGGCGGATCGGCGTCCACCGCACGGATGAGATCGGGAGCGGTGCCGACACAGGCGATCACCCGGTGACCGGCTTCCTCCAGCAGGCGTACGAGCCCCTCCCGCAGCAGTGCCGAATCCTCAGCAAGGGTGATCCTCATGGATTCAGCTTAGCCGAGACCGGTGCGAGCCAACGGTACAGCCCTTTGAGCCATGGGGACTGAGCCATGGGTGAGCCATGGGGACGGTTCCTCTGTCACAGCTTGTCAGATAGGTAATTTTCTCATTTTACACAATATGTATAGTCGAATGCAGCATCCTTGTCGAAAAACGCCAAAATAGTGCTTTGACAAGCTGTGACAGAAGAACCGTCCCCATGGCGTCGTCAGCGGACGATCTCTTCGTCGGAGCGGACGACCAGATGGGGAGGGAAGCCTTTCAGGGCGGCGGTCAGGTGCCAGTGACCCCTCAGCCAGATCAGGGCGTAGGCTGCCACGACAAGAGCAGACACACCGCCGATGGCGATGGCCAAGCGAGTTCCCCAGACTTCGGAGATCCAACCGATGAGGGGCGCTCCGAGGAGGGTCGGACCCTGGAAGACCAGCATGTACAGTGCGACAACCCTGCCTCGCATCGACGGTTCTGTGGTGATCTGGATAGTGGCATTGGCCGCTGTCATCATGGTGAGGGTGAACAGACCCACCAGGATGCCGGACAGGCCGAAGGTGAGGTACGTCGGCATCACCGCCGACAACACCGACGACAAGCCGAAACCGATGGTTGCGCCGATGATGAGCCTCAGCCTCGGATGGGTGCGCCGCGCTGCCATGAGGGCGCCGATGAGCGCGCCGATGCCGAATATCGTGCTCAGCAGCCCGAATTGCCCGGCCTGGCGGTCGAAGACCTGGGTCGCCATCATGCCGATGGTCAACTGGGAGTTGAACCCGAGACACGTGACGACGCCGATGATCACAAGGATGAGCCAGATCTCGGGGCGATCGCGGATATAGACGATGGCCTGACGGATCTGGCCCTTCTCCTTCGCGGCCTTCTCGATCGTGTGCAGTTCGCCTCTCTTCATGCAGATCAGGCCGATGATCGTGGCGGCGAAAGTCACACCGTTGATGATGAAAGCCCAGCCCGTGCCGAAGGCTTGGATGAGGAAGCCGGCCACCGCCGGACCGATCAGCCGGGAGGAATTGAAAGAGGCCGAGTTCAGCCCGATGGCGTTCGACAAGCTGGTTTGAGGGACCATTTCCGCAACAAAGGTTTGACGTACGGGAGCGTCGAACGCCGTCACGCATCCCAGGAGGAAGGCGAATCCGTACACATGCCACAATTGTGCGTGCCCCGACAAGACCATGGCTCCCAAGCCCAGTGCGAGGACGCCCTGACCCGCCTGTGTGGCGATCAACAGGGCGCGGCGCGGCAGGCGGTCGGCGAGGAGCCCCGCCCATG
>JGI24699J35502_11133391_pt1 | contig 10281 bp, 7 predicted proteins | sample TergutMp193P4_FD_35502 | JGI IMG/M metagenome (IMG submission 35502) | reverse complement strand
CGGGGTGTTCGGATACGAATTCCCCCGATTCGCGCCCCGCAACCTTCACATCGTACCGGGTCACCTCGTACCCATCTCGGGTGATGATCCCGCGCCCGCAACCGGGGCAGAAGGTCGTCGAACCCTCACGGTCTGGGACATTGCCTGTGTACACGAATTTCAATCCCGCATCCAACCCGATCTGGCGGGCGTGTTCAAGGGTTGACAAGCGGGTACGCGGAACATCCATCATCCTGTTGTCGGGATGGAACCCTGTGAAATGCAGAGGCACACCCGTGCCCAACTCGCTCGCGACCCACTCAACGAGGGCATGGATCTCAGCGTCGGAGTCATTGTGACCGGGGATGAGAAGAGTCGTGACCTCAAGCCAACAACTCGTCTCGGCAACGATATATTTCAGCGTGTCGAGTATGACCTCAAGGCGCCCACCGACGATTTTCCGGTAGAAATCGGGGTTGAAACTCTTGAGGTCCACATTGGCCGCGTCCATCACGGAGAAGAAATCCTCTCTCGGCTTCTCACAGATGTACCCTGCTGTCACAGCGATGTTGAGCAAGCCCTCTTCATGGCATGCCCGAGCGACGTCCATGGCGTATTCCGCGAAAATAATAGGATCGTTGTACGTGTACGCGACCCCGCGCGACCCGGTCTGTACCGCCGCTTGGGCGATATCGTTCGGACTGGCCTCCTGTTGCAGGAGGTCCACATCCCGAGCAGTTGATATCTCCCAGTTCTGGCAGAATTGACAAGCGAGATTGCATCCGGCCGTACCGAAACTCAGCACCGCCGCTCCCGGAGTCACATGGTTGAGTGGTTTCTTCTCGATCGGATCCACGCAGAACCCCGAGGAACGTCCGTACGTCGTACACACCATTTCTCCGCCCTGGTTCTCCCGTACGAAGCAAAAGCCCCGTTGTCCAGGACGCAAATGGCAGTTTCTTGGGCAGAGATCGCATTGGATCCTCCCATCCTCGAGCGGATGCCAGTATTTGGCTGTGTACACGTCACTCCTCAAAGGCTGTCACTGTGTATCTCTCAATACGAACGGAATCATCCCAGAATGTGGGAGGAAGACCGGCCTTGCGCAGCAGATGGGAGATGAACTCCTCCCGATCCGGCAACTCCTCCCAAACCTGCGGGAGGAAGGTCGCACGTCTCCCGGCCGCACTGAGGATCACCCCGTCCACGCCCGGCCGCAACATGGCCAATGCCTCTTCCCTGGTCGAGAAGTGCATCGGCTCGGGGGCAGACAAGACCGAAACCTCGATGTGGATCTGGTCAAATTCCTCTACTGACAAGGGATAAAACCGGGGATCCTCGAAGGCTGCCGCACGGGCGTTCTGCCGTACGTCCTCGATGAGCGGTTGGTACGCGACCAGCGATCCGATGCACCCCCTCAACTCGCCGTCGATCCGCAAGGTCACGAAACTCGCACCCTTCTTAGACAACCACGCTTCATTCTCAGTGTCGAGTGTCGGCTTGTGTCCATCTGAAACTAGTTTCTCGCGTACGGGAGGCGACACTCGATCCCGTAAACCAAGAGTGGTTGCTATCGCGGACCGAGCCAACCCGATCAGGACCGGGCCCGCATCGGCTGGAAAATCGTTCATATTGCTTCTCTCCTGTCTAGGTGCTGCCGAACGTATCGTCGTACTTTCCTGTGAAAGAGTTCTTTACCGATCCTTCGCAGGTGTTGCGCCCATTCCGGGCTCCGAATGTTGGTTTGTCGATCGGGATGGGCCACGGTTCACACGGATCTTCCATAGAAACCGATGGTCGCGTAGCCGACGACACCGGATTTGTCGCCCGCCGTGTCTCCGGAATTGCACATCCCGATCAACCTGGGTTCAAGTCCGCGAGTACGGGCGGCCAGCGTCATCGCATCAACTCCTGTTGCCCCGCAGGCCTGATCGTGGTCCACCTGCTCCCCGGCAAGGATCTGTTCGACGGTCCCACGATCGATTCTTTGGGCCTCGGCGTACGGATGGTAGTGCGACAAGTCAGAACTAATGACAATGAACGTATCGGCATCCCACACGGCGTCGATCACAGTGGTGGCGACCTCGGGTTCCACCCAGCCGACGGCCAGGGGGAGCACATCCGCCCCAGGTACGACCGTCTGCAGGAAGGGCAGTTGCACCTCCAGCGAATGTTCCTGGGCATGGACCTCTGGGCTGGCAACGACAAACGGCTGTGCCAAGGCTCGCTCGACGCCTGAAGCCCACAAAGGTACGGTGCCCAGCGGGGTTTTCATCGCGTCAACACCGGGCAGGGCGATCCCCCGGATGCCGACTCGATGGGTAGGCCCCAGAATGACGATATGTTTTACCTTGTCAGCAAGCCTTTCTAGAAGGGCGTACCCCAAGGCGGCCGTCGATCCGGAGTAGATATACCCCGCGTGGGGGACGATCATCGACACCAGCGAGTCGCGTGGAGATCCTGCCTTCGGCTGGGTGACGGGGGGCGTTTCGGTGGCGGGAGACGGCTGGGTGACGGGGGACAACTGGGTGACGGGAGACGGTTTGGTGACGGGAGACGGCTGGGCGCCGAAAAACAGTTTGTCCACCTGTTCCCGTGCCTGTTCCAGCAGCGTGTCAACCATTGTCCGCAACCCGTTTGGGTCACCCGGATAGAACATTCCGGCCACTGCCGGAGGACGTACTCTCATAGGCATCAGTTTAGCAGACTTGTTGTTCGAGAATCACTAGAAAATGACTCAGGCCAATGCGGCGTACAAACAACGGACCGCGTTCTCATAGTTGCCCGCGTCGATGAGGAGGAGGTGTGCGTCCACGGTGTTGAACCCGCCCGGGCTGGACATGGCGAATACCCAGATTCCCTCTTTGGCAAGGGTTTCCGCTGCCTGAAGCCCGAGGTCGACGGTCGGGAAACGCCCGCGCGTGGCTTGCAGTTCTGGGTCCGGTGTGGATGTGCCGACGACTCCGAGCAGGGCCAAACCCGGGCGTACCTCCGCCGAGTCGGCGGCCATTTCGCGGATGATCGTCTGGGCCAGCGCCTCGGTCTGGTCCGGGCTGGCGCGTACGACAAATGTCCATGTGTCGATGCTCGCCACGAGCATGTCGACCAGGATGTGCGCGTCGTCGAACAAGCTCAGGAGTTGAGCCCCGATGCCAAGAGAACCACTCCATTGCGTCTTGCGCGCGGTGATGGACGAGTACCCTGTTTTTCCCGCCAGGCCGACCAGCGTACTGACAGGATAGCTTTCGTCTGGTTGCGGTTCGCTGAAGGGACCAGATCCGATCCAGGTGCCGTGGTCCCCGGGCCGGTTGGTGTTGCGAATATTGATGGGAATCTGCTTGTCGCGTACGGGTGCGATGGCGTTCTCGTGAAGGACGGAGGCACCCAGGTAGGTCAGCTCGCGAAGAGCTGCGTACGATATCCACTCGATCGAGCGTGGTGAATCGACAATGCGTGGGTCTGCGGCGTAGATGCCCGACACGTCGGTCCAGTTCTCGTACACGTCCGCGTCCACGGCGCGAGCGACCAGGGCTCCGGTCACATCCGACCCCCCTCTCGGGAAGGTACGGATCTGGCCGTGTTCGGTCGCCCCGTAAAACCCCGGAATCACAGCCCGTTCGATATCATCCAATCGTTCAGCAAGCAAGATATCTGTCTCGTGGGGCAAGAATTCACCCGAGTCTGAAAAGCGTACGACTTCAGCAGCATCCACGAATTCCCACCCCAGGGCCGCCGCCAGGACAAGCGAGTTGAGATACTCACCCCTCGACGCGAAGTACTCCGCGGTTTCGCCGCCAGTCCGACTCCCGCCGTCATCGGTTCCACCTGCGTCACCATCTGTTCGGCCCCCCTTGTCATCCTGCCGATTTCCCCTGTCATCATGCCGAAGGCAGGATCCCAGCGCCCGTTCGATCCGATCGAACTCTCCGCCCAGATCCACCTCAACCCCCAGACCGTCCGCGATCTCGGCGTACCTCTGCCTGATCTGGTCCAAGAAAGGTTCGTAGCCTCCGTCGCGGTGTTCGTACACCTGGTACAACAGGTCCGTGACCTTGATATCATCCGGGGTACGTTTCCCCGGCGCAGACGCGACAATATATCGGCGCTCTGGATCAGAACGGACAATGTCCAGCGCTTTGATGATTTGTGCCGTACTCGCCAAGCTGCTCCCGCCAAATTTGGCCACTTTCACACCCATGTCGTGCTCCCTTCACCGCCTGGGGACGTTCCTGCCTTCCCTGCTGTCGACGAAACCAGACTAGCGGAAAGCGGGCGAACGCTGTCGTCATCCCGCGATAGTGGCCGACCCCAGCCCATCGGTAACACTGCCGTTGACGAGGATCACATGATCGGTGAACATACCGTCCTGGTCATAAAAGGCAACAAAGCTTCCATCCTGGTAAATCGCCAAATCTGAGATGCGAATACGCCGAATGAAGTCCTCTTGTGAGATCTCGGGGTCGCCTTCCTCGCGCCAGTTGTTGGCCAGATCCGTCAACTGCTCGGCGGCGAAAACCCTGAACTGAGGGTCTCGCTCGTCTTGTTGGGCGACGAGAGTACGCAAGGTGTCGAGACTGGAATCCCATGTGGTCTCATCATCGGAATCGACATCCAGCGACACGGAAATCCTCGTCCCCAGCCAGTCAACTCCCCCATTGAACACCTCTAGATCCTTGTCGAGTAGGAACTCGCCCAGATCCTTGTCTGTGATGCGTACCGGTTCTCGGTAGGAATCTAAAATGGCTTGTAGATTGGGGTTTTCCACACCTGTCTCCAAGATGGAAACCAGCAAGAAGCGATTATAGAAAGAGGGCGACCTTCCTGCGGGTACCGTCGCGTCGGCCAGTTCCCGAACCGTGAGACGATACACGGACCCGCTGTCCAGTCGGTGCCACGATTTCTCATTCCATTCCTCGTCGGAAACCGGCCAGGTGATGCGTCCCTTGCCGGGCCGTACGTCTCCTGTCGTCAGATCGACATATGCCAAGAACTCTTTGTCGGCGCTCCACCGGGTTGTTTCACCGGGCCGGGACGCGCCTCCAGCCGACTCCGGGAAGTCACTCGTCACGACGAGAATGTCCTTCTCGTCCTTCCGGTACGCCGCTTCGAAATCTCGAGCCATCATTGTCCTCACTTATTAATAGTGATAATGATACACGCCGCAAGATACCATTTACGGTTGCGGTTGCCACTCAGGTTTACGAAGAGTTGACATTCGGGGGCGATAATGGGGGAGTGGGTGCCGTACTCGTGATTGACGACGATCCGCACATCAGGGAATTGGTGGCGGCTGTGCTGGACCGCGCCGCGATGAGTTGGGTCTGCGCCGCCGATGGGCGTGAGGCGCTTCGGATCCTGGGCGAAACCCAGATCGACGCCTGTGTGGTCGATGCCATGATGCCTCTCATGGATGGGGTGGAGTTTTGCCGGTTGACCAGGACGTACTATCCAGAATTGCCGTTGTTGATGTTGACGGCGAAGGGACAGCTCGGCGACAAGGCTCGTGGCTTCGAGGCGGGTGCGGACGACTATCTGGTCAAGCCTTTCGAGGGTGCGGAGTTGGTCATGCGCCTCAAGGCTTTGCTGCGGCGGTACCACAAAGTTCAGGACAACAACGTGCGGGCTGGGGGCCTGGAACTGGATGAGGACAGCCACGTCGCCCTACTGAATGGGCAGAACCTCGACTTGCCGCTCAAGGAATTTGAATTGCTTTTTCTCTTGGCGGGCCACAAGGGACGCACTCTGACAAGGAGTTTCATTCTCGATGAGATTTGGGGGTACGACTTCGACGGCACCGGTCGTACACTGGACGTCCACATCAATCGCCTGCGGGACCGGTTCAGCGATTCGGACGGTTTCCGGATTGTGACAGTACGGGGGGTGGGCTACCGCCTGGAGGATCTGACATGAACGGGGTACGTGCGGGGCGCGAATCGGGGGTTGAACAGGTTCACCCCCCCGATTCGCGCCCCGCTGGATTCCGCCGGGGCGGAAATCGGGATACCAGACTCGGGGAGGCTGGGCGCGGGGAGACCGGGTTTGGAAAGACTGGACGCGGAAAGACCGGGCAGAGCCGGGCCCGTACGTCACATCAGCGCAATGGTCCCGATGGACCAACCCCATGGAAGGTCATCCGTGTCATTGTCACATTCTTCACAGCCGTCGTCGCGGGATGGTTCGCCGCGCAAGGAATCGTGTTTCTGATCGGGAGACCTCCGGCGTTGGTCCAATACCTCCTGGCCATCGTACTGTCCATCCTCATCTCAGGCGTGGTGGCGATCATCCTCACCAAGATCACCGGCCGGGCTCCGGGCGATCCACAACTGGGCGAGGAGTTGATGGCTGCCCTGGAGAGGATATCTCGCGGGGACTTTTCAGTACGCCTCAAGCCGTACAGCGACGGGCCTCTGAAAGAATTGGCGGAATCTGTGAACTCAATGGCTGCCGGACTTGGGACGATGGAACAGAAGCGACAAGAGTTCATTTCTAATGTCTCCCATGAGATACAATCCCCGTTGACCTCCATCAGCGGGTTCGCGTCACTGCTTCGCGAGGACGGGGTGGATCCGGCCACTCGGCGCCACTATGTGGATGTGATCGTCTCAGAATCCAAACGTCTGTCGACATTGAGCGACAATTTATTGCGCCTCTCCGCCCTCGACGACGAAGTGGCACTTCACAAGACCGAGTACCGGTTGGATGAACAATTGCGCAGTGTTGTCGTGATGCTCGAACCACAGTGGTCTGGAAAGAACATTGTTATGGAAGTCACCGCCCATCCGGTCGAAATCGAGGCCGACAAGGAAATGCTGTCCCTTGTTTGGATAAACATCATCAACAATGCGGTGAAATATACCCAGACCGGCGGTCGGATCTCCGTGGCCCTCCACCACGATGGAAACAATGCCATCTGTACGGTCACCGATACAGGAATGGGAATCGCCGAGGAGGATCTGCCCCACATCTTCGAAAGATTTTTCCGTGCTGACAAGGCAAGATCCGGTGAGGGAAATGGATTGGGCCTGGCTTTGGCCAAGAGAATCGTCGAGATTCACTGCGGTGATATCGATGTGACCAGCGAAGTTGGAGCCGGTACATCCATCTCCGTACACCTCCCAATTGAGGGGTGATTCTCTCATCCGTACCCATCCAAAAAACGCCAGTTGGTGATACGCTAGCACCATGGCACCTCTTACAACCGTGCATCCGGCATCCCTAAACGACAAACAGATCCTTGCTAACCTCATGCAGCTTCATCTGTACGAAATCTCACGCATCGACAAGCGTCCGATCGGGCCGGACGGGCTCTTCCCGTACCCTCCCTTTGAGGAATATTGGCGCGATCCGGAGCGTTCGCCGTACCTCATCATGGCGGACGGCAGACTGGCTGGGTTCGCCCTCGTCGACTCGCATCCCGCGACACCGCGCCCGACCGATTTCGCCCTGACCGAGTTCTTCGTCCTTGCCAGCATGAGAAAACTGGGAGTGGGGGTCGAGGCTCTGCGCAACCTTTCCACCCAGAAGTACGGTACGTGGCAATTGTCCTTTGACACGATGGACGAGGAGGGCGCCGCCTTCTGGACGTCCGCGCTGGGCCGGTCGACGAACGGTACCGAGAAAGTGAACATCCCCTCGGATGCGGGTCCGCGCGAGCGTACTGTCATGTACTTCTCCTCTGAGGAACTGCAGAATCCGCCTGTCCCCACCGATCTGGTGTCGCAGGGGATCCCGGCCGCGGAGACCTGGGCGCCGTTCGCCCCGGTTGTGTCTAAGGAGCCAGCACGCAGTCAGGCGGCTGAGCCAGTACGGACGGAGCCGGCTGCGCCCGAACAGGCGGAACCCGTGAGCCCGGCTCCCGAGCCGTGGGTGCCGTTCGCTCCGACGCCGATCCCCCCAGCCGCACCGGCACAACCGAATGCGTCTGTTTATTCGTGGATCCCGATCTCCGAGACGGAACCCGAGGTGCCGGTCGTACCCCCGTACGAACCGGTCATACCTCCGTACGAACCTCCCGCACAGACTCAGGTTGAGCCCGTCGCCGCCCCGGTCGAATCAAGTACGCCTGTCGCACCTCCATATGAACCCACACCTCCATTGGCGTCGGCGGCATTCGAGCCGATCACATTTCCGGTGTCTGGCGAGTCAGTGGGTCTCGCCCAGCCGGTCGTACCCGCCCAACCGTCAGAACCTGCCCAACCGGTCGTACTCAGTGAACCGTCAGCATTCGCCCAGCCGGAAATGCCCGCAGACCTGAGCGCAGAACAGGAAACGATCATTCCTCGGGTGGTGCCCTCTGAACCGGCGCCGCCTGCCTCGACGTCACTGTTCCCGGATGTGGCCGCTTCGTCGTGGATTCCTCGCCCCGCGCCCGAACCGCCGGCGTCTGCCCCGGCTTTTCCGAGTGTGAGCACATCCCCATGGATGTCCAACTCCGATATTCCAGCCGAACCAACCGCCAATGAACCTGGTGGACTGACCGAATCCACGGTACCGACGACTCCGACCAATCCTGCCTCACCGGCGATTCCACCTGAGTCTGTGTCACCGACTCCTCCGCTTGTACCTCCGACTCCTGAGGCCGGGCCGACGATCACCGAGGCGCCTGTTTCGCCGATCGTCCCGGTAGCAGAGCCATTGTCTCCTGCCATACCCAGCGATCTGTTCGTCCCAGTCCCTCCGCTTGAGCCTCCGGTTCCTCCGGTTGTGCAAACTGAGCCAGTGACTCCTCCGGTTGTACCTCCCGTTCCATGGGGTTCGGCGATTGAATCGGCAATCGCACCTGTCGTACCCGATGCTCCCCCGGTCCCCCCGGTCGAGCAGGTGACCCCACTCCCGCCGGTCGAGCCAGTGACTCCGGTCTCACCGGTCGAGCCAGTGACTCCGGTCTCACCGGTCGAGCCGGTCACCCCGTTGATCCCGCCCTATTCCGCCGCATCTGTGCCGCCGGCATCTCCTGTCATACCAGCTGAGTACACAACCCCGGTTCCGCAGGCTCCCGCCGTACCGACAACACACGTGGAGCCTTTGGTTCCGCCGGCTCCGCTGACGACGTCTCCCTTGCCTTCCAACTTCCCCGAGCCCACGACGTCGCCCGTGACTCCGTCACAATTCGAGGTGTATGACAGTGATGCCCAGGCCCGGCAGGCGGATCTCGCCGAGCGGTTCGAGCGGTTGCTGAAGGCAGTCAGGACGGTACGATTCCACGTCATCCGTAAGGGCGGATATGTTGTCTCCGATGTCGATCTCTTCGTTGACAAGGTGGAAGGCTTGCTCACGCAGCCCCCGTCGCCGCAAGCTCGTCAGGCTGTGCTCGACATGGTACGCGAGGCGCGCTTCCACGTCGGCGGGCGCGGCGGGTATCAGGTCGCCGATGTGGACACCTTCTGCGACAGCATCACTCACCAGTTGTCTGACTAAGCCCGGTGGATCCGGGGTAAGCCCGGATCGATCCGGGCTACGAGGCTTTGGCGACGCTGTAGGAGATTCCCAGGTTCTCGTCCGTGGTCCAGCCGTCGGACGGAGCCTGCGCGCGAGTCATCTCGACAGCCAGGACCTCGGCGGCGATTTGATCGCTTGCGGCGAGTACGGCGTCGGCCGGGCTTCCCTCACCCGCCCATGACAAGCGGATACGGTCGGAGACGTCCAAACCGGATGATTTACGCAACTCCTGTACCCCACGAATGATCTCGCGTACCCAACCGGCCCGGATCAACTCTTCCGTCAGCTCCACGTCAAGGGCGATGGTCTCTCCCTGCTCTCCGACGACGGACCATCCGGCCCGGGGGCGTTCGGTGATGAGGACTTCGTCCGCGCAGATCAGCGTACCTCCGTCAAAAGGCAATGTGAGTTCGCCATGGGCGGCGATTTCAGAGGCGACCCATGCGGGGTCGGCGTCCGCGATGGCCTGGGCGACCTGTGCGGTCTGTTTGCCGAACCTCTTCCCAAGACTACGGAAATTGCCCTTTGCGGAATAGTCCACGAGATCCCCGGCGTCGGCGAAGGACTCCACGTGGTCGATGTTGAGCTCGGCGCAGATCTCCCCCAACAATTCCGGGGTGAGCCGCGACAGAGAACTCGACGAAATAAGGGCCCGTGACAAGGGCTGGCGGATCTTGATGCCCGCTTCGGAACGAGCCGAGCGGCCCAATTCGACCAGGCGGCGCGTGAGCTCCATCGAGGACTCCAAATCGGAATCGATCACATCCTCGTCAGCGACCGGCCACGAAGCCAGATGCACCGAGTCCGGGCATCCCCCGGGCCCGGCGGGGCGCGAATCGGGGTCCTGAACCAGTTCAGACCCCG
>JGI24699J35502_11133393_pt1 | contig 10285 bp, 9 predicted proteins | sample TergutMp193P4_FD_35502 | JGI IMG/M metagenome (IMG submission 35502) | reverse complement strand
TATTTATATGGAACTTAATTCGGGACCAAAAATTGCGAACAGTACATGCGGAAAAACGATCGATGTCAAAACGATAGATCGCGATTCCACTGTATTTTGACCCTTGCAAGGGATGTTTTCAAAACCTGGCATCCTTATGTGATGTCCACAATCCCTGATCTTCATATCACATTGCCTTTTTCTTAGCATAGACTCTGGGATTGATGTTATACTTCAGAAAAAAAAAATTCACGTTCACAAAATTGCAAAAAGCAAATATTAGCGTTATCTTGTCTGTCTGCTTGCCTGTCTGTCTGTCCACATGGAACAACTCTGTTCCCATTGGACAGATTTTCATGAAATCTGATATTTGAGTATTTTTTTAAAATCCTTCTAGAAATATCAGGTTTCATTAAATTCTGACAAGAATAATGGGTACTTTACTTGAAGCCTAACGTGCATTTTGGATTGTATCTCACGCACATCTTCTTAGAATGAGAAATGTTTCAGACAGAAGTTGTAGAGGAAAATCAAAACACACATTTTAGGTTCAATAACTTTTTTTTTCTAATTGTGCCATGTATGAGATAATGTGGAAAAATATTGTAGAGCCAGACAGGCCAAACAAGATAATATGGCACATGTGCTTTGCGTGCTGGATAGCTAAGGCTGCCAACACATGTAGAATATGTGATACTTATTGCTTTTCCAATGCAACAATGGTTGCATTGGCATTTATACATACATTGCCTGTCTTCTTGTAAGTTCATTTGGTTCATGTAAGCATGTTCCATCACCAGAACATTTACCACAGATTTCAGATTATCGTGATATTTTGAAAATTAATTTTGACAGATTAAATTGAAATGGCAACACTGATCTGAATGTGCATAACACCTTAGTACAGGGAAACCTCTATCCATCATTTCCCTGTGCAATGTTTTTCCACAAGTATTTATTTATTGTGGTCACTGTTACTCTTGACACCTTGGAAACTTTCCCACAATTGTCACTTTCCCATGTTCACCACGTATTTTCTGTGGTCCCTCTTAGAAACCAGGGTTTTACTAAATACCTTTTCACTTTGTCTAGCAGATACATCCTCGTCTGAAGAGAATCGGAAACTGGTGGAGCAAAACCGAGCCCCAATCATTGTTTCTCCTCGAAAAGTGGCAGCAGCACTAGCTAATGCTATTGCTTGCTTTGGAGAACAGAACCCATCGGCAACACCATTGCCATCAACACCCCCAGTAAAAAGCGTGATAGTTCGTGCTGGTCCGGGTCCTACTACTTCAAGTGTAAGACAAAGCTGTTATTATAGTTGCAAAATTAGAGCGTGGTTCTTGTCTTCAGTCAGTTGCTATATTTATACAAAGTTTCAGTAGAATTATTTGCAGGCAAAAGTGGGCATAGAATTATGTGTATGAACAATTGTTATATGTATAAGAGATGCCTGAGGATTACATTATGTTTCAGTAAAGGTCTGGTCTAATTTAACTTTTTATATTGAACTCACTAGGTATTCAGTTAATGAAGAATGTTTTGTATGAGAGTTGGGACTCTTGTGAAGTCAACATTTATGTTACGTATGTGTTCTTTTACATAATTTACCACCCTAAAATTATGACATATAAATATCCTTTTGGCATGGAATTTGTCTTATTTTTATTCTGGGAACTTTGCCAGTCAGTGAGGATCAGTGAAACAGAAACCAGCTTCAATGTGAATTGCCCGCCACTCTTTAGCTTCTTGTTCAGCTGACAGTTATTGCCCAACATCACTTTGTCAGTCATGTGGATAAACAACTTCTACTGGGAGTCTACCCTGCTTTGGGTATTTTGTCTTTAACTTACAGTTTCAGAGCTCTCCTAGGCATTCCATTGATGCCCATTGTTTTCATCTTGGAATTACACATTACCAATTCCCCTTTGACTCTTTCTTCTCACTCCTGGTCCTCCTTCCTTCATAATCTCAGTGCATCTTAGAAATTCAATTTCCATCATAATGTATTTCTGTTATATTTGTGCTTGATTTTGAATGTTGTAACTAAGGCTGAATTTTTAATCTATTATTTATTGTCACAAATAGGCCAGATGAAGATAGAAATGTGTTTACTGTAATCCATATTTGTCATATACATTCTCTTCTGTGCCCATATTGTCTACTTCACATGTAGTTAATTTCAGCTGCATTGCTGCTATTGATGACATTTTCATGAGTGATATGTAGTTTTGTTTCCAGCACTGACTGTGTTCCTTCACAGACAGAAAACAGATTTATTTTCTGAAATGCATTCTGTTCAGAATACTAGACAGTGGACCAAATCCTGAAAACCAATACTCTCTGACATATTGTACCATTGTCAGGCCCCTTTATTTTATTATTGGTTTCCATTTATGCAACAGAGAAAACTATTTGACTGAATTTTGCATAAGCTCCAGCTGTTTATTTATGATTGTGTATTTATCTGCCAGGAAAATGTTGTGCAGTAGAACTGGTTGCTGTGGACATAATCATCATGCACTAGATGTGTATTTCCATTTCTTTATGTTACAGAGTTCCACATCAAGAATATGCAGTTTTTATTTTCTGTATATATTGTATGACCATATTCTTTCTTCCCTTCCAGAGTGATAGAACTATTATATGAAAAAGACACACATTCTCTGTACCCACTTCCTTCCAAGGAAAGGATGTGTGTTGACAGACCCAAATGGTATTTAAGTGTTAGTTGTGTCTCACAATTCACATGTTGCTAAAATATTAAGAGTCATGTACGTTTAATTTGAATGTATATACAGGCAGTCCCTGACTTCCTTACATAATTTGTTCCTGAAAACGTGTATGAAAGTCGAAATATACTAAGTCGAGCAATAGACTTACGTGGTATAACAGGGTTCTGTTCCTAAAGGTACATAAAAATCCCTAATTTATAGGCAGCAAACAAAACGTTTGTAGCAACATTTACGATACATTCTTGCATTAATTCGGTGAAGGGTAATCATTGATATTCACCCATCAGCAAGCCAATTTCCTCCATAATTCTGTTGGCTATATAAGGGATGGCCAGTGAAACTCGTAAGCCATTAATAACCTTCTCAACATTGCTTAAAACATTTTCATGTGTCTGCTTTACAGTGCAGTGGCCATATTCTACATGCAAATTACGTATTGCCACCTTCATGATGTAGGTCAGCTTTGTTCCACCAGATGGCATTGCCAGAGTAAGTGGCCAGGATAGCCAGCAGCAAAGAACACAAGGCCTCACCAAAATCATCCAACATGAAAACTCAACCATCCACACAAACGTCAACGTTGTCTGTTTTGTTCAAAATATAAGAAATACAAATAAACTCTCCAGAGTTATGTCTTGCCTCAAATTCTGCTTACATCACATACTTCTTGTAGCATTTTTTTCATGGTTGGAGAGCCCTAGTGGGCCTAGGCTTCATCATTTTTGATGTGTCGTGATCACAGCTAGCCTTGGATTACATGGGGCTACTTTACGTACTACTCACCAGTGAGTTCACTAGCAACTTTTGAACTCACTGGTGACTAAATCCAAGCAAGTGAAGTTGAAGTCTGTTAAACTTTACTGGCTACTTGCTGGCTAGTATACAGTCCCGCTTGGTGTAATTGTTACGGCCAGTAAGTACATTGTGATAAAACACTATAATTCTTCACATCGTCTCTGAAATGTCAAATAACGAACTAAAGGGCTACTAGCTGACTGCCCAGCCTTTTCATTTCTGTGTGTAATAGGCATGGCAAGTTTACTTGCTGCTCACTCAGTAGTTGGTGACTGAACTCACTGGCAAGATGCGTTTAAAGTAGCCTTGTGTAATCCGTCTCTTAGACACACCACACTCAGTAGGACTTCTCTAGGCAAGTGATTGGCCTGTCACAGAGACCTTTAGCTGACAACACACATCACTCACAAGAGGCAGATCTCCATGCCCTTAGTGGGATTAGAACCTGCAATCTCAGCAAGTGAGTGGCCACAGACCGACACCTTAGACTGCGCGGCTTCCAAGATCGGCCTTTCTGGCATTTTGTAGACATACAATACAGTTTGGGACTCACTTGTAGAACACAACTGTTTGGTAGCTCGAAATGTTTGTTAGCCAGCTGTGTATGAAAGTCTGAATTCGGCACATGAAAGACGGACTAAGGGTGAGAATTTATAATGTATGCAAGTGCAGGTTGTACAGAAGTCAAATATCTGAAAGTCCAGGACTGCCTGTACATTTATTCCCTTCATTTCAGATTATTGATATCACTACTTATTATTTGACACTAACTGTCCTTGGTTATCCTTGCATGTAACAGTATGCCTGTTTGCAAGCACCAAGCTACTCTTCCCTAGGTGTTATATTGTATACTTCAAGATTTAAATGATATTCTATAGTCTGTTGCTTGAGAATAACAACAACAGCAATAACAGTTTGTTGCTGTTGATGATGTTGACGATATTTTGTTTGCCACAGGTTGCTTCTCACCGCACTGATGCACCTGACGTTTTGGTTGTCCCTACAACTGACTCACGGCAACATGGTGAAGGTCATGGACTTGATGGCGTAGGTGGAAGTCATGAGATCTCTGCCCACGTCACTGTTGAGACAAGTCGGACACACGATCAGCCTAGGTACGTTAACATTCAGTGTAAAGATATGGGTATACCCATCACACAGTGTGATGCTCAAAATGTCAGGTTCAGGTGATGGCATTTAATAGCCCTCCATATGGAGGTTTCATTTAAATTCCCATCATCTGAACCTCCCACCAAGCCTTTAATTCCAGCTTCAATTAATCTGTGGTAATTTTGACGACAGAAGATGAAGCATTTTTTCAGTGTCATATAGATATTTAAATTTTGAAATATTTTTATAAAATTTGTCATAGAGTTCATTTATGACAAAGGTGCTAAGCATTCTGTTTTGTTACAGGTTTTGGCAGTACCTGTTAGCCCTTGTACATAATGTGTAAAATGCTGGCTCAGAGGAAGTCATTTTTAAGAAAAACAATTCTGTTGAATTTAGTAAGGAACACATTCACAAGTTGTGTTCATAATTTCCATTTCAGTTATATTTTTTCATGTGTTTCTGGCAATGAATCCTTCATGAAGTAATAGCAGTACTGTATTTTTTATGCTGAGTATTTTCCGTCATAGGCCTCATCCTACAATTGGTCAGTCTGTTTCTCATGATCTTCTACTTGGACGTTGGAGATTATCTTTAGATCTCTTTGGACGTGTTTTCATGGAAGATGTGGGTCTTGAGCCTGGTTCTGTTGTGTCTGAGCTTGGAGGGTTTCCTGTTAAGGAAGCCAAGTTTCGTCGTGAAATGGAAAAACTGCGTAATGCCCAGCAAAGAGATCTGACATTGACAAAGGTAATACTATAACCCTTTTACTTTATATTTAAGGTTCTCATGGCAGTAGCTACAAGGATTTTTTGTCTTCCGAGATGTGACACTGTGTAGTTCAGTAGATTTGCACTGATCTTTTGGAGGAATGTGCTGCCATGTGGGAAGAAACTGGCATGCCATTCAACATATGCCACTTCTACTGAGTCATTCATAGCTTCAAGCCTTTGTCTGTGTCTCTCCTTCTCTGTCTGTGCTGTGTCATTGATTGTTTTCTTTTGTATGGCTCATTCTTCTACCCAGAAGATGAAGAGACCAGGTATCTTTGAAACTTTATTGCATGTCTACCAAACTACATGGCATCATATCCTAGAACAGTTGAATATTTGTTTCTCTAGAAGTTGTGATTTACAAGTAGGTGCTAAATTCAACCATACAATCATAATCTCTTAAGAATCATACAGTCATAGTACACACAAGGAAATTGTATATGGATCTACTTACATCATAATTTCCATCATGTTTTGTGAGGCATGAAGCAAAGTTGTGGAGGAAGTTGGTGCCTCCATCGTCAGGGCAGAAGGATGAGCCATGCAGGAAATAGCTTTCAGGTACACTTACAGATAGTACTGTCACTGTTTTTCAGTTTAATGTTTATCTCCATGTTTCAGTTGTTCACATCAGTGCTCTGCCAAGGCTGTGGCCAGTGCACTGCTCTTTTAAATCATACCCAGTTTATGTTATGTGTAAGACATAATCATGAAGGATGCAGCATACTTCTGGCAGTTAGAAAATGTCAGATATTCTAAATATAATCATTGTCTGGGGAGCATAAATGGTCTGTAACATAGAAAACTCATAACTTACATTACCTGAGCATTTGGTCACATGGTCTTCCTGTCATGTGTTCTTGATCTCTGCAGGACATAGTATGGAGCATACTTTGTGCCCACCTGAGTTGTTTCCAGATTTGGTAGCTTCTCGTTGGCCAGCAGTGCCTGTAGAGAAAGATACATTGTAAGGAAGGAGAAGAAACCTTGAAAGTTTATTTCCCCAGATAATCTTGAAGATGATCTAAGGATTGAAATACACAGGGAATTAGGATGCAAATAAAGAGGGTTATACAACTTGCTTGTCAGTACTGTGATGGTGTGATTTTCAAGTGCATTACAGTACATATTGGGCACTTTAAAGACAGTAGTAATTCATGTCTTATAATGAATTCAAAGATAGCTATCTTTGCTTATAGAACTCTTCTTCAGTCAAATCAACGAAATAATCTACCATTAAAATGGGCCATTGTCTTATTCACAGGCAGTTTTTTGTTTACGTGTAATAACTTGTAAATTATTGAAACGTTACCTGCTTTTAAAAATTGATGTTTTTGGCTTGTCTTATGTTACAAGGAGACTTAAAAGTTTTGAAATAACTTGACATGTGGTGGGGTCTCCAGAGGGATCTTGAAATGAAGAACTGTCTTATATATTTTGGCATACTCTGAATATAGAAGAAACTGTCAAGAAAAATAGCAAAGTTCTGATGTACAATTTATATGCTTCTTGTTGCTAGCAAACATGGACGGCATAATGTTATTGCTTGTAAACTTTTGCAGGTTGAAAGGGAAAGAACGCAGTTAATAATACAGACAATGAAGGAGTTGAATACACAGTACAACAACTACCACCGTAGAGCTTCAGGTTCCCAACCACCACTGGCTGTCAATCGAGTCAAAGTTATGTTTAAAGATGAGCCTGGTGAAGGCTCGGGTGTTACTCGAAGTTTTTATACTGCTATAGCTGAGGTGAGCTTATATGCATGATTTACAGTTGTATTGTATGGAACTTAATTTATGTCATATTTTAAACGTCTGCTTGGTTGCTGTCAGAAATAGGGACTTTACTACCTTATTCTAGTGATTTGAACATAATTCCTTATGAGGTGTGACTTATTACAGTAACAGTAGGTATGGGATTAAGAAAGGAATAAAAGTAAAAGTATGTGAAGTGACCACAGCAAGATGGTAACTGCATATGAACTGGTTAATTCTACATTTATTGTTTGTTTTTGTTTGTTGTTGCCATAATTTTATGTTTCACTGCCATATATTCTGCCTAAAATAACCTTTTTTGTTTAGTCACTTATCTCTTATTTCCATTGAGTTTTTTTACCTTGTACTACCCAGACACAAAATCAGGCAACCCCAAAGATGTAAATTAATATGTAGCTTAATCATTTCTTTGTATAAAGTTAAATTGAGCGATACTGATGACATACATATAAAATGCCTAAAATTCTGGTTATTTGAAGGATTTATGTTAGTGCACCTTCCCATGGTTGACCCCACTAGAGATCAAGTTAGTAGGTTCCTCTGAAAGTTTGGTAGCTATTTACATACACAGCGTTACATCCCAGGAAACTAAATTTCAAGGTTTATTTTTCTTGTAATAATGTAGCTTCTTTTACAGGCATTGTTGGCCAATGAAAAGTTACCAAATCTGGAAGCAGCTCAGGTGGGCACGAAGTATGCTCCATACAATGTTCTTCAAAGATTAAGAACACGTGAGAGGGAGACCATGCGTCGACATGCTCAGGTAATGTAATTTACATGCTTCCTGTGTCGCATATCTTTTGTGCGCTTTGGATAATAGTTTTATATATTGAATATGTGAAATTTTATAGTAGTTTGGAGTATGTGACATCTTATGTCCTGTGAACTATTTATGTGACTTTTACAAATTTTCTTAGGTCCAGCGTTCATCACAGCGTTGTCGAGAACCACGCCGTTCCTTATCCTATGATGCCCGCCCCTTTTTCCCACCTGGTGCTGAAGGCACTAACACCACCTCAGGTGGTGGTAGTGGTGGAGGTGGTGGAAGCAGTGGCAGTGGAAGCAGTGGGTACAATGAACATCTTACATTACATCAGCAGCAACTTGGAGATCGCCTGTACCCAAAAGTACAGCTTCTGCGCCCAACATTTGCTAGTAAAATCACTGGCATGCTCCTTGAATTGACACCAGCCCAACTCCTGATGCTTCTCGCTTCAGAAGATGCTTTGCGACAAAAGGTTGAAGAGGCAATGGAGCTTATACTGAGTCATGGACAAGAGCTTGCATCTGAGGCACTTATAGGTAAATTGCAGGTTGTTTGTCTTTAGTAGAGTAGATTTCAGTTTATTTCTCAGCTTCTGGGAAGATGATTGTAATGTAAATGATAACCAGGCCTTGTCATTGTAATTGCTGCTCATGATGCTTGCTACTAGTACATTAGAGTTGACTACATTCTTGTGATTTCTTGTAACAATGTAGTGTTGCGAGAGAGAAAATTGAAAAGTCCGTGTGAAAGACTGGGTGGAAAAACCTTCTGAAAGCAGTGATCAAGGAGAAGAAGTTTTGGTACTAACAGTAAAGCGTATCTGTGAATCTTAGGGAAGTAGATTGCAAAAACTTGAATTAGATTGAACTGACAAATGAAAGAGCCAATAGGTGGTGTGTGTAATCAGTCATAGCTCATATTGTAGCAGGAAATTCATTGATCTGCGTAGTGAGTATAAGCCATTCATGGAAGTTCCTTCTGTTATAAGTTACTTACATTGGCATTTTTCATCTGGAGGTCATAGTAAATTATTTTATTGTTTGAGGAATGTTTCTCATTCCCTGTAGGTGTCTGATATGTCATTTATTAACATTGTCAGAGTACAAAAAATATACATTTAAAAATAAAGTCATTTACCTGACATATTTGTGACATCAGCCTTCATTCTAAAGGAATAGAAAATTGTGTAAATTATTAATTGTTAAAGAGAGTGCAAAGAAAGTGACACTACACTACTTTAAATCACATGATACAACACCAGTTATGAGGGTAGGCAAATTTGACACGGAGTTACCTTTTAAGTCATTTTCCATTTTCTCATGTGATATATACTGTACGTAATGCATGTAGACGTTGTGAAACAGTTGCTGCTTTGTTGCCACAGAAACATATGTCCTCAAGAAAGAAGACAGCACCTGCATATGTTCTGAGATAAGTGGGAAAATGCAGTACGATGTTTCCTGCATGAGGAGTTCAGTGAAAAGGAACTCTAAGAGGAGAAAACTTCTTGTTGGGGAAATATAAAAATTATGTTCATTTTTGGATCCACTCATGTATTCAGATCCAAAACAGTTATTTTTTAATGTTTCAAATATGAGAACACAAATATATCAGGGAAACTTGGATATGCAGTTACACAGTACTAAATAAAAATTCATAAAACGAGTTATGGTTGCTCACCTAAAAACTGAGACTCAGAAGTCCTGTGTGGCACAAATGTACTTTATTTAATTGCCTCCATTTCTCACTATACAGGTCATAAATGCTCTTTAAGTCATAGTATATCATCGTTTACAGCAACACACAGTCTTCTGCGTACAGTTCAGATCTTGCTGCACTCTCTCTGTGACATGCTACAGTTATTAAAAAATAAATAATAATAACTAGGGAAAAGAGTAGTTTCTAGTTCACACTCAACAACTGAAGTGGTCTGCTTTTGATTATCAAACTATGGTACAGTTGTACTATTGAGAAATGAATAATGGTTGTAAAGTCTTTGAGGCATGTTGAATGGGGAATTTTTATACAAAAATTCAAATGAAAGAACTTTTGAATTGGGAAAATATTGTCAACAGGACGTTATGTGCTGAGAAGTTTAATGTTATTCAGTAGGTGTGTTTTGACTCAAAAATCCGTCTTCTTAGACAGGAGAATATTTTGTTCAGGAACATCTTATCCAGGAGGCACTCTGTTTTTAATTTCTCCATAAGGAAGATAATGGAAAAGTCTGAAATTTGTCAGAGATATCATCACAATTGTCATGGGCGTGTGTGTTCAGGTGCTGCATATCAGCCAGGGAGGATAACCATTTCATCTAAAACAAAGTTTACAAGCAAGGTCATCCACTAC
>JGI24699J35502_11133394_pt1 | contig 10291 bp, 8 predicted proteins | sample TergutMp193P4_FD_35502 | JGI IMG/M metagenome (IMG submission 35502) | reverse complement strand
CAGGCAGGGAGAGATTTGAAGAATTGACCGACATGCAGAAGGAAGGAAACTATTTCAGGGAGCTCAGCGCCGTTAAGCTCGTTGAGACCCACCCGCCAAGTCTGGGCTTGTACTGGGCTTGTCAATACCCTGAAAATGTATATTTAACCCCGCAGGGACAATATTTTTGGAAACTTGCCTATGATGGCAAAATTTGAGCTCACCTCCTTAATTGCTTTAGGCACTCCACGAATGTCAGTAAACTTTGGACCATATCGACGAAACTCTTGCCATCCCGCTACTATGCTGTTAATCGGTCACCATGACGGTGAGACAAGGAGGGATACCAATGACCACACGAGAAGCACTGTACGTCGGAATCAACACTTACCAGCACCGGCCACCTCTCCAATCATGTGAAGAGGATGCCAAGCAGATGGCGAAGATCCTAGAGTTCGACTATGACGAGTCGTACCCCAATCGTCCGCGCAACTGGACCGCCCCAAAGGCTGCTACTCTGACATCTGCTCACTCCAAGAAAGTGACGGAAGCCAATCTTATGGGCGAGCTTGACAGGATTTTCGGGGATGCGACAGGTGACGATGTGCTGTTCTATTTCGCTGGTCACGCTGACAGAATTGGCAAAAAGGACCTGCTACTGGCCACCGCAGAAGATGATCCAAAAGGTGTACGCGCAGGCGTGAAGATCACGGACCTTCTTCATCGAGCAGCCACCTCAGGAGCCACCAGTGTAACGATCATTCTGGATTGCTGTCACGCCGGAACTGCTGCCAATCTCGATGTCTCTCGTAATGTGACGATTCTCGCCAGTTCCGATGATGACCACCAGTCCAGCGAGATTGGCAACCACGGACGATTCACAGCCTGCCTCCTTGACGGACTCCAGGGTGGTGCGGCTGATAATGTGGGACGTATTACGGCGTTGTCGCTTTATTCTCACGCTGCTGAATTGTTGAGCTTCAGGCAAGACGGCCAACAACCTGTTGTCAAAGCTCGCCTGGACAAAATGGTTGTCCTAAAACGTGTTTCTAGCACGGTCACGCTAGATGAGTTGCGTGCCATCCCAGAAAAGTTCAGTACGGCAACCAGCCTTTTCCAGATGACTCCCGAGCATGAAGGACCTGACGGGGTCAGCCGTACGGGCAAAGAAACGTACGACGAGTTGAACGATATGCAAAAGGAAATGGAGTATTTCAAGCACCTCCGCGACGCCAAACTCGTCGAGATCTGCCCACCCCACAAAGACCTCTACTGGGCTTGCATGGAATATGGGCACGTGCAACTCACTCCCAGAGGTCAGTTCTACTGGAAACTCGCCTTCGACGACAAGGCCTGAACCGGGACAGTCCTCAAGGTAGTTGATGAATCTCTTATTGTTTCTTCTCCTCATTGTTGTCATTCATGCTATCTTCTGCCTGACGGATAGGGGCATTCATGAACGATGGCAGTTCAATCATGGTGGTGGGCGAGAGTCTCTCGAGCCATTTACCCAGACACAAGACTCACCACTGTGGATGCTGGACCATGTGAACTTGCCAATTTTCCCAACAATTCTTGGGAAGCGTCCTGCACTCTTGCGATGGGTTTGGTTCAGGCTTGCCACAAACGTAACTATTACTGTTATCATTCCGTGGTTTCTGGCTTTATGGTTTCTTCCTTCATGGGCGGCCGGACTATTGTCCACCTTTGTCATCGCACTCAACCCATTCGTAATTTGGCTGGGTGTCCGCGTTCAAGGGGGTGGGGCGTGGTCATCCACACACACAACGAAATCCCGTCTCATACTCTGGCTTTCACGGATCTTGTCCTGGGGGCTTATATGGTATGGCATGACGCAACTGATGCTAATCAGTGGAACCCGATGGGCTCTACTTCGAGCGCTTATAGCTCTTGTAGCCTCCTTCATGATCTCAGACTTTGGGCGTCGATGGAGTGTCAAATACCAAGAGATCCCCTTCGAAAAGACTCATAACATGGAATCGGTGTTGTATCTACGCTCATTCAAAGACGACACTGACATCAAGCCCATTTATATGCCAGACACCGATTCTCCAATTCGCAGTATGCTGTGGCCGCGTATTCGTTTCGAAGAATTGGTTGCAACGACTGTGTCGAGTTCGTTTGGCCATCTGATCACCGTTGGAGGTGCAGGGGAGCGACTGCCATTGCCTGGAGCTCTACGAACCTACTATACGGAAGATACTTGGCGTGAAGGAATTAGGAAAACAGCGCTTGAGTGTCGCGCCATAATCATTGTTGCAGGTTTGACGACTAGTCTTCAATGGGAGATTCAGCAATTACGGAAATGGGGTGTTCTGTCAAAATGTCTTTTCCTCCTGCCACCTGACTCTCCTGAACAGTCCACTAAGCGCCGGGAAATCCTCTTGCATGAACTTATGGCTAACGATCTCCAGTTCGCTATTGAGAAGGAAACAGATGTTCGAAGAGAGGGGGCGATTGTTCGTACTGAGGATGGGTCTGTCAGTAGATGCCTTGTGAATGGGCGTCATTACCTTTCATATTTCTGGATCGTGGCAGACTTCTACGGAACGATACGTGGGTTGCAGCCCGATTCAGACAAACTCGAACCTGCTCCAGATATTGACCTCAAGACCTGGGTAAATAGACAGATGCCACCTTCCCGTCCGCCTAAACGACTTGTTCGTGCATTTCAACGAATGGTCATTGGTAACCTTTCGATTGCGTCCATTGACAAACTCTTGTCGGAGAACCAAGATTCTCCAGAAATCACGTGCTTCCTCCTGGGATGGAAAACCACACAGATTCTGGATCAAGAACTCGGCACTCCAACCCAGGGACTTGAATGCATACACCAAGCGATTGATAGATCCGCCCCACTCACATATCTCTGGATAGACAGTATGGATCCCCAACCACGAAGCCGCTTCGTAGTTGAGTTAGCCAAACAAATTGTGGTGACTTGCGCAGACGAGAAGAATGGTCTGAGCAGGGACTACCGGCTCAATGAAGCTCAGTACGTCAACGGGCTTCTCCACCAATCCGACATCCAGTACACGGATTTCCGTACTCTCATGGAAGCCACGTACTTGCTCGCAGAAACTTATTCCTTTTGTGGGGAAGAAAATGATGCTATTTCATCGTATAGAGAAGCTGCAGAATTGTCGGAACGAATCGGCGACCCACGACAGGCGGCCTGGAGCAGAATAAGGGCTACACAACTCCTGATGAAACATGGAGACTTGAGTCAAGCCATTCAAGATATTACCGCTGCAGAACAATCTATCGTTGGTACCACCAGCAAAGGTTCAGATGGTAATCGGATCCCCGATGACGACGCGCACTATGTCTACACCATGAAAGCTCAGATCTACCAACTTGAAGGTTATATCGGATCAGCACTTGGAGCATTGTCGACTGCGCTTGATTATGCGCCTGATGAGGGACCGAATCTCTTTGAGCTGTTAGCTCCTGTGCAAATCTTGTGCTCCAATGCTTTGTCAGCCAATGAAATCGTGGTCCAGGGGTACACTGTCTCTCCATCAGATGCCCTGGATGTCAATGTCGCACTTCCTCTTGATTCTGAGGTGAATAGTGCATTGCTCAGAAGCCGTCACTTAGCAATCGCTCTCGAATGGCCACTCATCAGCACTCATTTTGTGCTCTATGGACTCAGTCAGGCTCCACTCGTTCAACGCACCCTTGAACAACTTGGTATTCATACTGATGAGATACTTTCTTCAGTGCAAGAACTCATCACGGGCATGAAACAGGAAGAGTCAGAGCAGGACCTCGTAATCTCACTCACAGCCACGCCGCCTGGATCGGCCTATACGCCAGCTGTGATGAAATCAATGGACAAAGCTGTTGAACGGGCCACCACTCTGGGGCATTCCACCATTGAACCTGGCGATTTGCTCTGGGGTCTCATGCAGTGTGAAGCTGGGGCCACAGGTATCGTCCTGGAATTCAGCAACGATCCGGAGACCACTGCCAACTCTCTTCAGATGCCAAAGCCACCCACAATGTATATTGATCATCACGAGGACGACAACGATCTTGTACAACGAGTATTTGGGAATCTTCTTCATGAACCAACAAATGCTGGTAATGGCTTGTGATGTGAGACATACGTCGTTACTATTTCCAGAAAGGTAGGTTGTTATGACTTCTCCAACTCCTCTGCTCCCACTCGATGAAGCTCTCCTTGATGGGCTGGGTTTTTCATGCCTCTCAAGCGCAGACAAGACCGATCTCTTGCGGCTACTCTATGATGAACTTGAACAGCGAGTAGGGGAAAAGCTTACAGAGGGCATGCCCGATTCTGAGCTGGAAGAATTCGATGCATTCACCAGTATGGATCTTGTCAGAATGGCTCGTTGGTTCGATCAGTACATGCCCGACTTCCAACAACGAGATGACTGGCGTGTGCTTGTCCTTCAAAATCCAGGTGCTGATCCCACATCTATGCTCAGCCTCTATGGTTCTCAACACTGGTTGTTCCAGCACAGACCGGACACTGCTCAAATCACCAAAGAAACCTATGACAAGCTCCTAGAAGAACTGGTCGCTCACAAAGACGAACTCCTTCAGGAAATCCTCAACAGGTAGCGGTTAGCGACTCACTCCCGCAGGCCAGATCACGACCACTTCTTTGCCCAGAGATTTCGCATAGGCCACGGCATCGGCTGTGCCGCCTTTGCCTTGGGCTGGTTTCCCGTCCCAAATAGCGACGATGACATCACTGTTTCTCATGACCTCCTCCCCTGCTGCCAAGTACGCGTCCTCACTGCCCTCAGGGAAATCGAGGACGGTCACAGTTGCCTGAGCGAGTAGTCGCTCGTACGCCTGAAGATCCTCACCTGTGTAGTTCGACTCGTACCCACTGCAGGGAATGATGGCCACCAGCTCGCCCCCCGCGTCCAGGACGGCTTGAGCGAAGATTTGGTCCGCCCCCATCGCCAGACAACTGTACCCAACAATGGGTGCGGTTTGTTTTGCGAGGAAGTCGCGGATCCCCTGGGTCACATAGTCCAGCGCCTCGACCGGGATCCCCTGATGTCCCGTCACCCCGATAGCTGTCATCAGCATCTCCTTTGTGTCGCCTGTCAACGACATCCTATTCCAATCCCTTCTGGATAAGGGCGTACGAAAGTCCTTGTCTCCAAATCATGTCGGCAATGTGTGCCACTGGGGCATACCCCAGTGTGATCAACAAGGATCACGAAACTGAAAATGGAGACATCGTGACAAACAACACATTCGCCGACCACCGAGTTGATCGTGCTCAAGAAAGGCACCTCGAACTGGTCAAAGAAAACACTCACCACTCTTCCACGTGTACATGCGGACTTTGCCAACCGTACTCGGGAATCGCCCTGAACGCAGCACCGCCCATTTCGAACCGGCTTCTCGGCCCTGGAAAAGCCCTGATTCTGGTCGACCACGAAAATCTTTGCGGCGGCCCCAACGCGCCTGAAGTGGTGGTCAGCACCGTTTGGAAGGCACTCAAGGACTTTCTGCAAATCAGTGAGTACGACGACACGATCATTGGTTTATCGAAGTTCTCGGGTGCCAGGTTCATGACCTCGCTTCCTCTCAACCAGGTCTCGCTGAGGATCGGTAAAGGACCCGACGGGGCCGACCATGCACTTCTCGACGCGGTGGATGTCGAACATGACAGTACGCGGTACTCCAGTGTGGTTATCGCCTCAGGAGACCATATTTTCATAGATTTGGCCAATCAGTTCCGCTCACGCGGTTTGCTCGTGGTCAACGCCACCACCTCCTGCTCATCCTCGTCACGTTGGCTGGCACTCGCCTGCACCATCCAAGCCAGGCTCAAGCTCGGCGTGGCCGTTTCACATCGCTCGTGGGCAAAAGCGGCATGAGTCAAATCGCGTCGGATAACACGCCCAAGCAGGCATACCCAAATAGATCGGTTGATCCGGTCATCACAGAAAGGTTCATATCATGAAGAAAAAGAACATCATCATTGTACTGGGAGTAGTCTTCGCACTCATCGCAGCCATCGTGGGAATCACCAACTATTTGAACTATATCAAGCCATGCCCTCTTGGTAGCACCGCTTGCCCCCCGCCGCCCTGTGCTGCCCCGCAAGCCGCCCCTGCGGAGATCGACCTCGACGCCTTGGGCAACCCTGACGGCGTGGCCATCATCGCCGCACCCCTCCAGAACAACCCCGTACCCAATCTGTCTCCTACAGTGACAGCGGTCCTCACGGCCGTGCTCGCCCAAGGCGGACAGGTGGGAATCGTCTCAGCGACTGCCACTCCGACAATGCTGAACGCCGACATCATCCCGCAGAGAAAAAGCGACACTGACAAGTGGAAAGCCTACATACTGGGCAAGAATCTGGACGCGATAGAATCCGCGATCCAAACTCCCCCCACCTCGCCTGGAATGTCGATGTTCAACGGGTTATTCATGGCACGCGACTGGGTGAGATCCTCCCCCCAGATCCAGCACCCTGTGTACATTCTTATCGGATCCGGTCTGGACGACTCTGGCAGTATGACCACCACGAATGGACTCTTGCTCGTCGACCCCGAGCAGGCAGCCTCGTTCGTCAAGAAGGCCAACCCCACTTTCGATCTCACTGGCGCCCACGTGATCCTCAGCAGCATCGGTTACACGATGAGTCCTCAATCTCCGCTTGATCCACAACAACAGTCCACGCTGAGAAACCTCTGGTCGACTGTACTGGCACAAGGCTTCGGAGCTCAGATCCTTGATGATCCTGCTCCCACCAGCCAATGTAGTGTGGACACCGGCCAGCCCGTCCAGCCCACCCCACCTCCGGTTGGTGTGATCTGCGATGCGGACACTGTCCAATACACACTGCCCGGTATCTTCTTCGAGACCGGGGATTCATCCCTGAACTCGCAAGCACAAAGCGCTCTGAGCGACCTGGTGGCCTTCGTCACCGCCAATCCAGGAGTGACAAGGGTGGACTTCGATGGGTACACAGACACCGTTGGGTCCGCTGAGTCCAACCAGATCCTGTCCGAACAGCGGAGCCAGTCGGTCATGTCCTGGGTCGAACCCCAGATTTCCTCTTCCATCACGGTGACGGCAACTGGCCACGGCGAATCTGATCTCAAGGTCGCAGAAGATGGGCTCAGTGGACTGGCATTGGCCCAAGCCCAGGCTGAGAACCGGCGCGTGACAATAACCGTGTACGGCGCGACTGTCTGCCCAGACGAGCATTAAGAAAGGTCACGATCATGTCACTGCGACGCTCAAGCAATCATTACTCTCGGTACCTCCCGCGTCCCCACAAAGGCGTGACGCACCATGATGATTGGGACACGAGAGTACCCCATGAATTTATCGACTACGTTCATTTCAACGACGAGGTCTATGCCCAGATTAAGCAGGAGGTGTTGGCCCGACTCCAGGCGCTTAAGGACACTGGGGCGCTCGACGAAGCCCACGCGAGAATCCTCGATCTGTACATCGACTACAGGTTCGCGCCGTACTTGGAAGACACCAAGGTCGAGCATCGGGTTGGAACCCGTTGGGGTGAAGAGTACGACGCCACCGCGCACAAAGACTGCGAAGAGGCTAGTCAAAAGGCATGGGCTCTGTACAACCAATCGCAGGAAGCCGAGCAGCAGGCAGACGCGGTCTACCTGCAGTACGTCGGTTTGACCCGTCCCCACACCAGGGAAGGCATCACCCACACTCAATGGGCCCTCAAGGCTCTCGACTGGTGTGAAGCCGCCTTTGACCCGGCCAAGGACCCGGGCTTGCCTCCGGACGAATGCGATTTCTGGAACCCACCCGCCTTCCCACCTGCCTTTAAGTCGAATGTCTCCGCAGACCTCAAGACCAGTGACGAAGGTGAGACCAGTACGGAACAGGCCCCGGCTGACTCATCCACTCTCGCTGTGGCGTCAAACGGGGAAACTTCATCTGAGCCCAAACACGCTGTCGCCCCGTACATTTTCCCAACAGGAGTGTTGGGATGGCTGGGGGTTGGAATGATCGCCGACCTGGCTGACCCAATTCTGGGCTATGGCACTTTCTACGACATCCTCAATAACGCTGACCCTCTTTTCACCTTCTTCGGTGTCAACGTCACCTTGCCCGTGTTAGTCGTCGTGGCCTTCTACACTGTCTCACTCGTCCTCCCGGCGCTCATAGGTGCTTGCCAAGCGAAAATTGACTCACAAGAAGGCGGACGCCAGACCAGGTTGATGCGTGGATGGCTCTTCGCCACCTGGGTCGCGTTGGGGGTGGTCATGTTGGTCATCCGACTCTTCGACGAGATGGCATCAGCCACCAATGCCATCGGCAATGTCGCGACGGCTGTTCTCATGATGGTTTGCTTCGCCGCCACCGGACTGACGGTGTACCACGCCGCCCATCAGTACTTCTCCTCCGCATGGCACCACGTACACTCCATTCTTCGTAAGGCTCGCAAAGCCGGCTCCAAGGCAACCCACGCCATCGCGTACGCCATTCAGGCCATGCGCTGCATGAGGAAGAACACCTACCAGGCCACTCTGCAAAAGGCTGACCGAGACGATCACCTGCGGCGCATCGAAGCCGCTCGCAAAGAGCTCAAGAGTGAGGTACGGATCGCTCTGGCCGTGGCTCTGGGTGACCCCGCTTCGTCCAGCCTCGTCTTCGAATCCTTCTTGAATGCGGGAACGGACGATGCCCCGAATCCCCAGTCCAACGAGGCCGAGGTCCCAGACAACCAGTCCGCAGATCACAAACAGCCTGCTGATGGCACCAATCAAGAGTCATCCGACGACACAGCTGACACCGACAACTAACACCAGAAAGGTACATCATGAAAAGCAATATTGTTAAACCGGGACAAGGGAGCCTTCCCCAGGCGGTCGACATCGCCAACCTCCCTCTCCCTGGAGAAATCGTCTACCCGTGGCACCTGCGCCTCCAAGACTGGTGGGCGGGCAAGAGAGATGCCAAGCTGTTGAGGGCCATGTTGGAACGCGACCCCGTCCTCTTGACGACTCCCTGGATGCACGGTCTGGCCAAAGGTTTCGAAACCGCCGCTGTCAAGGGACGCAAACACGCCACCACACGCCAGAGCGAACTCCGACTGCAAGCCGCACATTTGGTTGAACAGTACCACAGCATTATCGATTCTCTCGACGAGCTGCAAGCTGACGCCGACCGGGTGGACAATCATCCTGAACTGAGCACGGAAGCGACCACCACTGCCGAACTCCATGAGACGGAGGAACAGCGACTCCACCGTCGCCAAAGGGAGGCCGACAAGAGGATAGAGGCGGCTCAAGCGAAAGTCTCCGCCGCCAAAGATCAACTGCGTTCCATCAGGTCGGAGTTAGCCGCCCTGGAGAAACAGTGGGATCTGCAGGAATCCTTGTACTGGGCGACAGAAGAAGCATTAAGGGATTACTACTCCAAACGCCAAGACGTTTACATACGGGCTGGCTTGCACGGACGGTCCAACGATGGCATCCCCGCCCAACCGCCCGAGATCGTCAAACCTGGATGGATTGGAGATCCTCTACCCACGTTGGACGTTGAAACACCGGATAGGGCTGAACCTGGCATTGAACCACCGGACAGCGATACCCCGTTCAACGACGTTGACCCGCTCGACGAAGCTCACGAGGGGGTACGGCCATGAGCTCCGGATTCGCTGATCGCCAAGGCTGGGGTGAGCGCCTGGGCAGCGATCATCCCATACGGCGAATTTTGGGTACGTTGCTGGCACTCGTCCTCGTCGCGGGAATCGTACTGGCCGGGCTTCATTGGGCTGCACCAGACCCAACCCAACCAAGCCCTGTGCCGCCAAGCCCTGTTCTCCTGCCATCGCCAACGCCCAGCCCGACTGGAAGCCTTCCTCAGTTGGTTCTCACAGGTGACCGATCCGATGACCCTATTGATTTCGTTTTCCTGATCGACTTCTCCGGAAGTTTTAAGGACTATGATCAAATGCGCCGAGATGCTCTGCAACAGGTCTTAAAATGGGCGCCAGCCAATCTACGCGACGACGACACATTCACTGTGATCTCCTTCGCCACAGGCTCTGTTGTCACCATGTCGACAACTACGGTAGCGGACATCGCCGCAGGCAGCTATTCGCTGAGTCAGACCGCGCCACTGGGGAGCGGCACAAATATCATTCCAGGCCTGGCCTTGGCTGAGCAGACTCTGGCCTCTTCCACCCGACAGACAAGCATCGTCGTCCTCACCGATACCGCGATCGCAGACCCCGACGTCTCCCAGATCGGCGGGATCCTCACTGCCATGAATGTCACCAGCGTAAGCGTCATCTTGCCCACCG
>JGI24699J35502_11133395_pt1 | contig 10302 bp, 11 predicted proteins | sample TergutMp193P4_FD_35502 | JGI IMG/M metagenome (IMG submission 35502) | reverse complement strand
TCGCCTTTACCATGCAGGCGGAGAACTTTCTTAAAATTGATACGATAAAAATTTTAATACTCGGGCTTTTTGCCTTTATCTTTGACACGGTGGGCGGCTTGATATTCGCAAAAATCATCAATATTTTTCTCAAGAAAAAAATTAACCCGATGATTGGCGCGACGGGAATTTCCGCCTTCCCCATGTCCGCGCGGGTTATACAAAGAATGGCGCTCAAGGAAGACCCGCAAAATTATTTGCTTATGCACGCCGTCAGCGCCAATGTGTCGGGGCAGATTGCCTCGGTCGCGGCAAGCGGCCTGGTGTTGAGCCTGATTATGAGGTATTTATGAGCATTAATTTTAACGATTTATGGGCGTCGCTGGAGATCATGGGGAAGGGCATGGCGGGACTCTTTATGGTGTGCGGGTTTGTCATGTTGATTATTATGCTCATTTCCAAAATAATGGCGGTGAGAGGGAAGAAAGAGCGCGATGGGTAAAACCTATGTTTTTGTGAACCAAAAAGGGGGGGTCGGTAAAACCACTTCCGCCCTCAATATCGGCGCGTATCTGGCCGAGGAAGGAAAAAAAACGCTGCTGGTGGACTTTGACGCGCAGGCGAACCTTTCTTCGGGCGTGGGCGCAAAGCCGCCCAAACCGGGAATCTACGAACTGCTTTCGGGAACGGCGACTGTCGATCAGGTAATTAAAAAAACAGCCGTTGGCCGCCTTGACGTTATCCCCGCCAGTATTGACCTTTCCGGCGCGGCGGTAGAACTTATCGAACAGGAAGACCGCGATTTATTTTTGAAAAAAGCCCTTGCCCCGGTAAAAGACCGCTACGACTTTATTTTGATAGATTGCCCGCCCAGCCTGGGCGTACTGACGCTTAACGGCATGGCCGCCGCCGACTCGGTGCTTATCCCCATGCAGTGCGAATATTTTGCGATGGAGGGGCTGAGCCTGCTGCTGCAAACCATCCAGCGGATACAGCGCAGCCTGAACAAGCCGCTGACCATTGGGGGAATATTTTTTACCATGTACGATCCCCGCACGCGGCTTGCGCAGGATGTGGTAAAACAGGTAAGCGCCTATTTTAAGAAAGCGGTGTTCACCACCATTATTCCGCGCAATGTCCGCCTTTCCGAATCGCCTTCCCACAGCCAGCCCATCTCGTTATACGATCCCCAGTGTCCGGGAGCGAAAGCCTACCACAGTCTTGCAAAGGAAATAATCAAGCGCTCCGCGGCGCACGCCGCGAAGAAGGCCAGCCATGGCGCATAAAGCAGGATTGGGAAGGGGTCTTGACGCCCTGCTCCCTCCCGGCGACGACAGCGCAAGCCCCGCCCCGAGGGGAAAAGCGGAGGGCGGAAAAGCCGCCGGGAAACAACACAGCCCGTTTCCGCACGGCGCTGTCGTTCAACTTGCCATTGATAAACTGACCGCCAATCCCGGCCAGCCCCGTAAAAATTTTGATCAAGCGGAACTGCGCGAACTGGCGGACTCCATCGCCGAGCATGGCGTCATCCAGCCGATTATTGCGGCAGACTCGGGCGACGGCTCTTACATCATCATCGCCGGAGAGCGGCGCACGAGAGCGGCGCGTCTGGCCGGCCTTACCACAATCCCGGCAATAATCCGCAAGTACACCGATCAGAAGCGGCTGGAAGTTTCGCTCATCGAGAATATTCAGCGCGCCGATCTGAACCCCATTGAAGAAGCGGCGGCTTATAAAAACCTGATGGACTTTTCGCATCTGTCGCAGGAAGAACTTTCCGTTCGGGTCGGCAAAAACCGTTCCACGATTGCCAACGCCCTGCGCCTGCTGAAACTTCCCGCCGACGTGCAGAAAAGCCTTGAAACCGGCGAGATTAGCTCCGGTCACGCGCGGGCTTTGCTTGCGGTAAACGAAAAAGGCACGCGGGAAAAACTGTTTAAGGAAATTATAAACAAGGGCCTGTCCGTGCGCGAGGCCGAAAAGCGGTCGATTGCGTATAACGCTACCCTCGCCGGAGAGACACTGCAGACACCCCCTCAAAAACGCCCCCCCGAAATTGACGCCATGGAAGAGAAGTTCATTGATAAACTGGGAACCAAAGTCGTCATTGAGGGCGGGCTGGAAAAAGGACGCATTCACATCGACTATTATTCTATGGAAGATTTAGATCGGCTGTATGAAATACTCGGCGGATAACTATCTTGAAAATGATAATCTTGACAGCCTCAAAGCGGCGGCGCATGACGCTCCGCGTCTGCCGGGGGTGTATCTCTGGAAGGATGACGAAGGGCAGATTATCTACATCGGCAAAGCAAAGTCGCTGAGGGATCGGCTTGGTTCCTATTTTTCCCGGGGGAAGGATGCCAAAACCGCGACGCTGGTCCGCCGCGCGCGCAGTATCGAGACGATTATTGTCGCCAATGAATACGAAGCCCTGCTTTTGGAAAATACGCTGATCAAACAGCACTCGCCCCGCTACAACATCGATCTGAAAGACGGCAAAACCTACCCCGTTATACGCATAACTAACGAGGAGTTTCCCCGGATTTTCAAAACTCGCCGTATTATTGAAGACAACAGCCTGTATTACGGGCCTTTTCCCAACGTGCAAAGTGTGGACACCCTGCTGGAACTTGTCGATAAGCTGTTTCCCCTGCGCAAATGCAAGAGCGCGAGAGCGGCCGCGAAGTCAAGCGTAAAGCCGGCTCTGAAAAAAAGACGCGACCCCTGCATCTATTACCACATCGGGCGGTGCATGGCTCCCTGCTGCGGGAAAATTACTTCCGATGAATACCGCCTCCATGTTGAGCGGGTGCAGCGCCTGCTGTCCGGCGAGACCTCGCCGCTGATCATCGACCTTACCGAAAAAATGCACGAGGCGGCGAGAGCGCTCCAGTTTGAATGGGCAGCGCAGATACGGAACGCGATTCAGGCGATTGAAGACCTTACCGGCGATGACAGCTCCGTGGTGGACTTTGACCCCGAAGGCCGGGACTATATCGCCTGGGCTGCGGAAGGGGTACTGGCGACGTTTACCGTTTTTTCCATGCGCGGCGGCAAGATGACCGGCAGAGAGTTGTACCGCACCCGCTCCGCCGCCGATGAAACCGAATCGCTGGAAATTTTTATCACCTCGTATTATGACAGCGCCCGCCCTCCCCCGGCGAAGATTTTTCTTGAAAAACTTCCGCAGGAAGGCGCGGAGAATTTACTTAAATGGTTCAGGGAGAAGATTGGGTTTGAGCCGGAACTTTTATTGCCGAGCGAAAAGCACCATGCGGCGATTATGGCGATGGCGCGGCAGAACGCGGCGGAGGACGTACGCAAACGGGTGAAGGAACGGGGAGCCGGTCCGGTTCTGGATGAACTGGCGCGTGAGTTGCACCTAACGAGCAGGCCGGAACGGATCGAAGGATTTGACATCGCCCAGCTTGACGGCAGGCATCCGGTCGCCTCGCTGGTCTCTTTCAAAAACGGCGTCCCCGACCGTAAAAATTACCGCTATTTCAAACTTCGCAGCGTCATTGGCGTGGTTGACGATTTTGCCGCTATGCGCGAGGCGGTACAGCGGCGTTACTCCCGACTTATCCGCGAAGGCAAAGATATGCCCGACCTTATTTTGATTGACGGCGGTATCGGGCAAGTCAACGCCGCCAAGGGGGTGATGGACGAACTCGGCATGGACTGCGGCGTCGTCGGCCTCGCCAAGCGCGACGAGGAACTGTGGCTGCCCCATGCACAAGAACCGATAGTTCTGCCCCGCCGCAGCGAAGCCCTGAAAATACTGCAATTCGTCCGCGATGAGACCCACCGTTTCGCTACCGGCCTCAACCAACGGCTGCGCTCAAAAGACCTGCTCTTCCCCGCGCTGGAATCGGTGGACGGCATCGGAAAGCGCCGGGCAGCGGCCATCATGAAAGCCTACGAAACCATCGAGAACATCGCCACAGCCGCCCCCGCCGAACTAGCCGAACGATGTCGTATAACACAATCATCGGCGCAAGCCGTCCGCGCCGCCGCACGCCTCGCCCTCGAAGATCGCGCCGCCCGCCAACAACAGCTTGCGTCAGGCCGCGGCACACGCGCGGGCAAGGGCTTGGCCGCCGGACTTGGCGAATCGCTGGCAATGGAAGCGGCAGAGGCCGCGCCGGAGTATGGTGGATCGGAATAGTTAATAAATGGGCATGGTGTTATCGACATCACGCGCCCATGCGTTCAGGCCGTCCTGCAAATTGAGGAGTTTGCCCGTGTAGCCGGCTTCCTGCAGCGTTCTTATTCCCAGAATACTGCGCTGTCCTATTTTGCACAGGAACACAGCGTCCGCTACCGGGTCAATTTCGTCCATGCGCCGCACCAGTTGGCCGAGCGGAATAACGACAGCGTCGGGCCATTTGACAATGGCGCGTTCGTGCGGTTCGCGGATGTCGATGAATTGGATACGGTCGCCATTATCAAGGCGTTTTTTTAAGTCGAGAGCGGTGATGGTGTCGATGGGCTTGCTGTCGGGATTTTTTTTGAGGCCGCAGAATTGCTCGTAATCGATAAGTTCGCGGATTGTGGGATTTTTTCCGCACACGGGGCAGTCGGGGGATTTTTCCAGTTTTAATTCGCGGAACGACATTCGCCATGCGTCAAATATCAGCAAACGGCCGACCAGCGGCTTTGCGCCTCCAACGATAAGTTTTATCGCTTCGGCGGCCTGAATCGTGCCGATGATGCCGGGCAGTACGCCCATAACGCCGCCTTCCGCGCACGAGGGGACAAGTCCGGGCGGCGGCGGCGACGGATAGAGGCAGCGGTAACAGGGGCCGTCTTTCGCGCCGAAAACGCTTGCCTGCCCCTCAAACTGAAACACCGAACCGTACACGTTGGCCTTGCCCAAAAAAACGCAGGCGTCGTTGACCAGATAGCGCGTTTGAAAATTGTCGGTCCCGTCCGCAATGATGTCGTAATCGGCGAAAATCTCCATCACGTTCTGGCTGGTAAGCATGGCGTTATGTGTAACTACATTCACCAGCGGGTTGATACCCTTAATTCGGTCTTTCGCCGAAGCGACTTTCGGCCTGCCCACATCGCGCGTACTGTGAATTATCTGCCGCTGTAAATTCGATTCGTCTACCACGTCGAAATCAACAAGGCCGATGGTTCCCACGCCTGCCGCCGCGAGGTACAGCGCAAGGGGCGCGCCGAGGCCGCCTGTTCCCACAATGAGAACCTTCGCCGCCTTTAATTTTTCCTGCCCCTCAACGCCGATTTCTGCCAGCAGCAAGTGGCGGCTGTAGCGGGCAATTTCCTCATTGGTCAGCGTCATAGCAAACTCAAGCCACCGGCGATTGCGGGAACGACCATCACTTCGCCGTTATCGGGGACGGGGGTATCCAGTTTTTGCAGGGTGTTGATGTTGACGCCGCCGACAAACAGGTTGATAAAATCGCGCACCTGCCCGTCATCCGTAAATAAATGCGCTTTAAGATCGGGGTATGCGTTTGCGAGGGCTTTAATCACCTCTCCTGCCGTGCTTCCTGCAACTTCAACTTCCGGGCTGCGTTCCGTGAATGCCCGAAGCGCGTAGGGAATGAGTACTTTGACCATTATGTGTCCTCCTTAATTATTTCCTCAGAAGAAAATATCGTTCTGTCCGTCGAAAGTTCCCAGCTTAAAAGTTCCTTTGACGCGCCCTTTTCCACAGAAACAATCGCGTACGAATAAAAGGGCAATGCGTGCTCACGGTCGTAATCCGATGCGGCAGCCGCGCAGTCGGGGTGCGAGTGATAAAACCCGATAACTTCCATTTTTGCCGCGCGCGCTATCTGCTCCGCGCGCATCATATCTTCCGGCGTTATGAGAAACCGGTGGTGCTTCTCGCCCTCCTCCCCCGCGTTGATAATTGCTTCCGTGCGTTTGACAATCTTGTTCCCATCATTATCAATATCGCCCATAAGAATGCCGCAACATTCATCGGGATAAGAGGCTTCTCCCGCTTTGCGTATATTTGCTTCATGTTCACCGGACAAAAACAGCACGTTAAACGTCCCTCCAGAGCGGCTCCGACATATAGCGGTATCCGTTATCGCATAGTATTGTAGCAATACGCGCGCCTTTAGGCAATGTCCTTGCAAGTTCCATCGCGGCGAAAACATTCGCGCCGGCGCTTATCCCCACGAACAAACCTTCTTCCATAGCCAAGCGCCGGGCCGTTTTGTAGGCGTCCTCGGTTTTAACGGTAATCCGCGAGTCGGCGATGTTTGCGTCAAATATTTTGGGGTTTATGGTCGAATCCATGTGCTTCATGCCCTCAAGTCCGTGAAAAGGCGAATCGGGCTGCATGAGCGTGATGTGGATAGACGGATCGTAATCTTTCAGGCGGCGGGAAATGCCCATGAAGGTTCCCGAAGTGCCGGTTCCGGCGACAAAATGCGTCGGCTTGCACTGCGCGTACAGTTCGACGCCGGTGGTTTCGTAATGAGCGCGAGGGTTTTCGTCATTGTCGTATTGATTGGGGAAAAAATATTTTTCCGGCTCCTGCCGCGCCAATTCAATTACCTTGCGATACGCGCCGTCGGAGCCTTCCAAGGGGTCTGTTTCAACAATTTCTGCGCCGTAAGCGCGCATAATTTTTTTGCGTTCCGCGCTGGCGTTGGAAGGCATAAACAGTTTGACGCGATAACCGAGTATCGCGCCAAACATGGCGTACGCTACCCCTGAATTTCCGCTGGTAGAGTCCAAAATTATTTTATCTTTGGTCAACTGTCCGGCGCTGATACCGTGCAGAATCATTGCCCTGACCGCCCGGTCTTTAACCGAACCGCTGGGGTTAAAATATTCCGCCTTGGCGAACACGGAGACTCCTTCTATACCGGCGGTTATATTTTTTAATTCGATTATCGGAGTATTGCCAACTATGTCAATAATATTAACAATATTCATGTATCAATCTCCGTTTACCTTTTTCAGCCGCTGGAGGGCTTCGCTCAAAATAGAACGGGGACAGGCGGCGTTCACGCGGAAGAAGCCCTCCCCGCCTTTGCCAAACGAGCGGCCGCTGCTCAACCACAGTTTACACTTTTCCGTTATCAGTTTATCCAGTTCCTGCGCGGAAAGACTGAGGTCTCGACAATCCAGCCACGCGAGATACGTTCCTTCCGGCTCAATGAATTTAATTTTTGGAATATGCGTTTGCAGAAATTCCTTTATGAGCGACATATTGCCGGCTAGATAGACAAGAAGTTCCTCCAGCCAGTCTGCGCCGTCTTGATATGCCGCTTTGCAGGCAACCAATCCCATAACGCCCGGCTGACTTAAACCGCACCGCGCGTACTCCTGTTTAAATTTTCCGCGCAAGGTCTCATTCGAGATAAAAATATTCGCGTGGGACAACCCCGCAAGGTTAAACGTTTTTGACGGCGCGGTGCAGGTAACGGTTATATCGGCAAAACGCGGGTCGAGCGCGGCAAATACCCGATGTTGATGACCGGGAAAAATAAAATCCTGATGTATCTCGTCGGCGATAACGATAACGCCGTGGCGCAGGCAAATCTCGCCCATGCGGACAAGTTCATCGGCTGTCCAAACGCGGCCTGCCGGATTGTGCGGGTTACACATAACGAGCAGTTTTGCCTCTTTAATTTTATTCTCAAAATCGTCAAAGTCTATGCTGTAGCGTCCGCCGTTATACACAAGTTCATTCACCAGCAGTTTCCGCCCCGTCTGCCTTACCGAAGATTCAAAGGGATAATATACCGGCTGTTGTATAACAATGCCGTCGCCCGGCTGCGTCAGGGCGCGGACGGTGATATACAGGGCGCTGACCACGCCGGGAGTAATGGTAAGCCATTCCCTTTCCACGCTCCAGTTAAAGCGTCTTTCAAACCAGTTGCGTATAACGGAAAAATACGCCGCGTCCGGCTCTGAGTAGCCAAAAATGCCGTGTTGGGCATGGGAGGCCAGCGCGTCAATGACGCAGGGGGGAGCGGCGAAGTCCATATCAGCAACCCACAGAGGCAGAACGTCATCCGGCTTTCCGCGCGAGGCGGGGTCGTATTTGATACTGTAGGTATTACGCCGGTCTATCACACGGTCGAAGTCGTACTTCATGCACCGCTCTCTATTGCCTGTTTTAGATCCTCAATTAAATCATCCGCCGATTCAAGGCCGACGGAAAGGCGCAGGAAACACGCGTCTATTCCGCGCGCGATACGCTCGCTCTCCGGCATATCGGCGTGTGTTTGCAGCATGGGGTAGGTAATAAGGCTTTCAACGCCGCCCAAACTTTCGGCGTATTTAATAACTTTCACACTTTCAAGAATTTTTACCGCCGTTTGCGAGTCCCGCACGGAAAAAGAGATCATCCCGCCGAAACCGCTGGTCTGGCGGCGGGAAATCTCATAGCCGGGATGATCCGGCAGACCAATGTAGTAGACCGTCTTTATTGCGCTTTGCCCGGTAAGCCAGCGCGCGATTGCCATTGCCGTCTCCTGCTGGCGTTCCATGCGAATGGCGAGGGTTTTAATGCCGCGGATAACCAAAAAAGCGTCAAACGGCGAAAGACACGCGCCGGTCGTTTTGGCGATAAAGCGCAGGCTGTCGTATAACATGAAGTCTTTTACGACTAACATTCCCGATAGCGTATCGTTGTGGCCGCCCAGATATTTGGTGCCGCTGTGCAAAACGATGTCCGCGCCCAGGGAGAGCGGTCTTTGGAAATACGGCGTAAGGAACGTGTTATCTACGATAAGCAATAACTTTCGGTTATGCGTAATTTGCGCAACGGCGGCAATGTCCGTTACATGCATCAGCGGATTGGTGGGCGTTTCAACAAAAACCGCTCTGGTGGACGGCGTGATTTCTTTTTCAATCTCTTCCAGCGTGTTGGCGTAAGAAACTTTAATACCGTTTTTTTTTGAAATATGAAAAAAAAGGCGGAACGTGCCGCCGTACAGATCGTCGGAAGCAATGATGTGATCGCCCGGAACGAACAGTTCCATCAACGCGGTAAGCGCCGCCATGCCGGACGAAAACGCCACCGCGTACGCGCTGCCTTCAAGTGCGGCGATTTTTTGTTCCAGATGTTCGACGGTGGGGTTGAGCGAGCGCGAGTAGTCAAAGCCCGTACTTTGCCCAACGCCGGGGTGGGCAAAAGTCGCGGACGCGAAAATAGGGACGGCTACCGCGCCGGTCGTATCATAACGCTTGTCGCAGCCATGTACGCAAATAGTGCTTATATCCATGCCCTCTCCTTTTATTGTTCATTATATCTCGTAAGCCCAGAATTTCATCTGATCCAATTCAACGTGCGCGGATACATTGTTGCTGTTCTTAAACTGCAATTCGGGATTTTTAACGCTTACACGGGTGTTTTCGGGGACGGACTTTACCACAAAGGCATTGCCGCCAATCACCGCGCCCTCGCCGATAACGGTATCGCCGCCCAGAATGGAAGCCCCGGAATACACGGTAACATTGTCGCTTATGGTTGGATGACGCTTAACGCCCTTTATGCTCTGCCCGCCTTTGGTGGACAGGGCGCCCAGCGTAACGCCCTGATACAGCTTTACATTGTCGCCGATAACGGTCGTCTCGCCGATTACAATGCCCGTGCCGTGATCCATAAAAAAATATTTCCCGATAGCGGCGCCGGGGTGAACATCAATGCCGGTAACACTGTGGGCGTACTCGCTCATTATGCGGGGTATCAGCGGCACGGACAGCAAATACATTTCGTGCGCTATCCGGTAAACCATTGCGGCATAAACACCGGGGTAGGAAATGATGATTTCCGCCTTGCTATACGCGGCAGGATCGCCGTTATACGCGGCCTCAACATCAGTATCTATTAATTGTTTGATAACCGGTATTCTGGTGATAAAGCGCTGCGTTATATCCAAAGCCGTTTTTTCAACAATTTCCTGAGGGCTGTTTTTATACCGCGCGTCATAACGCAGCGCCAATGTTATCTGGGCGGCAAGGTTAAATGAAACTTCTTCCAACAAAACGCTCAAGCGGTTTTTGAGCGAACCGCTTAACGCGTGATGTACGTTTTCAAAAACGCCCGGAAACAGGATGTGCTGCAGCTTTTCGATTATTTCAACTACTACCGACCTAACCGGCTGTTTGGGAACGTCATCCGTTTTTTTATCAAAATTACCGAGCAGAGCCTCAGCGACTCGCTCTATCTCCGTGTCGATATACTCCATTTAACCCTCATCGCGCAAGTTCTTTTACCGCGCTGACCAGTTTGTCTATTTCGCCCGCCGTGTTATAAAACGCGATGGTCGGGCGCACCGTCGCTTCCAGTCCAAAATGACGCAGAATGGGCTGCGCGCA
>JGI24699J35502_11133396_pt1 | contig 10305 bp, 4 predicted proteins | sample TergutMp193P4_FD_35502 | JGI IMG/M metagenome (IMG submission 35502) | reverse complement strand
CGAGGGATCGCTTCCTGGTCTCATTTCTCAACCAAGTAAAATATTTAAATCTTACCAAATACAAATGCAAAACGTGAATTTTACATGCATTACATATCTGCATATAACGCACACAAAATGTCATCCTCTTGCAGAGCATTCCTACGCAAAGCCATGATTGCAACTGAAGGAAAACAGAGAGAGTATCTGAATGAGTGGTCCCTTTGTTGCAGTCTTATAGTTCTAAAAATAGGGGGTCATGACGGGTCTGTTTGTTTGTGACTTGAGACCCAAGCATCCTGCATCAAGCTGTGGATAACCTTGAAGCGAAAAGTGAGCCAGACCAGCTGACAAGTGCATGTGCAGGACGTCGTGTAAGAAAACGTAGAAATGCGTGGCCCATCACCAATGCATGGGATAGCAATCACACGTTTCTATGTGGCCCGACAGCAAGGTGTTAACATCAGTAATTTTATTTGACACTTTTTTGATAGTGGGAATGTTAATAGAAACAGAAGTAACTTCTGTGTGGTGGGGTTTTTGTGGTGTTACTGTCATTGCAATAATGTATCCGCATCCGCAATAAATGACTGTAAAGGCAATTCAGGTAGGAAAATATTAAATAACATATTTTGAGAATACTTATGCTCCAAGTACACCTCTTGACTGTTACTGTTGTAAAGTTGAGGGTGTGTATAGCAGTGACCAGATTACTCTGAGATTGCTTAGTGACACAGCATTGCATCTTAGAAGATGTGAATCTTTGACCAGATCATTTGCTGGTTGTTGATATGAGGGTGAATAGGCAAGACAGTGAGAGGAGAAGCACTGTGCATGCACCATTGTGTTTTTTATTTCTGTTACGAGAATGCCGTAAGTGACTTTAGCTATGAATGGACTCCCAACATAGTGAATGTTTTTGGAAGCGGTATAACGCTGCCTGCCCCTTCGGAGGTGAGCCTAGCAGCAGCGACACTGTGCCAACTGCTGCTGTGCATGTTGTCAGGGAGCTCAGCTAGCAAGATATCTGGCCAGTACTATATATGTGTACTGTTCTAATTGAGGTATATTCTCTGTTTTTAGGATGGTGAGACATACTGCATTGATGCAAGACACTATGGTAATATAGCACGCTTCATCAATCACATGTGTGTTCCAAACTTGCTGCCAGTACGAGTATTCATTGAGCATCAGGACCTGCACTTTCCACGTATTGCCTTCTTTGCAAACCGAGATATTGAAGTTGATGAGGAGCTAGGGTGGGTCCATACCCCAAGGGGGTCACATAAATAAAATTTTACCTTTTCATTGTATTGTCCTACTGTGGTTTTGGTTATTTTCATTTGTGTTTTGTTATTCAGAGGGAGTTAAATTTTGGCATGAAGTCATTAATAAGAAAGTAGATTTGGAACTCTTGCCAAAACTAATGTAAGAGTGATATAAAATTTTCGCTGCATATAAAGTTCTTGTGTAAAATGTTTTCCCACTAGAAGTTCATTTTTTTTATTTTTATACAAAAATTCCCTATTGATTATTTTTATTATTATACTTGATAAGCATTTGCCCATGACCTATTGAACGTTCATTGCCATTTCCACAGTTTTTGTTCCACACTTTAAGGCATGTTCCCAAAATCGCAAAACATGACTATTAACTTGGCCGTGTCTGTCTGTCTGTCTGTCTGTCTGTCTCTGTGTGCTTAGAGCGACTCGGCTCCCAGTAGATGGATTTTCATGAAATTCAATATTTTAGGATACCTGAAAAATCCAGCAAGAAAATTCAAGTTTGATTCATATCTGGCAAGAAAAAGGCATACTTTACTAGAAGACCTATGTATGTTGTTGATAATATCGCACTGAATTCTTCTGAGAATGAGTGTTGTTTCAGAACAAGGTGTAGAGAAAATCAAAACACACTATTTATGTTCAGTAAAACTTTTCCAAAAATATGCGATTTATGTGATATGCAAAAATATTGTAGAGTCAGATGGGCGACAGATGACGATATTATAGGACACAGAAAAGATATTATTTACATGTGGTATGTCTAAATTCAGACACACACTCAGAATATTGAACACTACTGCTTGTCCACAGAAACATTGGTTATGCAAAAACACCTCAGTGTTGTATGTGCATTGCCTGTCTTGTTTACTAACCGTAGCATGTCATAGAGGTGTTGCAGCAAGATTTGAGCTGTTGCTGTAGTTTTGAAGATTATGTTGCAGTAGATTATAGTGTACTTTAACTTAATGAGCACTGAAGACTGCATAATGAGGGCCCTGAGGTGGAGACACATTTGAGGTAATAAGGAATGTGCATATGTGCCAACAACAGATGACTTTGGATCTGAATCCTTCAGGTGGCCCATTGTGCCCTACATTTTGTGAATTTTTCCTTACAACTAAACTAACTCTCTATTGAAGTGGTGCTGATAGTATACATTTGAGATCTTTATAATAATTGAAATATTATGCAATAGTTGCTTGAGATCAAAATACAAAAGTGTATTAAAAAATGAATGTAATTTTTAAATTTCTCTTTTAAAAGTTTTCCCTATTAAGAAATTTGTTTTCTCTGGTCTGTTAAAAACTTCTTATGAGGGGAACATTGTACATGAGTTGTATTAGGTATTCAGATTCCAGTTTCATTTTTCAGCCTGATTTGAAGGCTTTTTTTCTGTAGGAACCCAATTATGAATGTCCATGTGTTCCAAATACAGTGACAATCATCTATAGGAGAGCACAGCCATTTGAACTTCTTGTACTACAAGTATGGAATCTTTTATCCAGAATGCTTTGGACTTCAGGGTTTTTTGGGTAGTAGGTTTTTCCGTAATTTGAAGCACCATGCCGAAAATATACTAAAACATATGTACAAGTTATAAAAAAAGTAGACTCCTGTTGAGTGGGTACTGGGAGTTCTTTCAACTGGGGTAAAGCAGTTGGGGCAGGAAACTGGCCAATCACCTCTACATGGTACTGAGGTTAAAAATGTGTGGAGCTACACCTCTAGTCCCTCTGTATACCTCATGACATGCACTGGAATACCTTGATTTTTATGTTTCCAGTATAAAATTAATATTATCACTTCAGCTGATTATTTCTACCTCTTGAGAAGTTTCTTGAGCCTGAGTCACAGCACGTTTTACACTCTCTTTTTATGATCTTCATGGTTACAACTGCTTTATGGCCTCTCTGAAAGTATGTGGTAGTACAGTTTGTTGGTACTGGGATAGCTCTGTTGTTGGCGCTAAATAGTATCAAAGAGATTATTTAGTGCAATTGGGATGCTGAGAGGAATGTCAGAGCACACTTTGGATGTAGATGAGAAATTCTCTGCATGCTTTATAGACTGGCAGAAGGCATTTGACCACGTAAACTGGACCAAATTAATGCAGATCCTAAAGGTAACCGGTATCAATTGGCGTGAAAGAAGATTGACCAGTAAATTGTGCATGGATCAGAATGTTAAACTAAAAGGACAAGGAGGAGACAAGAAGAGTGAAGGCTGGAAGACAAGTTAGGCAAGGATGCTGTATATCGCCGATTCTGCTCTACTTGTTCAGTGAATACCATACCAAGGAAGCTCTTGAAGGGTTTGGAGACTTCAAAATAGGAGGACAAGTAATTTGCACAGTGAAATATGGAGATTACCGTGTGCTGTTGGCTAAGGAAAAAGTGCTACAGGGTATGATATAAAGACTAGTTCAAATTGAAGGATTCTTTGAAATGATTTGAAGAAGTTTTTGTTTGGCATTCTTATAGTTATTATTGGCATTCTTATAGTTATTAATTGACTTTGCTTGTTGAACATTGATTATTTTAAAGTTTTCCAGTCCCTTCATTCTTATATTAGTATACTGTGTACAGTAAATGTATGTAAGGAATAAACATTGTTCATTTAATTTTTGTAGAGGACATCCTTTTGTGTTATAAAATTGACAGACAATAATAAAAGTATTTGTTTCAGTCAGACACAACAATATTTTATTTTGTTATTTTAACTTATTGACGACAAGTTTCAGTCGGACCATCATCAGGCCATCTTTACAAGAAGTTTAAAACAGGTTACATGTAGTGCACTTTAAATTCAATGTCATATGGGATCCAATAAAACTTACACCAGTGTTAAAATTATGTTAAAACAGTATAATCATTGCCTTGTAATACGGACATGATCGACAAGGTTGCAGAAGTGTGCATATGTTACATGCTGGTAATGTGTAATCATTCTGCATGATAACTTCTTATCCTTAATTACTTTGCCAGAAGAATGGTTTCTTTTTCGTAAATTTCAGTCCACTAACTAATTTTGCATGTGGTTTGCAGCAGTGCATGAACAGTTATGTGCCTTATTTGGCTGAACTTTCATATATCTGTATGCATTAAGGCTTTCAACAGACAGATTTGAATGAAGTTTGGTACTGACAGTTCTTTCTAAATATATGTAGCAATTGTAATTTTTGCCTACTTTTTTGCTTTATATTGAAGCTTAGTATTTTTTAGATATAGGTTTTGGTAATTGTTAAACAGAGTGAAGCATATATGAAACAATTTATGAGTTTCAGTAACATGAAAATTTCATGGTGTATACATTTTTGCATGAGTAGTGTTTGTGTCATAAATATACGTGTTATTGGATTGCATTTCAAAAAAGGAGTTTTTGTTTCTTTAGCCTCCTAGTTTTTAGAGCAGTTAAATCTTTGATAGAAGAATGGATGGGATAGAAATACACACAAAATTGTGGTGTGTGAATGTGACTTTGGTCTGTTTGGGAGCCTGAGACTGCTGCATAACTTTGGGTTTTGGGTCTTCTGGTTTATGACACTGTGTTGTGGGTGAGGCTCCTGATAGTTGGAAGGATTGTGGTGCCTTCATGTTGTAGGGTCAACCTGTCCAAGTAGAATTCTTTTTGGGCTCTTGCATTCATGAAGATGGAGGTGCTATGATTCTTCTAAACATCAGGCACCACTCACCCAATGACAGTGCATCACACCTAGAACATATTAAGAACCACAAATCATGCATTGTGTGATATTAGGGGGACTAAGGTATGATGTTGAAAACAGAATTGATGAGAATCTATTTGAAAGAATTTACACTGGAGATTAATTGGTTCCTATGCAATTTCTACTTGGAAGAGCTCTTTATGTTTGAGAAACTAGATCTGGTTCTGTCACACGGTTGTGGGGTAACTGTTGCAGAGGGTGTGATAGACTTACACGTTATTAGAATTAACTTTTTAATGTACAAAACTGAGTAGTTGGTTCCCCACATTTCAGCTGAGAACAGTACCAGATCCATTTTCTGAAGTACTGAAATTTTGGTGAAAGTGAGATGATGGAGGAAGTCCAGAAACTCAGCAATCCTAAATTGAGGTGATTTAGGGGGCCTGGCTGGTAGTTGCCATTATGGTATAATATTTTTACAGCATTTTCCTGCACAGTAGCATGAAGCTTCAAGTCTTCTGGGATGTGATGATGTGTCGTTGGGTAGGTAGTTTCTGATATTTTGAAGGGCTCTGGTGCTGTCATCTTCAGGGTCAAGCATTTCAGGAAGAGTTCCGGTACTGGGACTGCCTGGATACTTCAGAATGTTGGTAATCACTTACTGAATAACTCAGGGTCACATCATGGAGACTTGAAACTTCGGAAACGCCATTGTCAGAACCTGGATTCCTGCATTGCCCAGTAACTTGTACATACTGTGGAGTTAATGGAACAATCGTATTGCATAGTTGTAGCATTTCATTGCTGCCTGTGGTAAATACCAGAATGTGATGTATGAGCATAGTTTTTCTGTTGACTGTTTTGTCACTTTTGAATAATTTAAGCAAAGAAGTTGTAAAAGCAATGATTTAAATACTGTAGTTGAAGGTGATGGTTGCACACTGTCAAGTAATGTAATATTGACTGCTAAGAACTTGGTTCTGCCCCCCAGTTTCGACTATGGCGAGAAATTCTGGATCATCAAGTGCAAGTCTTTCACCTGCACGTGTGGTGCGGAGACATGCCGTTACTCAGAGACCACCATCAAGCAGACGCTGGATAACTACAACAAGAGACTACTTCAGGATGAACTGATGCAACAGAGTGAACTACAATTGCTTCAGTGAATGTGTTGTCTCTTTCGTAAATTGAACGCTCCTGAACTGTGTATCTACTCAGGGAGAAGTGACATATTGCAGCTGAAATAAAATAACAACTTTATGCTAGACCACCAACAGTCCATCGACAGTCACAACTTTATGCTCCTTTGCTAACATCACTGTCACTCATTACTTTGATCTCTCAGCAAGTTGTTAATGTTCACTTGCTGTTGGTTTGTGAGCAAGCATGTTTGGCAGGCATGACAGGTGAATAATTATCTGTCTCCTGTCGACAGTTTAACATTGCATTCCAGTCTGTTGAAAAAGTAACAGTAATGATAATGATTTATATTATCAGTTGTTACTGTCTTCATCAACAAATTCATAGTAATGCAACCCTCAGTTGCTGGTTTGTCAGCCAGTATAATGTTCTGTGTTACAACATGCATGCCAGTTGCTTGCTGTCATTGTTCCAGAAGAAGTGAGTTCTTTCGGTGGGAATGGTTTAATTAGTTTGAATATCAATAGTAAGACAATGATTCTCAAACTATTTATTTTTAGGTTCCATTTCAGGAATTAATAAGTACATGTATATTTTTTTTTTGTGATAGTGTCACACATGTTAACTGGACATCAGGTATTGTTTCATCACATGTTAGGGTAATAACTTTTATATATCCCTTAGAATGAGGTGCATGTCACTGGCCAGACATGCACCTACTTTCAGATTTTTTTACCTTGCACAAGAATTTGAGAAGATTTAAGTAGTTTCAGGCATGTATCCCACTGGGTACACAATGGAAAGCATGAAGTTTAAATTTAGGAAAACAATGCCAAATACTCAGCAGTGTTTATTCAATTAAATGTAGGAAATCAATGCCTAATAGACATCTGTGTATTTGGTATTGTTTTCCTACATTTAATTGAACAAACATGTGAGTATGCACCACACCAATGTTAAGCAAGAAGAATTGTAGTAGATTTTATAAATAGGAAGTAGTGAATGTTCATCTGAATGGTTTTGTATTTATTTCATGTATGTTGTGATAAGTTATGTTTTCTGACATATTTGGTTGTTAAAATGGCAAGATGCAGCGGCTAAGTTGGTTTTACAAGCTAATTGTTTGCAGCCATACTTTCATATATATTTACCCATTCTGGTCTCTTTTTCTTTTGGGAAATTACCATAATTGTGGAAGCTGCAGTAGCATAGCTGGTATAGCGACATACTGTGGGTTGAGTGGATGGAGGTTCAAGCCCTGGTGGGGGTGAGATTTTCTGCACATGTTCAGGCCAGCCCCAAGGCTCAACCAAACTGCTGTACAGTAGGTACCAGTTCTCTTTCCCAGGGGTAAGGTGGCCGGGGCATGGTGTTGACCACCCACCCCCCCCTCTAGCTCATAGGTTAAGAAAGGGTAGAGCTGTGATGCCCCCATGCCTTCATGGCATGTTATTGGTTGAACTTTGCTTACTGTAATTTGAAATGATTTTTGTAACACATTTACTAGATTATGTGATAGGAATTATTTCTACTGGTGATATTCCACAATATTGATCAGGGTCTTCAACTCAATCGTACAGGCAAAACCAGTAATTTAGAAACTTAAGGTGGGTTACATGTCATTTTGAGCAATGAACAGGTTAATTATTTTGTTTAAAATTAAACACACCCATAAGAATATTTTGTGTATGTAATGACAAATCTGAAATATATTGTATGTACTTGAGTTGAAGCCACTGCATAGTTCTCTGTTTATGGTCATTGTACCATAGGTTACCACTGTGGTATGCAGACCACTTCTAGATGTATGGTCTGTGGTGAAAAATATTTTAATTATTTAAGTTAAAAAAAAATTCTCTGATGCTGTGTCAGGTCGCTTTTTATATCAGAATGAAGTCAGGGTATTGAGGGCTTCATAAAATGTACTTGCCAGGTGCCACATGCTGGGGACTTGCTAATGAGGTAGTGCAAGTCAGCAATCTGTTTAACCAGCAATGGTAGAAACTTGCAGTTGAACTGTACGTGCCTGACTTTTTTAAACTGTTTTATTATGCATGTACAGTGAGGTCACCACGCACTGTTTGTACTGTAGGCAGAGCACTTCAGTGATGAAAGTGTTTGAGCAAGGCGTTATTTCGCACAGATGAGTGGGACTTGACCATAGACACTGGATGTTGTACCATTTAGGGCCAAGTTTATTTTAATAGATCAGTACTGCAATGCTGGATTCCTTCTTTATTATGTACAAAATGATGCCTGCTCGAAATTTGTGTGTGTGTTGAAGCGTTTTGCTTTGATTTGCTTCTGAATAAACAGTGGAACATTAAATGCCATTATTGTGTGCATATCTGGGTTCCTTGAAGCATAAAAATAACATGCATTACAGTGAAATTTGTGCACATACCTTCATGAATTCTGGCCCTTGGTGCTGCCTGTTGAACCAATTTGGATATTTTAGTACAGAATACAGCCAAAAGATCATACACAGTGTTTTGCGTATCACTACACGTGAGGATAGGTTTTCTGCATTTATTTATTTAATTTTCTTGTTAAGTGGTTTATGAATGGAAAAGGGTTAAGAGAAACTAAATGAATGTAGAATTCCCTTCTTGTAGCTAAGTAAATGCTGAAAACATGGGGTTTTAAGAGTTGCAGATTGTTGGTATGGGATTTGTTCTTGCAGCAATAAATATTACAGTTATGCTTTTCTGGGATGTGATGTCATTAGCCTTGCAAATGAGTATCTAAAGTTTATTTGTTTAATTACTGAAGTGAAAATAAGAGTTATAAATAAAAGTATGTGTGAATCAAAAAGGAAAGATTTGTAACCAAAATGCATTCTTATTCTGAAGTTTGTGTGGGAGATTACTCTGTACATCTTTGTTTGAAATACTTAATTTTCACGCTGTGCATCAGGTATAATTGCAGAAATGTACCACCATTGTACACTTCCGTATGTTGCATTTATATTTGTATTTGAATAAACAAACCTTTACCATATGTAAAGGTTTGTTTATTCAACACTTTGTTGAGCTTGCAAGTTTGCTGTAACAGCATATTTTTCTGTAGAGTCCATTGCAATGTATATCTCTTCATTTGATATCACAGGAAGAAGTGAGTGAAGTGTCAAACCCTAGAACATCTGGGAGGCAGTGACACTGATATATACTTCGTTGCTTGCTGTCTTTATAATTGTATTTTCTTTTTATTTTGTTTTTCATTGTAACCCACATTAAAGTTGCTCTTATTAAGTTATGTTTTATGTAGCAGTGCAGTCGATCTGTTGGCACACCCTGTTCCTCAGTTGTGCCAGATAAACACACTTTTAATATTGTTTTCTTCTACGTGTTACAGTCTAAAAGATCTTCAATATGTAGGAGAAAACTATAATGCCAATAAATATGGCATTAAAGTTCAGTGTCCTATAGTGGCATAAAATTTCTTCAGTGTCTGTACATCAGTTTATATTGTTATGAGGTCATTTTTTAAAACAGTCATTTGCTGAAACAGTGTTATGTGGTAAACTTTGTAGTCATACAGAACTGTTTATCTTCCCTTCATACAGCACATTATCTTTACAGATGTCACCATTTAGCGTGGAATTTCTTTTTAGGACTTGATTTATGAATATGTGTTAGAGTGAAACAGTGCAGTATCATGTAGTGTAATGTGTGCAAAATGAAATCTGCAAGTGCTTTCCCTCTTTTACAAGTAACACATGATCTGATAAAGCCGTAGATTCAATTTGCACTTGCCAAGCTAGACTGTTTATATAGGATATAAATAGATTCCTGTTAAGAGACATTTGCTTTGTAATTACGGTTAGAAACTGAATCCACATCCACTTGTTGATGTGTACCAGTGTCTTCCTTGCAGGTCATGATTCCAGGCTGGGTAAATATCAGGAGTTTTGGAAAATGAGTTGACAGACACTGTGATGTTGAGAACTTTATTCTGAATTCACACGGGTAGCAGATGGTACACACCAGACTTCCACATAGTCACCATTGACATTTAAACATTTGTTCCATTATGACATCACACATATATCCGTGTGTAGAATAAATTTGTGTCAAGTGTCTGTAGTTAGGAGGTGATTGCTTATTTTGTGTCGATGTGTGTTCCAAATTGCTTGCCAGCCAGGTACTTCTTAACCTTTACGCATCGGGATTTAAATGCCTACAGTCCACCTTTGCGTACGACATTATTTTCGCTGGACATTTAAATTTTAGCACA
>JGI24699J35502_11133397_pt1 | contig 10307 bp, 6 predicted proteins | sample TergutMp193P4_FD_35502 | JGI IMG/M metagenome (IMG submission 35502) | reverse complement strand
GCGTTCCACCCGCCGATGACGAGCAACCCGTCGATATGCTCGGATTCGAGGCTGCGGGAGATAGCGTACAGTTCCTCAACAGTGGGGATATGCCGGCGGGTACCGAGGACGGCACCGCCTTCCTGGCTCCACCCATCCACATCTTTCCAGGTCAGTTGTGTGGCGTCGCCATGGGACAACCCGATGAAACCGTCATGGATGCCCACCATGGACAATCCGCGTGAAATGCCAAGACAGACGGCAGTTTTCGCAGCTGTGTTCATCCCCGGCGACAGGGCTCCCGCATGCACGATTCCGATTCTCTTGTCTCCTGATTGGGAATGAGTACGGGCTGGATCGGACAATTCATGGAAGATCCGAACGAGATCCTGGAATTCAGAACCACGAAGGGCCATTGCCTCGTCGTAGCGTCCCTCCTTGATGAGAACGGGTACGTTCCGGGTGTCTGAAACGGCTTTCACGAGGGGTACTTGGATGACATTCTCACCGTGAAATCCGAAGACAGGCCCCGTTTCATCCCCTGTCGCATTCAGAACGTACGTTGCTGCTTCGTACCCTAGCCAGGTGGAGGCCCACCGGTCGTACGCGCTTGGTGTCCCGCCTCGCTGGACGTGTCCGAGGATCGTGACGCGGGCCTCTTCGCCAAGACGTTCCTCGATGGTGGACCGCACATACTCAGCGGAGATATCATCGCCAGCCCGCGTGGTCGCGCCCTCCGCGAGGATCACGATGGAGTCCTTGCGCCCCGCTTTCCGCGACCGCCGAAGTTGTTCGCACATGGCGTCTTCCCACCCCTCAGCGGGGGGCATCTCAGGGATGAGGACGTAATCACATCCCCCAGAAATAGCAGTTGACAAGGCAAGATAGCCACAGTTACGGCCCATGACCTCGACAACGAAACACCGTTGATGAGACGCTGCGGTAGAAGCGATAGCATCGATAGCGTCCTGAATACGGTGCAAAGCGGAATCCACGCCGATGGTCATATCCGTCCCGACAAGGTCATTGTCGATGGACCCGACCAGACCGGCGAAGACAAGAACCGGGTGGGAATCATGCCGTTCTGCCGTGATATCACCTGATCCGAGCAACTCGTCCAGAAGTGATCCCCATTGGTGGCTGAAATCTTCCAACCCGGTCAGCGACCCATCCCCCCCGATAACGACCAGCCGATCAATACCTCGTTTGACAAGGTTCTTCGCTGCCTTCAGCATGCCGGAATGCGTACGGAACTCTTGAGATCGGTAGGTACCGATGACCGTACCGCCGCGATTGATGATCCCAGAGGCGTCCGCCCATGCGAAGGGTTTGATATCGGTATCGCCGTCGATCATCCCCTGGAAGCCCTCCGAGATAGCGTACGGCTCGGCACCCGCGTACAGCGCTGTACGAACGACGGCTCGCAAAGCCGCATTCATCCCTTGCGCGTCACCGCCTCCGGTGAGGACACCGATCTTCTTCCCCGACGCGGAACCAGGACTCATCATCTGCATCACACAATAATAACAATCACACCTCAAGCGTGGGCTAAGATAACGAATATGGATCTCACTCGCCCTTATCCGCCGGAGCCCTACTCGCTGCTCCCGGTCGTACCAACATTCAATCTGACAAGCAAAGACATCCAGGATGGCAAGCCGATGGACGCCCGCTATACCGTGGACGATATCGGATGCTCGCCCGAGCTTTCGTGGAATGGATTCCCCTCCGTGACGAAGGCTTTCGCGCTGTCCTGCTTCGATCCCGACGCCCCCACTCCCGCCGGGTACTGGCACTGGACCGTGCTCAATCTCCCGCGCAGTCTGACCGCCGTACCACGGGATTTCGGCAATGTTGATTACCCGCTTCCTATAGGGGCCGTACGCGCCCGCAACGACGGAGGCACTTTGGGGTACACCCCCGCGGCGCCTCCCGAGGGCGACCATCCTCATCGGTACGTTTTCGCCGTCCACGCCCTGGACGCCCTGATCGACGTGCCCGAGGGCATTGCCTGTACGCCTGCCGCCTTCATGAGCATTTTCCACACGATCGCCCGCGCCACTCTGACCTCGACGTACCAGCGCTGAACCGTAAAACGTTCGACCACTATATACGTAAACGTATGAGATATCTATCTGTAAACGTAGGATTAACTGTACAAATGTAGTAAACTGACTCTATGTCTGAATTGGTACCACGTCATCTACTCGGCTTGGCTCAAGAGGCCCTGGACACCTTTCCTGCGATTGTGATCCAGGGAGCCCGACAGGTTGGGAAATCGACATTTGCTCAGATGGTCGTCGATAGCCGACCGTACATCCATGTCAGTTTGGACGATCAGGAATTTCGTACTGCGGCACGCGAGGATCCACGTTCAATAGCAGAACTCATGCCCTCCGGTACTGTTGTTATCGATGAAATCCAGCGAGACCTCAACCTCACTTTGGCCCTGAAATCATCGATTGACTCCAATCGACATCCTGGGCGGTTCATTCTCACAGGCTCATCAGACTTACTGCGCCTCACCACAAATCCTGATTCGTTGGCTGGAAGAGCCGCCACAATCAACCTACATGGTCTCAGCCAAGGAGAAATCGCAGGGGAGAAGGAAGATTTCGCGACGTGGATCCGAACAAATCCTGATATTGCCCAAGTGGAGACGGCATGGACGCGCGATGACTATGTGTCAGCGTTATGTGCCGGAGGGTACCCGGAAGTACGAACCCTCAACACCCGGATGCGGAATTTATGGTTGGACTCTTACGTCGATCGGGTCTTAAGCCGAGATGTCGGTGATGTTTCTCGAGGACTTTCAACGGATCGTCTGTCAGCCGTATTGAGACTTATCGCCGCCAACCAATCAGGTGAGATGGTGCAAACTCGACTTGCATCGAGTCTGGGCATGCCAAAGTCTTCTATTTCGGCTTATCTCAGTGCTCTTCATACAATGTACTTGACGACTGATCTGCCGCCTTGGGGAGTGAACCTCACTTCACGGGAGGTGAGCCGCAATAAAGTTTCCGTCGCAGATTCGGCAATTGCCATGCGCATCGACCGCCTCGATCGAGATTCATTGGTGGGTGTGGAAGGCTTGTCGCAGTCGAAGGTACTCGGCGGACTCTTGGAAGGATTTGTCGTCTCTGAGTTGCTGAAGCAGTCTGGTTGGTCTGAACAGTCGTACAATCTGTTTCATTTCCGGGATTCGGACGGTCTCGAAGTCGATGTCATCCTGGAGTTCGACAATGGCGACGCTGTACTCATCGAAGTCAAAGCAGCAAGCACATATGGGTCGAATCACACCGCTGGAATTCGTGCGCTGGCCAAACGGCTGGGGAGTCGTTTCCTGTGTGGGATCGTCCTCGGTACCTCGAACCGGGGGTATGTCTTGGGTGATCGGGTTTTTGGTATGCCGATTTCATCCCTGTGGGAACATTCAATCATTCGTCCGACTTCGCCGTAGACGTACGACTATACGATCGTGGGGTGAGTTATGAGCATATTTAACGATTCAGTATGCACATAACTCGCCCCATGAATGGGTAGTTCGTATTAGTCTTGGATCATGTCGATCAACACACTTGGACTGGCCCCGGAACAGGTCCTGACTACGCCTATTGATTGCCGCGTGAGAGCTCACGACGCCTCGCATTTCCTGTTGTACCCACGTGCGGTGGCCGTACCCCGAAACGCGGACGATGTGGCCCGATTGCTGCGGGGGTGTGCGGAGGCCGGTTTGGGTCTCACCTTCCGTTCCGGCGGCACATCCCTGTCGGGACAAGCGGGTACAGACGCGGTCTTGGCCGATGTACGGCGGTACTTCGATCGGATGGAGATCCTCGATGACGGAGCACGAGTACGGGTGCAGCCCGGGGTCACCGTGAACCGTCTCAATGCTCATTTAGCGCCGTACGGACGTCAGATCGGGCCCGATCCCGCAAGCTCCGCAGCCTGTACGATCGGCGGGGTCATCGCCAACAATTCTTCTGGAATGGCTTGTGGGACGGTGGAAAACTCCTACCGTACCCTGGAATCCATGGTTGTCGTCCTGGCGTCGGGGACTGTTATCGACACCGCAGCTCCCAACGCCGACGAAAAACTACGCGTCATGGAACCCGGACTCTACCGGGGATTGCTCGCTCTCAGGCAACGGTTGATGTCGAATCCGGCGTCGGTGGCGAAAATCACCCAACAATTCTCGATGAAGAACACCATGGGGTATGGGCTGAACTCCTTCCTCGACTATTTCACACCAGCCGAGATTCTGGCCCATGTGATGGTGGGCAGCGAAGGTACCCTGGGATTCGTCGCGTCGGCAGTTTTCCGTACAATATCCGTACGGCCTTATGTACAAACAGGGTTGCTGGTTTTCGAGGATCTCCATGCGGCGAACCGCGCACTGCCAGACCTGGTGGCTACGGGAGCCGCGACTCTGGAATTGATGGACACTGCCTCGATCAGGGTCGGCCAAGCCCTCGCCAACTGCCCGAAACAAGTTTCAGATATCCATCCGGCGTCGCAGGCGGCATTGTTGCTGGAATATCAGTCGACAAGCCAAGATGAATTGTGGCAACTAGTTTCATCAGCGCAACCTGTTCTGAAATCATTACCTGTGGAGCAGCCAGTAATCTTGACCGCTGACCCCCGTACCCGCGAGGAATTGTGGGCGATGCGCAAGGGGCTCTACACATCGGTCGCGGCGGCGCGACGACCCGGTACGACGGCGTTGTTGGAGGATGTGGTCGTGCCCGTGGAATCCCTGGCCGACGCATGTGTCGACTTGGGAGGCTTGTTCGAGGAGTATTCGTACCCCGATTCGGTCATCTTCGGGCACGCCAAGGACGGCAACATCCATTTCATGATCACGGATGAGTTCGATAGGCAACTGGACCGCTATGAGCGCTTCACAAACGCGATGGTCGACCTGGTTCTGGGGTATCAGGGCTCCCTCAAAGCCGAGCACGGCACGGGCCGCGTCATGGCCCCATTTGTACGGACACAGTACGGCGATGAACTGTACGATGTGATGCGCGAAACCAAGAAACTCTTCGACCCATGGGGATTGCTGAACGACGGAGTGGTCATCACCGACGACCCGAAAGCCCATCTCAAGCACATCAAGTCGCCGGTCGCAGTCGATCCCATGGTCGACGCTTGCGTGGAATGCGGGTACTGCGAACCCGTTTGCCCCGCCCGTACGCTCACGCTCACCCCGCGCCAACGCATAGTGACGAGGCGCGAGATCAACCAGGCGTACGCCCGCGGCGACAAGGAGTTGGCGCGAAATTTAGAGAAGGCGTACGTCTACGACGGGGTGCAAACATGCGCGGTGGACGGCATGTGCGTGACCGCGTGTCCTGTGGGAATCAACACAGGGCTGTACATCAAACAACGCCGTGCCGAAGCCGCTTCCCCTGTCGCACAAGCAGGCTGGGCTCTTGCCGCAACCCATTGGGCCAGTGCCACCCATGTCGCGAGTTTTGCCTTGTCAACTGCCGACAAGTTCAAACCGATCGCCCCTGTCATCACCGCCGCCAACGAGGTGGGCCGTACTCTCATCGGAGACGACGTCCTCCCTTTGTGGTCCCGCGACCTTCCCGCCGGAGGGCGATCCCGCCGTCGTCCACGACCGACTAAGCAACCTGTAGCCGTGTACGTTCCAGCATGCGTCAACTCCATGTTCGGCCCCGAACCGTTGACACCACCCCTGTCATCCTGCCAAAGGCAGGATCCCCGCAACCCAACTAAGGACTCGATCACAACCCCAAACCGCGCGAACTGTTGTGGTGGCGTCCAAACCGCATTCGAAACCCTCTGCGCCCGCGCGGGCCTCGCCCTCGTCGTACCGGACAACATTGATTCCCTGTGTTGTGCCACCCCCTGGACGTCCAAGGGCATGACCCGGGGCCGGGACCTCATGTCCGCAACAGTGATTTCCGCTGTACGCGAGGCCTCCGGCAACGGTCGCCTCCCCATCGTCTGCGACGCGTCCAGCTGTACCGAGGGCCTCCAGCGCATGCTCGCCGACACAGGTTTAGTCGTCATCGACGCTGTCCAATTCGTCGCCGAACACATCCTTCCCCTCGCGAGACACGAGGACCTCGACGCAGACCGAGTGAGTCACGGGGACGGTTCCTCTGTCACAGCTTGTCAGCAAGCTAATAACTCGAATTCACAGAATGATGGTAGTTACTTGATACTCAAGCCGAAACTTCCGTCGATCACCCTTCATCCCACCTGTTCGTCCACTCAGATTGGCCTCAACCCTTACCTCATCGCCATCGCAGAAACCGTCGCCAACCAGGTCAACATCCCCGCTGACACCGGTTGTTGTGCCTTCGCCGGCGACCGTGGCATGCTCCACCCCGAACTCACGTACGCTGCCACCCGTCCAGAATCCGCCGAGGTCGATCACCTCGATTCCACCGTCCACGCCTCCTGCAACCGTACCTGCGAAATCGGCATGACTCGGGCCACAGGCAAACCGTACCGCCATATCCTTGAGGTACTGGCTGCCCAACTGGACGGATGAGAGTCTTCTGTAATGTACCGACTCGAAGTGATCAAAGTGTACCCACGGAGTCAAAGAAGGTAGATGACAATACCGATGCATGACGATGCATCATCTATGATGCGATGGTACGATGTTTACATGCGCACCACGATTGACATCCCACCAGGATTACATCAACAGATCAAGGCGTACGCCGACATCCAAGAACAATCCTTCTCAGCCTCAGCAACCGAAATGATGTTGAGGGGCATCGCCACAGTTGATATGCCATCCACGCTTCATCGCAGTCCTATCACTGGCCTGCTGGTGTTCAACAGCGGACGACCAATCACCAGTGAAGAGGTAGCAGATCTTATAGATGAGGATGAGGACGACTGATGCGATGGTTGTTGGATAGTAGCGTTGTCATCGCTCTAGTAGATGAAGATCATGATAGGCATTCAGCTGTTGAGGCCTGGTTGATAGGGGTGGAGCGCATTGCGACATGCCCGATCACCGAGGGAGCGTTGGTGCGGTACATGGTTCGTCAGGCGCAGTCGAACACATCGATCAAGGCTGTTTTGTCACAATTGTCAATGCGCCTCGGTCATGAATTCTGGCCTGATTCCCTCTCATACTCTGACACCGATCTGACTCGGGTTATTGGTCATCGACAGGTGACAGACGCATATCTGGTCTCGCTTGTACGTAAGCATGGTTCGGATGCCCGGCTAGCTACTCTAGATGGGGGTCTCGCGAAACTCTACCCTGACGTCGTCGCCCTTGTTGGTACGGAGTAGAACATGAGGTACTCCGGCGCAGATTTGAGAATTTTCAACAAGAGATATGTGAATAGCAAAGGTGTAATTCTTCACAGAGAAACCTTGATCACGCAGTAGGCTGGTCCCATGGAGATCAGGATTGCGACAAGGGACGATATCGAGGAGTTGATTCGGGTACGCCATGCTTTTCGTACCGATCTGTCTCCTCATTCGGACGAAGAGAACCAAGCCTTGGATGCTCAGTTCCGTACTTACCTGCAAACAAAGATCGAGTCCGGAAAATTCGTCGGCGTGCTTGGAGAAGTCGGTATCGATGTGGCATGTGCGGCGTTTCTCCTTGTCGAGGACTGTCCGGCAACGAGAGAGCTTCCCAGGGGCCGCTTTGGAAAGATCATCAACGTTTATACGTACCCTCAATACCGCCGACAGGGGTACGCCACGGAAATCCTCGAGCAGATCATTGCCAAAGCCCGCGTACTCGATTTGGACGCTATCGAGCTCGAGGCGACAAATATCGGACAAACGGTCTATGAACGGGTGGGTTTTTCAGTACGGGAATTCGTCCCAATGAGGCTTGTTCTCTGAATCCAATTGGCTGGTCTACTTCGCCCGGCATTACCAGAACCACCGTATGCCCCGGGTCCCTGGTCATAGATCACTGCTCTGACGCCCCAACTGTGAGGCACCGCCCTGCGTACTGGATGACGTACGTCAAGGTTTGTTCATTCGTACTGTCTGGTGTCGCCATATTCACGAATGTAACTAGTTTCAAGCGTGAAGATGACGACACCAGACAGTACGAATGAAGGTAGGTTGCGACGGGGATCATTTGGAGGGATGGCCAGGTGGTGACAGAGATCCTGCCTGCGGCAGGATGACGAGGTGCAGGGGGGATCCGGGGTAGAACTGGAGGTCGAGCCTCCAGCAGGGTGACGGGGTTCAGGCTGACACTGTTCAGGGTGACGGGGGTGCGGGGATCTCGAATGGGCGAGAATCGGTTATTCGTGGTTTACTGGATTCATGAGTATGGGTGGGGGCGGCGGCCCCAACAGAGCCGCCAGGATTTCGTCCGGCGACGTCGACGCGCAGAAGGCTATCAATGCGGCTGCTCCAAAAATCCCTGACTTGGGGAAACGCATCCTGGCCCTATTCACGCCGTACAAACGTGCGATCGCTGTCATGGTCATCCTCGTGCTCATCACGGCGGCGATATCTGTCTTTCCACCTCTGATCACGCAAAGAATCTTTGACGAGGGTCTCTTTGGACCCGACGGTGTGAACATGAAACGGCTTGTCAACCTGGTGATCGTGATGGTGGCTCTGCTTCTCGGGTCGAGTTTCGTCGGCATTTGGCAGACCTGGCTCACCTCGAAAACGGGCAACCGGGTGATGGGCGACATGCGGGTCAAACTCTTCGACCATCTCCAACAAATGGAACTTGCCTTCTTCACGAAGACCAAGACCGGCGTGATCCAATCGCGGCTCGCCAATGACGTGGGCGGGGTCGCCACGGTCCTCACCAACACGGTGACGTCCGTTGTCGGGAACACGGTCACAGTCATCGCCGCCGCAGTCACCATGTTCATTCTCAGTTGGCAACTCACAGTGATAGCGTTCTGTCTGATGCCGATCCTGGTCGTGGTCCAGCGCCGTGTGGGGACGATCCGGGCACGCATCGCCGGACAGACCCAAGAATCCCTGTCAGCGATGACTGCTATCACACAAGAGTCGCTATCGGTGTCCGGAATCCTGCTGGCCAAGTCCTTCGGGCGGGCCAAGGACGAGTCTGTACGGTATGGCAAGGAGAACGACAACCAGATCGCTCTTCAGGTCAAACAAATGATGACTGGCCAATGGTTCTTCGCCATGGTCCAGGTCTTCGTCTCCCTCCTGCCCGCCCTGATCTACCTCCTCTCGGGGCTTCTCATCACGAAAGGCCACGCGGGAATCACCGCCGGAACCCTCGTCGCATTTACCGCCGTACAAGCACGTTTGCTCCAACCCATGATGGGCATACTGCGCGTCGCCCTCGACCTGCAGACCTCGTCCGCCCTGTTCGCCAGGATTTTTGAGTACCTGGACATGACCCCGTCGATCCGCGACACCCCCGACGCCCATCCGGTCAACGAGGACCACATCGGCGAGATCGAGTTCGACAATGTACGTTTCTCGTACCCCGACGCGAACCCGGATGAAACTCCCACGCTAGACAATGTAAGTTTTGCTATTAAACCGGGCGAGTTCGTGGCCTTCGTCGGTCCATCCGGCGCTGGAAAAACAACAGTTGGATATCTCATCGCCCGCCTCCATGAGGCGACCGGCGGCAAGGTCCTCTTCGCTGGCGACGATGTACGAGACCTCATCAACGAGTCCCTCATCGATCACATCGGCATCGTCTCGCAACAGGCGTACCTTTTCCACGACTCGATCGCCGCCAACCTGAGGTACGCCAAACCCGACGCGACTGATGAGGAACTTCGCCAGGCCTGCGCCAAGGCCAACATCCTCGCCACGATCGACGCCATGCCCCTCGGTATGGACACAGTCGTTGGCGAGCAGGGTTATCGCTTGTCAGGCGGGGAACGTCAGCGCATTGCCATTGCTCGTGTCATTCTCAAGGACTCGCCTGTGCTCATCCTGGACGAGGCGACGTCCGCACTCGATACCGTCTCCGAACGCATCGTACAAGAGGCATTGGATGAAGCCAGCAAGAACCGTACGACCGTCGCCATCGCCCACCGATTGTCCACCATCCAGCATGCTGACCGAATCATTGTTCTAGTAGCCGGATCCATCGTGGAGTCCGGCACGCACGAGGAGTTACTGGCCCTGGGCGGGGTGTACGCGCGACTGTACAGCGAACAGGATATCGACCCTGAGCGTACCATGACGAGACCCCGGTACATCCCCTGATAGCGTCGATGGCCGAGGCTCAGCCCGGTACGATAGGGGCAACGAGAGGAGCCAGAGATGAGCACCTACGAGCCGTACGTACCGACGGAAACTCCGGGGTACTACCCGCAACCCGAACCGCCACAGTACCCGGTCATGCCATA
>JGI24699J35502_11133398_pt1 | contig 10315 bp, 8 predicted proteins | sample TergutMp193P4_FD_35502 | JGI IMG/M metagenome (IMG submission 35502) | reverse complement strand
TAGGGGTGGTGGTGTACACGCGGGTACACACGCCACGCCGCTGCGGGCTGCCCTTAAGCGCGGGGCGCTTGGACTTCTGCCGCTTGGATTCCCGTCCCTTGCGGACGAGCTGCTGTATGGTAGGCAAAACGTATCTCCGTAAAAATTGAAATCTATTCACGGGCAATCTGCTGCGTTGCTATCGCTCGCAAGTACCGCTTGTACTAGCTTCGCTCGCGCGCCTTGCATCTTATCCCGAGAATAAATTTCATTGCTAATTTGGATCATCGGGCAGACACGTCACTGGTCATCACCCGGCTTAAGAGACGGAGATAGCCTGTAACATCGGCTCGATGTCTTGCGGCATTTCCAGTAGTGGTTTCTAGACCGCTCGGTCAATGACCGACCGCCTCAACCACCGTAGTAGTCCGCAAGGTTCCGGCGCACGCAAACCACGCACAGCGCAGCGGCGTCAGAACTAACGAATAGCATACCCGAGTAAAGCGCCTATCACCAAATCTATGCGGCAAACTGCGCCTACGCTAATATAGGATTAACGACGATATCGGTCGCGAACCAAAGGGGTGGTTTGGGTGGCTAAAGGATGGGGATTGGCAAGGCCCCCGATAGATAGCGATGATGTGCGGCAACATATCGGCTTCCAGATTATGACGCACCAACTAAAAGACGACGCCACTTTTTACCGTTGGATTGAAAAACTATATGCCACCAACAAAGCGTTGACCATTCGATATATGACCAAGAACGCCCAGCGCTTCAGCCAAAATAATCTCGACTACTATAACGGTATCTTAACAGCCAATCGTCGAGAGCGGCATACGATATGTTGAACCAGAATCTCGCAGTCACCAAGGCTCTAACTGAGTTAGATGCCGCGTTACCAGATGATTTCCCCATCATCGAACTGAAAATTGTGGGCGGCTATGCCCTGCAATTAACTGCCATCCGTACTGATGAAAATGACATCACCGACTTAGATTACATTGGTCCGTCATTCCCGCACGGCTATTCAGAACTAATCAACGAAATAGGGTTAAAACACAAGCTGGCGAATGGCTGGATTAATAACGATGTCGTTTATGCAGACAATGGGCTGGAAATCATCGAACACACTACCGGGCCACTTAAGTTTGACCAGATACCAACCCAACTAAAGCATTTTCAAGTCTCAGTAATAGACGGCGAGAGTGCCTTGCGGATGAAACTGGCGGCGCTAGATGATCAATTCATCACGTACCTAGATGACGGCGAAGTTGTTAGATTTCGCGACTTACCGGATATCGCGTTGCTCTGCGAGAAGCTAGATGAATCAGCGATTAAGCGTGCTGTTGCGCAAGTTGACCTGATGGAGCGCTGGGCGGTAGAGCGGGCGCTTTTCAAGTTACGTAGTGGGATAACACCTTTGCAGATACTCCCCCAAGTTCGAGCCGAATGGTTAGCTGTGCAATCATAAGAAATAGCGCTGTACGCCTTTGGGAGTACAGCGCTTTTCCTATTGACTTATTAGCGCCAGATGACGGCGAATATCATCGCGATGACGGCAAGTGCGGTGATGAGGTAAACAATCCAATGGCCGACGGCGCTTACTTCGCCGGTGCGGTAGTTGGCGCGGTAATTGGCATCGTTCTTAAGCGCGGATGAATGGCGGAAAAAGGCCCAACCCGCTAAGGCGGTAAGCAACAGAGTCAAGACGATCTTTAGTGCCATCACGCCACCGGAATAGGACGCCACATAACGGCCTTCGGCCAGCGCCATTAAGCCGAAGCCGCTCGCCAGTGCAATTAAAGCACCAGCCAGCATCAGGCCAAAGAACTGACCTGTACGAGACACCAGGGCCGCAATCGCCCCGCCGAGCAGTAAGCCCCAGCCGATAAAGTGAAGAATGAGCGCGATGCCAAAACCTGTTTCCATGCGCCTAACTCTAGTAAATGCCCATTAGAGTTAGGCGCCCGGTGACACTTTTGTTAGCAGATATCGGCAGCGTTTTGGGTATCCATATCGGTGAACACCTTATTCTCACCGGCCATTGCCCACACAAAGCTATATGCGGAAGTACCAACTCCGGTGTGAATAGACCACGAAGGGGAAATGATAACCTCTCGGTCGGCCACTACCAAATGGCGGGATTCCTTCGGCTCGCCCATCATGTGAAATACGCGAGCATCCTCGGGCAAACCATAATAGAGATAAACCTCAGTGCGGCGATCATGGGTATGCGCGGGCATGGTATTCCACATCGAACCCTCATGTAGGGTGGTGACGCCCATAACCAATTGGCAGCTTTCCACTTGGCCGTCCACAATCATCTGGCGAATAGTGCGGCGATTGGAAGTTTTGATATCGCCCATTTCCAACACATTGCCTTCGTCCGCTAATTTGCGGACGTTCGGATAAGTGTGATGAGCTGTCGCAGAAACCAAATAGTAAACAGCGTCGCCGCCCGAGAATACGACATCTTTAGTGCCGCGCCCTAAATAGAGGACAGCGCCATTCGGCATATCGTACGAAACGCCGCCGGCTTTGATGGTGCCGTCGCCACCGATATTGATGATGCCAGCTTCGCGATTATCGAGGAAGTTTTCGGTACGCAATTCATCATAAGTTGGTAACGCGATATCTTTGCCAGCAGGTACGATGCCGGCGACAATCATCCGATCCTCATGGGTATAAGTGCCGCGAATTTCGCCGGGCACAAACAAATCGGTAACTAGATAGTTTTCCCGCAGTTCCTCAGTATCCATTAACGGAATTTGAGTGGGGTTAGTGGAGTGACGTAAGTCAAGTGGAGCAGTCATTTTCATAATCCTATCGAACGAGCCAACCGCCGTCTACGGGTATTATCGCACCGTTCAGGTAGTCGGACGCCGAGGACGCCAAGAACACGAACGGCCCAGCCAAGTCAGCCGGGGTGCCCCAGCGGCCAGCCGGAATGCGATCCACGATGGACTTTTCCCGAGCCTCATCAGCGCGGATAGGAGCGGTGTTAGCGGTAGCCATGTAGCCCGGCGCGATGGCGTTGGTGTTGATGCCCTTGGCAGCTAACTCGTTGGCGAACGCCTTGGTGATACCCGCAACGGCGTGCTTGGACGCCGCATATCCGGGCACCAAGATGCCACCCTGGGTAGAGAGCATGGATGCAATGTTGATGATCTTGCCGTGACCCTGCTCGGCCATCCGGCGGGCAGCCGATTGGGACAAGTGGAATACGGCGTCGGTGTTGATCGCCATGACATCATCCCAGTCCTTCGCGGAGTGCTCCAGCAGCGGGGCACGGCGGATGATGCCAGCGTTGTTCACCAGAATGTCAATATGCCCAAGGCGATCCACGACGTCTTGCACGGTGGCATCCAACTCAGCCGGCGTAGCGTTGATCAGGTCTTGTTGAATGGCAATGGCCCGGCGGCCTAAGGCTTCGACCTTTTCGGCGGTTTCGGTGGCCAAGTTATAGTCAACGATGGCGATGTCCGCACCGGCTTCCGCGAGCGCTAGGGCAGCCGCTTGGCCGAGCCCCTGCGCCGCACCGGTTACCAGCGCAACCTTGCCGTCGAGCCGAAAAGCGTCAAGTATGTTAGTCACAAGTCATTCCAATTCTGTTCTGGCTTACCCGCTCCCCTAACCGGCGAGCATTGTCATAAATATAGCGTTTGCGCTGCATCATTCATTTTTGGTGGCGTCGCACTTGGTGGGCGGTTGGCGCTCGCTCGCCTTCGTACTGAATCAACCGAAATTAGTCTTTGCAACGCGATCGGCTGATATCAGTTATTGCCCATTGCCGTTAGGGCGGCTGGGATATGGATTGCTGGGGTGTCCTCTAGGATGATATCTATTCCCGGCTTTTGGTTGTTGATGAACTCAACCGCTTCTTTTATCGGCAGGATGCCGGTACCCACTGGCACGGACTTTATGCCATTTGGGGTAGTGCCGGTTTGGTCAATGACGCAGTCCTTTATTTGTACGGCTTCGATAACAGCGCCGAACTCGTTGAATGCTTTTTCAATAAGGCTAAGGTAATTCGCTGGGTCGGTCTCGGCATCTCCCCCGGCTGCTTCGGTTCTTAGTAGATTAAATGGGTCGAGCACGATAGCGAGGTTGGGCGAGGCGACGTCTTGGATTAGGCGCTTGGTAGTTTCGAGGTTGTATATCGGGTGATTTAGACCCGGCTCGATGCCCACTAAGGTGCCGTGGTGGGCAGCGATGTCGCACAGCTTGATTACCGAGTCCACGATGTCGGCGTAGGCGGGTGGCTGGTGATTCTCAGTCGAAAACCCCAATCCGGGCAGCACAGAGCCCGTTTCGGACACCACCATCCGCGCGCCGAATGCTGACGCGTGGCGGAGGTAATCGCCAAACGTGCTGAGGATGATTTCGCGTTGCTCCGGGTCTGGATGAATCAGGTTCTGGTAGCACGAGAAAATTGCGATGGAAACGCCGTGTTCCGCAAAGGCCACCCGGAACTGCTCGCCTAACCCGATGCTCAGTTTCTTGGCCACTTCCGGGTTGGACTTCATTAGGGCTAGTTGCAGCCGAGGTACCCCCAACGCCGCCGCTTGCGCAGCGAGTTCGCTGGGCGATACCCCGTCAGCAACATCGTGCGCCCGCGCCCCGAACGAAGGGGGAAAGAAGCCGTCCTTAGCTAGGCCACTGTTACTGCTCATCCATCCTCCAAACGATAATCAGCCCTGTTCCGATGCTCTGAGATTGCGGGGCAAGCCCGCAATGACACAAGAGGAAAATCATCAGTAACGTCTGAGTCTCCAAGTGTGTTGCTGGGTGGTTTCGAGACCGGGCTACGCCCGCCTCAACCACCCATCATGGTTCACAAGTATCATCAAGCTATTCGGTGATTTCTGCGAGGGCGGCGTCAATGCCTTCGGTCAGGATGGTGTTCGCGTAACCAGCGGCTTCATGGGCTAGGCCATCGGCATCGCCTTGTTGATCCTCGGCAAAGAAACCAGCGTGCTTGATGATGCAGCCGAACCAGTCGGTCAGGGCGCCGATGTTGGCAACCGTCGAGCCGGCGTTTCCATCGGGGAAAGCTGCACGCATATTAGCGACCAGATCAGCGTCGTCCCGCACCTCAAAGCTGGCAGGAACCGCATCGGCACCGACGCCACCACCAGCGTAAAGCACACACAACGCCGCAAAAGCGAGGATTTCAGCATCGGCAGGTTGCCCATTCGCCCACAAATCCAACACCACCGGCAAGTTACGAGTTTGCCACTTCGAGATAGAATTCAGCGCAATATCGCCGAGGTTATGGCGCAAATAGGGATTACCAAAGCGCTCGACAATCTTAGCGGCAAAGGCCTCAAGCGATTCTGGCGTATCGTCGCCCAAAAGTGCCGAGTTGTTTTCGATAGAAGGCAGGATTTCCTCGGTCAATAGCACCGTCAGATACTTCTGGATTTCCGGCTTAGCAACGGCCTCACCGACGGTTTCCGCACCACTTAACAAGCCGACTGCTGCCATCGCGGTATGCAAACCATTAAGGATACGCACCTTCTTAGCTCGATAAGGGCGAATATCGTCCATAAACTCCACGGGCTGCCCAGCTTCATCCAGCGGCAGGACTTCGCGGATATTGGGACGAGCACTGATCATCCCATCGTTATCATCCACGCCACCGTCAATCGCCCAAGAGCCGAAATATTCGCCCTTGACCACGGCGTCGTCATTGAACCCGATTTCCTCGGTGATTTCGCCTATCTCATCCCTTGGGAAGCCTGGCACAATCCGGTCAACTAGGGTGTTGTGGAACGAGTTTGAGCCTTTTACCCAATGAATAAATTCTTGCGGCAGATTATTGTTTTCGGCATGGCGGATAACGTATTCGCGTAATGTGGAACCGTTATTTTCGATAAGCTCGACCGGCGCAAACACTAGACCCTTATCAACCGCGCCATCAAAATGCTGCCAGCGGTCAAACAATAAGGCCGTCACTTTAGCCGGGAAGCTCGCAGGCGGGGTGGCGGTGATATCGTCCCCATCCACAAACGTGATGCCCGCCTCGGTGGTGTTGGAGATAACGGCTTTTAGGTCGGGGTTCAAATACAAGTCCCGGTACTCGTTGAACTGATCGTGGGCCGACGTGACGCCATTAATGGATTCTACGAGCTCGATTTTGCGAATTGGCTCACCGTTGCGCACGCCCTCCAGCACCACATGATATAGGCCATCTTGGTTATCCAAGATATCGCCCACTACCGACGCTCCGGGGATAGGGGTGACAACCGCGATGCCGTCATTCATCACACCAGCCTTGTTGGCGGCGTCAATCATCTGGTCGGCAAAAGCGCGCAAGAAGTTGCCCTCGCCAAACTGCAAGATGGTGGTGGGGTACTCGGACTTAGCATGAGTGGTGGCGGACAGTTTCGGCACAGTGGCTCCTGTTTTTAGGTAGGTCTTTGGGCGGTGGATCGCCGCCAACCTGCGTCTGCGTGGTGAGATTGCGGGTCAAGCCCGCAATGACGGAAGCCTGAGCTCGCGCTTAACACAATACGCTCGCGTCTAGCACGCAGCGACGACGAATCGCGCTACATACTACCGTGCCATCGGACTATTGGACAGACCGACGGCGGTTGGGATGCGGTTCTGTGGCGATTAGCGTCGGACAATATGCGGCTTCCACAGGTGATTCCAACGCTTAATAATTTTTCACCCCACGGACTTGCATTGCAAATCCGTGAGGACCCCGAGTTCACGCGCTTGTCAAATAACCTATTCCAGCCGCTGCTATTTGATCTGGGCGGATTGAAGCGGACGCCTAATCGATCCTGCGGCTACTGGAACAGGAGGTCTGATAAGCGCATCAAAATATTAAGCGTTCGGACCTGCTGTGGAAGTCGCCGCACCAGAGCAGCTAGGTGACGGCGCCTATCATCCAGGGGATGAATTCCTCGATGCCGACGTCGTTGTGCTCGGAGGCCGTGCGCCAGCCGGAGGCCGACTTGAGCATCATGTCGAATAGCTCGCGGCCGACTTCTGGCAAGGATGCCGTGCCGTCCACGATCCGCCCGGCGTTCAAGTCCATATCCTCATGTAGGTGGTTATACATTTCGGTATTGGACGCCACTTTGATGCACGGGGCAATCGCGCTGCCGTTAAAGGAGCCGCGCCCGGTGGTGAACACTACGATGTTGCAGCCCCCAGCCACTAAGCCGGTCACGGATACCGGGTCATAGCCGGGAGTATCCATAAACGCCAACCCGATATGTGGCTCCACATCCTCTGCGTATTCATATACCTGCGACAGGTTGGCGTGACCGCACTTGGCGATAGCGCCCAGCGATTTCTCCAGAATGGTAGTCAAACCACCAGCCTTGTTGCCGGGGGACGGGTTGTTGTCCATTGAGCCTTCACCCTCGGCCATATAACGCTTCCACCACTTGATTTGGCGAATCAACTTTTCGCCCACTTGTTGGGAAACAGCACGGCGGGTGAGCAGGTGCTCGGCGCCGTACACCTCTGGCGTTTCGGCCAATACCGAAGTGCCGCCGTAAGCCACCAACAGGTCGGATGCCCAACCCAATGCCGGATTAGCGGTGATGCCGGAATATCCATCGGAGCCGCCACAGTTTTGCGCCAAGACTAGATTCGACACATCGCACGGCACGCGGCCATTCTCATTGACCTTGGCGAGCAGCCGGTGTACGGCCTCAATGCCAGCCTCAACTGTCTTGCGCATCCCGCCCACGGTTTGTAACACCAAGGTTTCGACCGCCGTGTCCTCAGGCAAGTCCGGCATTGGCGACTCATCCTCTGGCACCCGATGGATGCCAGTGGGCGCTTGGGCGTGCGGCACCATATCGCTGAGGTTGAGCGCCGGCTGTTCCACCGGCACGTGCTGGGCGAATCGGCAATCCAGCTGATCTACGGTACACATCTCGCAGCCCAGCCCGAGCACCAGTACGCCGCCGACGTTCGGGTTTGCGGCGGTGCCGCGCAAGGTCCGCAGCAAGACATGACCGCCCAACGAGGACGGCACTAGCCCGCAACCCGAGGTATGCGTCAGCGGCACTACCCCATCAACATTGGGATATTGTGCCATTACTTCGGGTGTAAAGTGGGCGGCGATTTTGCGTGCTGGCGTGGCCGAGCAGTTAACGGAGCACAAAATGGCGATGTAGTTACGGGTACCCACCCGCCCATTTGCGCGCTGATACCCTTGGAATGTAGGGCGCGGATCATCTGGCGAGATGCCAAACTTGGCCAAGTCGGTGACCGTCTGTGCCGACGAAAAGTCATAAGACCGGCTGGACTCATCATCGGAAAACACCAGATTGTGTGAGTGAATGTGGGAGCCTGCGAGCACCGCAACCGTGGTAACACCGATGATCTGGCCATATTTATGGACGGGAGCGCCTATCGGCAAGTCTCGCAAGGCGACTTTATGGCTGCGCGGAATGTCGGTGGCCAAAGTCAATGACCCACCATCCGGCAGCGTGATCGTTTCCCCAGCTTTGAGTGGCTTAATGGCTACCGCAACATCGTCACCTTCAAACAAGATTAAGACCGGAGAGACCCCTACCTTACTGACATCTGCCATTTTCATCTCCTTGATGATTTCTGCTAGTTAATAACCAAAACCCGATTGACGCCTACGTCGGCAAAGCGAACAATGAACGAAACTAAATATAGACTTAACTCCAGTCTGAGAGGTCACCGCCACGACCCAAGGGGGAAACCTGCCCACGCGTTAGTGGATTGAATGACTCATCGAACACGCGATAGGCACCCCAAGCCAGCCCAGCCAGCAGCACTAGAAATATGCCTGGCAGCGACAGGATAAGTGTAAGAATGGCCCCGACCATGGAGAGAATGAGCGGCCCCTGCAACACTCGCAATGGGTTAGCAATGCCGAGGCCTTGCAGCAATATCCGAGCCGCCATAAAAGCCGCGACCAATGCCGCCACCATAACTGCTGCGGTGAGCAGGAATTGACTGTTCGCGGCTTGGGTTGCATCTAGGAGCACCTGTTGCGGGTCGGCACCCGGCAGCGCATTAAGGAATTGAAACGCCATGACTCCGCTCAGATACCCGGCGGCAACCGTTGCCAACAGCATCGCTATGATCCCTACTAAAGCGGCCCTTCTCACAGTTCGCTAGCCTACTCCACGGCGCTAGCCGACTGCCGGATGGAACACGCGTACGGAATGAAATACGCCAGAAACGCAAATTTGCGCCATGACCTGCGACAGTTTAACCCAAACCACGACAAGTTGGCTCAAATTGTCTGCTCAAAGGGTGCCGCAAAACCACTATATCGGGCTGCCTGCGTGCCCACATGGCGTAAATCGGAAACGGTGGTCTAGGATTTTAGCAGATGTACCCGCATGCCCCAAAACTGGGGTGCACGTTGAAGTGAGGAGCTGGTCTTGAGCGTATTAGCCGAACTGCGGCAAATTAAGAAAACTGGTGGTCAAGGCGGTGGGCCTGCGGGCATTACCCGCGATAAAGGGGCACTAATCTGGATGATTCCGTGGATTTTCGGGTTGCTACTTATCAACCTGATACCGATGGTGTACTCGTTCTATTTGTCGTTCACTAATCCCCCACGTTTCTTGCAAGACGGGCCGTTCTTTAGCTTTGTTGGCTTCGACAACTATATCCGGGCCTTCAGTGATCCACGGTTCCTGCAATCTATGCGGGTCACGTTTATCTTTGTTTTTATTGGGGTTCCGTTACAGTTAGCCGTCGCGCTGGCAATCGCGGTACTGCTGAATCGCGGGATGCGCGGGCTACCGTTCTATCGCTCCGCACTATATTTGCCTTCGATGATGGGCGGGTCGGTGGCCATCTCGATCCTGTGGCGGCAGTTGTTCGGCACCCAAGGGTTGGTTAACACCATTTTGCGCACCTTTGGCGCTTCGGGCGCTGGCTGGTTCGGTGGTAGCTGGGGCTGGATATCCCACCCCGATACCGCGTTGGCAACCATTATTCTGTTGCACGTGTGGACGTTCGGCTCCCCGATGATCATTTTCTTGGCTGGTCTGCGCAACATTCCTACCATGTATTACGAGGCCGCTTCCATGGACGGCGCTTCAGAATGGCGGCAGTTCCGTTCGATTACCTTGCGACTGCTCACTCCAATCATTCTGTTTAACTTGGTGCTGCAAATCATCAACGCTTTCCAGTCCTTTACGCAAGCGTTCATTGTTTCTGGCGGTACCGGCGGGCCGGTTGACTCCACGCTATTCGCTGGCTTGTACATCTATAATCGGTCGTTTACCGCTGGCCAGTGGGGCTATGCCGCCTCGCTGAGTTGGATTCTGTTAGTAATCATTGCTCTAGCTGCGGCGTTGATCTTTGCGTCCTC
>JGI24699J35502_11133400_pt1 | contig 10335 bp, 6 predicted proteins | sample TergutMp193P4_FD_35502 | JGI IMG/M metagenome (IMG submission 35502) | reverse complement strand
GGTGGTCGTGCCCGGCGGCGACTCCTATACGCTGAGCCTGCGGCTTACGGGCATTATGGAGGGCCGGGAGTTGGTGGTCGAGGCGGCGCGACCGGAGAGCGGCGAGACGCAGACCGGTCGCAGCATCGCTCTGTCCGGACGGGACATCGCTCAGGCCGCCGAGATTGGGATCATCGAAGACGTGATGAGTTCCGTTAAACTGCTGCCCGGCGTAGGCTACGCGGGCTTTTTTGACGCCCAGCCGAGTATACGCGGCGGCGATCCGGGGGATATGCGCGCGTCGCTGGACGGTTTTTATGTTTTCAACCCCTACCACTGGGGCGGCGGCTTTTCGATTTTCGATCCCCGCATGGTTGAGAGCGCGCAGCTTTCCCATGGGGTATTTACCAGCCGCTACGGGCACTCTATTTCCGGCTTGCTGGATATTGCGACCAAAAAGCCATCCCCCATCGAAACCCAGTTTGAGATGGGAATCAACACGAGCGCCGTCAATGCTAACCTTTCCCTCCCCCTCGCGGGCAAGGGGGGCATACTGTTCTTGGGGCGCGTTACCTATCACGATCCGTTTATTTGGATTGCGCAACAATTGGTAAAAAATATCGATTTTGAAGAATTGCAAGCGGCGGACTCGATCATTGAAGCATTGCAGGCATTGAACTCGATAACAACTGCCCCGTATATCAGGAGCGCGACCGTTACGGGCAATTACCGTTTTTTTGATAACCTTGAATTCAAGGGTACCGGCTTTTGGGGTATGGATGGCGTTGGCATGAACTATGAAAATTCCAGCCGCAGTGACAAACTGAACAGCGACTCGATCATGGATTACTACTGGGCTCATTATCAAGGATTTATCAGCGGCGCCCTTTTGTGGAACCCCCGCAGCGATATGCTGCTTAAATCCGCCATCGGAACCGGTTATGAAAAGACGATAATGGACGGCGATACGCGGTATAATATTTTTGATAAAAAATTAACCGACGATTTTACCGCCGCCTGGTATTACCCCATGTTAAGCGCCAGAGTTGATGATCCCTATGATTTTAGAACGACATTGCAGGACAAACAAACCGATCTCGTCGTCAACGCACAGGGACGTCTTGATTATGACTGGGATGCAGGAAAGGGCTTTCTCCTTGCCTCAGGCGTACAAGAAATGTTTACACGGTATGAAACCCGGGGCAATCGGATGACCAATATGGAAAAAAATCTGCGGGATTTTACCGATGCTGAGCAAATTGACATACTGAAAGATATGGGCTTTGAGCCTGATTCCATATCGGAAGAGCTGCAAAGGATTTTGATTGTCAGTATTCCGCAAAATTATAACCCCAACGCCCAAAACAATCTGTTTACTACTTCCGTTTACAGTTTGGCCGAGTACCATACGCCGTCCAACCGGTTCAAAACAGAATTCGGTCTGCGCCTTGATCACTACTATCTGATAGGCGATGGATTTTCAGTCCAATCCAAGCCCGCCCTGAATCCCCGGCTTAACGTTGATTTTAACGTTTTTAAAAATATTGGTTATGTGCAATCGTTTGACATCAGCGCCGGAACAGGATTTTTTTCGTCAATGAACAACAATGTTTTTACCGCTGTAGAAAAATATAATATAACCGAGATAAAGCCGAACCGCTCATGGACTTCCGTTCTGGGTACGAAGTTGGAATTGTTTAACGGTATTGTTTTTAATATTGAGGGCTATTATAAATACGCCTTTGACCGTATGTATACTCCGGTAAATATCGGTCTTGACGGTAAACCTGATGTAAAGCCTCATTTTAACGGTGAGGGCAAAGCCTGGGGCATTGACCTTCTGCTGCAAAAAACACAGTCCCGCTACTGGGACGGCTGGGTTTCCTATTCCTTCAACTGGGTAAAATACCGCGACCCGGACGCCGGTAATGCCGACATGGGCCTTTCAGGCGGTGAAAATGGCAACGATTGGTATTTTCCCTCATACCACCGTTTTCATAACTTCAACCTTGTTCTTAATATCAAGCCCGTCTCAAAAATGAGCATCTATAACCGCCTGAGTTTTGCCTCAGGCATCCAGATTAACCGGCGTATCGGCGATCACCCCATAAGCTATCCGGTCTACGTACTGGAGGACAGAAAATTTATCGAATTGTTTTACTGGCCTGCCGTGCGGGACGAAAACAACCGCACTACTCCATCGATCCTCTGGGATATCAAGGTTTCCATTTTTGGCAATAGCAGAAACGGAAAAGTCATCTATGAAATGTACAACGGGATAGAAAACGTGCTGGGCCTCCTTTACAGCGCCCAGGGAAACGCCAGTTTTAACCAGTATACCGGAGAGATAGATACAGGCGGTATGTTCGCAGCTTACGAGATACCTATCCCAAGACCCTCTTTTGGATTTAAGTTTAGTTATTGAGAGAGATGTGTTGTTTTTGTACAGTACCTTTTATTCCTCTATCTTTCCCTGCAAGAGCATGGTGAATACAAAAGCGGCGACCATCCCCACCGCGACAGTAATACCAAAAATATTAACCGGTGTAAAGCTGCTTAAAGATAAAATACCGAATGAAAGGCTTGTAGTTAAAAAAGATAAAAACACCGCAAAGCGCGTAATTTTTTTATCCTTTCCGTCTTTTCTGTCGGACATAAAAAATATATAATCCAGTCCCAGGCCAAAAACTAAAATAAGAGCAGAAATGGGTAAAAATCCCAAAGGTATTTTTTTAACAGCTAACACAGCCAAAACAGCAAGTATAAATAAAACAGGAACTATGCTAATTTTTATACTGTCTTTCAAAGGAAAAACAATAAAAATTATGGCAACAACAATAAAATAAGCCGCAAAAAAGGACAACACAATAGTCTTGGTAAGGATATCTAAATCGCGGTTTATATCTTCTTCTTTATTTATTAAATACACCGAATCATGTTCATCGGCAATGGATTTGAATATACCCGAATCGTTCGTATGAAAAAGCAGCACACAAGAATAATAATATCCGTTTATTTCGCCTATCCAAAGGTTGGAAACCCCCGTCCACGATGGCGCGTCTTCGGGAAGGCAAAAAATTGCTCCGGCGGCGAATTCTTCATAAAGTGTTTTTTCATATTCCGGCGGGAATCCCAGGTTTTCATACTGCGAGCCGGCCAGAGGCAGCAGGGCGCTCATGGCTTTATAGGTTTCTTTTTGATATTCTACCGAGGGAACAAACATCGAAGTTCCCAGGAATGAACCCAGATTCCCTTGGGCGATTTCTTCTTCCAGCCGCAGTATAAGCCGCTCTTCATTTCTGAGAGTTTCTTCGGCGCTGCCGCCCGAAACGATAAAATAGCGGGGTGAAAAGCCAAAATCCATAATCATGGCAGACCGTTTTTCCGATTCTTCAAGGAACGGCGGCATGGTGTAAAGGGAATTTAAATCATTCTTAACTTTTATACCCTGGGGGTTAAAGTAAAGAATAATAATAAAAGTTAACGCCAAAGCTGAAATAATAATTATCCCCCATACAGGGTGAATAGAGATTTTTTTTCCATGCGGCAATTTAATCCGCCTTTTACGTTCGTCCGGCAGTTTCAACAGCGGATAGATACAGTAGGCGGTCAGAAAAGAACTCAACAGCCCTGCCATGCCAAAAACAGAAAACTGCTTAAAAATGGGGAAAGGCGCAAAAAGAACAGCGCTAAAACCAATTACCGATGATACAAAACACATTATCATGCTCTTGGAAATACCGGAGCGAATTTCATATCCGTTTTTTAACGCGGTATTTCCTTTCCACTGAATAAAAAAATGAATAGAATAATCTATACATATTCCTATCAAGGTTGTGCCAAAAATAAACGCAAAAACATGAACTTCTCTAAAAACCAAAAATACCGCTATTGTTGACATTGCCAAAGATGTTAAAACATCCAGAATCGAGAAAATGACCGGAATGGGCGAACGAAAAATAATAATAAAAAGCAAGAAGATAAAAGACAGTGCAATAGTACTGAGAAGGGTGATTTCTTTTTGCGCGCTGGAAGCGCTCTCGTAACTGTGAAAAGGAATTCCTGAAAAATACAATTCCAGTTCCGGTTCGGTTTCTTTAATTGATGCCGCGACGGTATTAACTTTACCAATGATATTGTTTTTAATATCAACAACAGAAACCGCATGGGGGGCAAGCGTCATGCGCAGGATAACATACCAAATCCCGTCTTTTTGGACTGACAACACATCTTCTTTAATGTCCATGTTCCCGCTTGCAAGCAAAGACGACGAAAGAAATTCTTTCATCCGTCTTTCGGTAAGAAAAAAAGGGTCTTTGTCAATATTGTCAAGCGGGATATAGTTAAATGCCCCGTAAGCCGAAGCCAGGGCATCATTGGCGATTTCATTGGCATTGCCCGACTCCAGCAATGCAACGGTGCGTTCCCCGGCAATAACAAAACGGTATTGGTAGAAATATTCGGCAAATTCCGCGATAACTTGGGAATCAAAAAAGAGAGAGGCGCTTTCAACCTCGGCGATATTTTTGAATTCGTTGTAAAAAGAAACGGCTGAACTTTTAGCTTTTTCAAAAACGGGAGACGCGCAAAGGATAACTATTTCACGATCGCCTTTTTCTGTAAGGATGTTGTCCGCCTCGGCAATATTTGACAGTCCTGTCTTTGGAAGCAAATCCAAAAGCTGGACGCTTAAACGCAGCGGCGGCGCAAAAAACAACGATAGAACCAGCAGCGCGGGGATGCCTAAATGCACCGTAAGCCAAAGCTTGAGGAAGAAACCTTGTTTCTTTTGAAGCATTAAATTATGGAATTGCAAAATAAGCTTTTTCATGATCATTAAGCCCCGCAGGATAATTATGGTTTGACAATGTATAGGTAATGGTATCGCCGCTTTGTTCGAATATACGGATAAACCGTATTGCGGAATCGCCGCTTATGGTTATCTTCATGGCAAAGGAAGCAATCATACTGTCCCTCGGCAAAAGCCCCATATTCCAATTGGAAGCGCCGCCTGAAAAGAAAACTTCAAAGTTTTTGAGAAGCCCCTGGTTCTGGCCGGAAAATACCGCGCTTATAATATCGGCCATCTGTGTAAAGGATTCGTTCCCCTGGGCGCTTAAAACGGATTTTTGCCCGTCCGGTCTTGACTGCACAATAAAATTATTCCCCAGGATCATGGTAGAGGGAAAAGGCCGTAAGGTTTCCCACACCATACCTTGTCCCGCCGCAATGATAAAATTACCGGAAGACATAAGCGATCTATTAAGGCGGTTCAGGTATTTTTCCTGTGCAAAATTTCCTTTGACAATGGGTTTTTCCGCAAGCTCCGCGCACGTTGCGTTAAAGGTAGTCATAGTCTGCGTCGCCAGCGGATGGCGGAAAACATCTTCGTCCGCCCATACTACAAAAGATACAAAAAACAGGCATACAAACAATTTTTTTCTATTTTTATTCATGGTTATTGAAAATCACCTTCCAGAGTATACGCGTATCCCCGCAAATGATTTTCCAGACTGACCGTATGCTCCGTTTTTGTAATCTCGATTATAACTTCATTCCCGCTTAAAATACGGCGGCTGCCGTCCTGAATTTCCAAAACAAGGCCGCTGTCTTCCAGCGACTTGCCGAGCAGAAGCGGATCATAGAAGCACAGTTGAAAATCGGCTAAAATATATTCCGGTTTGAAAGATCGTATAACAGACTGTGGAACAACAGCCGATGAAAAATGAGCCGCGCCGTCCCGGTAGGAAAGATCGCCTATGCTTGAGCCCAGTTCATTAAAAAATGCCATATCTACCGCGTTTTCATCCGCCTTTATCCAGGCAGTTAAAAAATAACTCTGGCCCCTGAATTCGGCGGATATATACTGAGCCATATCCATGGCCTGCTCGATTCCCCCCGGGGGCAGCAAGAAAAATTTTGAATTGTCTGTCAGATATGAATAGAGTCGCTCATCTCTGGCAACGGATTTACACGAAAGAATGCAGGTAAAACACACCGGGAAAAAGAAAAGGAGGTTTACGACACGCATACGTTTTTTATTCTAGTAAGGATGGTCATATATGTCAAGCTCTGGCTGTATTACCCCCCAATAACAACTATACGCCTGTATAGTGATTGTCGGCGGGTATCTTTCCCTATTTATGCTCTTTTCGAGCTGTTGATCTATACCTATAAAATGAGTATAATAACCATAATTAACCGTATTTAACATTGGGATACATAATGATTGAGAAGACGATACACTATGTTTGGCTGGGGAACAAGGAAATTCCCGAGAAATTTTATGATTTTATTCGCGGCTGGCGGGAGTTACATCCCGATTGGGAAATAGTTAAATGGAGCGAAGAAAATTTTGATCGCGAGGGTAATTCCTGGGTAAAAACCGCCATTGAGCAGGAAAATTGGTCAATTGCCGCCGATGTAATACGGTGCTATGTTCTTTTAAACCACGGCGGCGTTTATCTTGATACCGACATAGAGCTTCTCAAACCGCTTGACAAGTTAGCCGCCGAAAACGACTTTTTTATCGGATATGAAACAGATTTTTGGCTGGGCTGCGCTGTTTTGGGCGCGAAGAAGGGGCACCGGATAATGCGTGAAGTATACCAGCGGTATCTTACGCCCTGCGAAAAACTTAACTCCAGCTCAAATATGCTCTGCGTCTTGAATTTTAGCGCCTCAATCAAGAGGCTTTATAACCTCAAATTGGACGGAAAAACCCAAAAAATTGAGGACAATGCGCTGCTTCTTTCGACCGATTACTTCTTCCCTAAAAACTATATTACCCACAAAACAAAAATTTCTGAAAATACAACGGCGATACACCACTATTTTTCGACATGGCACTCTTTCGGAAAGCGGATAGGGAGGCAAATAGCCAAAGGCTTGCTGCTCATTCTGGGGAAACCTATTTTTAGCTGCTTTGAAAGAATTGCGCGGTTAAATATGCTGGGAAAGCTTGAAAGAGAATACCAAAGAAGGCGTCAGTATAATGAATCGTGAAAATAGTATGGACGGTGCATTGCTCTGTAAAATACTGGCCGGCGGCTTTGGTAATCTTGCGCACAACACGGAATATCTGAACGAAATAAATATTTTTCCCGTTTCCGACGGCGACACGGGCACCAACATGAAAAAAACATTCGAAGGCGGAATCGCCGCTCTCAGCGCCGAGCCTTCGTTTTCCGGCGCTTTTGCGGCGTTTGTAAAAGGTATGCTGATGAGCTCGCGGGGGCACTCGGGCTTTATTCTGTCGCAATTTTTTTCAGGAATTTATGAATATACGGAGGGAAAAGATACCGTTTCGGCCGCCGGCTTAAGTTCCGCCCTGCCGCACGCTTATCAAAAGGCTTACGAGGCGGTGCTCAAGCCCGTTGAGGGTACTATGCTTACGGTAATGAACGAAGGAATTAAAAGAACGCTCCCCAGGATTAACGGCGAAACGTCTATAACAGAGTTGTTTGATATTTTGGCGGGCGAAATGTTCGTTTGTGTGAAGGAAACGCTTAATCAAATGGATATGCTGCGAGACAACAATGTTTTGGACAGCGGCGCCGTCGGGCTTTACCTGATTTTTGACGGAATGAAAAGGGCGCTTCACGGTGATGTACAGCATTTTGACTGCGGGTCGAGCAATCTTCCCGAACGCAGAAAAGTCTTTGTTAAAGGCGTTTCGTTTTTCCGCTATTGCACCGAGTTTACCTTAAAGACGCGCGATGTAAGAAGCAAGGATTACTTTGTCGGCTTGCTCACCAAAAGAGGGGATTCGATTGCTGTTTCGGCGGATGATAGCGACTTGAAGGTGCATATACATACCAACGAGCCGCAGGACTTAATGGACGAGTTTTCCCAATACGGCGATTTTATCGTCAAGAAGGTTGACGACTTCTTTCAGACAGAGGAATTTGAAGGGCTGAAACATAGAAAGCACACGGGCTTTGCGATTGTCGCGTTTACAGACGGCGACGGTAACGCGGCGACATTGGAGCAGTTGGGCGCGGACGTTGCTTTTTGCGTTCCCTGTGGTCATTGCCCTACCGAAAAAGGCTTAAAGGAACTGCTTGACGGATTCTTAAAGGAAAACCTTATAGTTTTTCCCGACAACAAAGAAACGTACAAAAAGCTCAAAAACATTCAGCGGTCTTCAAATCTTAAAAACCTTTATGTCGCGGATTCAGAGAACTTGTCAAAAATATTTTTTATGTTGTCGTCATTGATTTTAGCCGGCGAATTCAAAGATATTATAAAATCGCTTGAAAGTCTTGAAAAGCAGCAGGTTTTTCAAACAAGCATCAGGGCCAAGGATAATTTTTTAGAGACTTTGAATGCGGCGGCGGACGAAAAGACACTGGAGCCGTATTCAACGGTGGTTGTTTTTGGCGGAAAAGACTGCAAACCGGAAGATATTGACGCCATCCGCGCTTATTTTGAAAACAACAGCGCTATAGAGTTTACCTATCTTGACGGCCGGCAGCATGATAGTGATTTTATTATCGGGGCATGTTGACGGGGAGGATTATACCTGTTGCGCGCCGCGTTAATTTCTGCTATACTGAAAATACAGGAGGGATTATGAAGTACAGTTACGCAATTTCCCCGGATATATGCTGCGATTTATCCGCAGGGCTTAGGGATCGTTTTGAGGTTGACGGATACCTGAAATGGTATTTGCGCACACCTGACTCAGACGATGTTTTAGGAACCCTTGAGGTAAGCGAAGCCGAGCTTGACGCATTTTATGCGTTGTTAAAAGTAAAAAAAACCGGATACAGTACATCCCCGTGCAGTGTCGATGAAATTGTCGCATATTTTGAAACCTTTTTGCAGCAGGGAAAGGACGTTTTGGCAATATGCCTGTCAAGCAAACTGAGCATTATGTACAATCTTATGTTGAATGCCCAAAAAATTGCGTGTGAAAAATACCCCGGGCGAAAAATAATCATCGTAGATTCCATGAAATATTCTACAGCCCTGGGACTCTTGACCGTTAAGGCGTGCGAGCTGCGCGCGGAGGGCTGTTCAATAGAGCAGAACGCGGAGAAGCTGGAAAAAATCAAAAGAACCATTCACCAGATGGGGTCGCTCGATGATTTGTTTTGGCTGGCGTCAAAGGGGAGAGTATCACACGCAAAGGCGTTTTTTGGAACCCTGGCAGGGATAAAGACGCTGGGCGATTTTGACTCTGACGGCATGGTTACGCCGTTGGCGAAAATCAGCGGCTATAAAAAAGCCCAAAAAGCGATTATTGAATATATAAAGAAAACCATTATATCCGCAAGCGAACAAACTATTTTTGTCGCCCATTCGGCGCGAAAAGAGCAGGCGGAAATTTTGGCGTCTCTTATTAAAGAAGAGATTAAACCGAAAGAGGTTATCCTGTGCAATATTTATCCCATAAACGGAATAAACATTGGCCCCGGACTTTTTGCCGCGTACTATTTCGGACCGGAAATAACCGATTTGAAACACGAGAAGGAAATCATTAACGAAATCGTATCAGGGAAGCTATGAACACGTTTGCTGTTTCAATACATAATCCCTGGGTAATTGCCGCCATTTTTCTTGCCGGCTTCGGGATAATTACATACCTGCTTCTTGTTATCACGATCTTTTATCACATAATGTACCGCAACCCCCAAAAAAGAACCAGAGAGTGTACCAACAAAAAGGACAAAGCGCAGATGCGTATGTTTGCCGAAGGGACGGCGTGGGCGGAACAATATAAAGACAAAACAGAGCAGCTTCATATAGTGAACGACGGCCTTAACCTGTATGGCGAGTATATCAATTTGGGGTTTGATAAATGCGCCGTAATATTGCAGGGGCGCAGTGAATCGCTGCTGTATTCCTATTATTTTGCCGATGTTTATGTTAAAAACGGTAACAATATTTTGGTTATTGATCTTCGGGCGCACGGCCTGAGCGACGGAAAATGTATAACGGCAGGTATAAATGAAAGCGACGATTTAGTTTTATGGATTAAGCTGATAAACGAGAAATTTCACATAACCGACTTTACGCTTCACGGCATTTGTATCGGCGGGGCGGCGGCGGTTTATGCGTATATCAAGCTGAAAAACGAGGGCAGCGGTTTGGTCAAGAGGATAGTGACCGACGGATTGTTTTATAGCTTTTACGAGCTATTCAAATGCCATATCAAAAGGTTTAAACAGCCCGCGTTTCCGGTGCTGCAATCGATTTTCTTCCTTACGTTTATTTTTGCCAAAGCCAGGCTTTTTTCGGAAACGCCGATTAAGTATATGAAAGATATTGACATTCCGATTTTGTTTATTTGGAGCGTTAAGGATATTTTTTGTGTTAAATCAAAAGGCGAAGAGTTGTTTGAAGCGTGCG
>JGI24699J35502_11133401_pt1 | contig 10343 bp, 11 predicted proteins | sample TergutMp193P4_FD_35502 | JGI IMG/M metagenome (IMG submission 35502) | reverse complement strand
TGTGGTGGATGACAGGATCTGACCGGCTAAGACCCAACTGGGAAAAGGTGATCGGGAATCCGAACAACACTATCCTGGTCTCGTCGGTCAGCGCGGCGGAGATCGGTATCAAAACCTCGATCGGCAAGCTGCCGCCGCTGCCCGAACCGCTGGGTGAGGCAATGACGGACGCAGGATTCGAAGAACTGCCTTTCACCATTGCCCACGGGCAGGTGCTGGCCGATCTGCCATGGCATCACAGGGATCCTTTCGACCGCATGATCATCGCTCAAGGCATCGCAGAATGCTGTCCGATTGTGACAGCGGACCGTATTTTCGACCAGTACGATGTGCAGGTCATCGGCAGATAAGTGTGCACGAGACGTGCCGTCGGTTTGTACCGCCTTTTGGTGCAAGACATGTGGGCAAGTTGACCTGATGCACCTCGGATCGTTTCTCGCGCTGATCAGGTCATTCAGACACCGGGACAGGGTTTGAACTTTGTCCTGTTAGCTCCACCATTTAGGCCTTAATAGAGACCCTGTCTTCAATAATGTGATGGCAGGGTTTTGGGGTTACTGTTATCCTTGCCTTTACTCTTCATGACAACGCGGACAAGGCCCTCTCCTAATGGAGGCCTTTTGCTATCGACGTTGCCCGTTTCCCCATCATCGCGTAAGACAGTCCGACTTGCAAATATGCAAGTCGGACTGCTATGCTTTATGTATCGCCACGGCAAGTTCCTGGCGATGTACAAGGAAGGAGGGAACGCGATGAACAATCTCAACGTAATCGCGATTCTCGTAGCCCTTCCCGGTGCAGTACTTGCAGTGGTTTAGTTGATCAACCGTTGCAAGAAACCTCGCCGGTAAGGGTTACGCCGGGTAGTGGTTGAGCCCCACTGCCCGGTCCCTTCCTTATCAGTATGACAGGAGACCATCATGAATCGCAAGACTGCAATGATTTGCCTCACTGGTGACGTGGCGATGTTCGTCACGCTGAGAGCCGCAGGAGCCCCCAAATGGATCCTCGTTGCCCTCGGCGTACTCGCGTTGCCCGTCCTCATCGTCGCCACCCTCCCGGAGCGTCACCATGAGTCGTAGAATCAGTACGGCTCAGCAGGCTATCCTCGACCAACTCTCACAGACTGCCGAGTTGCGTAAAACCTATGAAGAATCCTATCGGTCGGGCATCCTAGAAGCGGCCAATGCCGGGATCTCCAACGCCGAGATTGCCCGTACCCTCGGAGTCACTGGAGAAACCATCCGCCAGATTGTCGCCAGACTCATCGATGAGTAACTGAACGAAAGGAACAACTTATGGCAGTCACCGACATGTGGCACCTTAAGGACAGTAAAACCGCATAGCAGAACTGGGAAGGATGGCTAGACTTGAGCCCCATGAGACGGATGCGGTTTTGGGCTCGTGGGTTGGTCATCGCGTGCCTGGCATCGCTCGTACTGTGTGCCGCGCCACCCGCTTTCGCGGACGGGCCCGGCGACGTCGTCCAGCCGTACAGGCACCCCGGCGACGGCAATATCTTTTACTTTCTGATGACCGATCGTTTCGCTGACGCAGACGCAAGCAACAACACTGCCATCGTGGCGGATAATCGCCAACCGAACAGCTTGTCCACTGGTGACGATCCCCAGATCAGCGGGTACGATCCGCGTGACGCCGGGTACTTCCAGGGCGGCGACCTACAAGGCGTGGTCGACCATCTCGACTACATCAAGAATATAGGTGCGACTGCCATCTGGTTGACCCCGCCCTTCGTCAACCAACCCGTTTCGCAGGGTAGCGCCGGGTACCACGGTTACTGGATCACCGATTTCACCCACATCGACCCGCACCTGGGCGGCGACCAGGCGATGCTCGACCTGATCGACGCAGCCCATGGATTGGGCCTGAAGGTCTATTTCGACATCGTGGTGAACCACACCGCTGACACCATTTCGTACCAGGGGCAATCCGGCGCCGCCCCCTATGTGCCCCTGGCGCAGCGCCCGTACACCACAACTTCGGGTGAGCCCTTCGATCCCGCGAAGCTCACCGGCAATGATTTCCCGTTGCTGGATTCCGCGACGTCGTTCCCGTACGTCCCCTACCGGCCCGACCCGTCGGTCTGGCTGGTGCCGGAGCAGTTGAACGACCTCACCTGGTACCACAACCGCGGCGAGGCCAGTCTCAGCGTAGACAATGAGTCGATGTTGTACGGTGATTTCGCCGGTTTGGACGACTTGATGACCGAACGTCCTGAACTTGCGGAATTGTTCATCGATGAGATGGTCACCCCCTGGATGCAGCGCGGCGTCGACGGGTTCCGCATCGACACCGTCAAGTACGTCGGCCTGGATTTCTGGGAGCGTTTCTCCCAGGGGATCGAGGACGCGGCGACCACGGAGAATCCCGACTTCCTCACCTTCGGTGAGGCCTATGACAACAATGTCGCTGGTGTCGTCTCACCGGCGATGCGCCGGGGCGGCATCGACACGATGCTCGATTTTCCGTACGCCTTCGCCGCGCAGGCGTACGTTCAGGGCGGTCCGGGGCAGGCGTTGGCCGATCTGTTCGGGAAGGATGCTTACTACACGACGGCGCGCACCAGCCCAACTGACATGGTGACTTTCGTCGACAATCACGACATGGGACGCCTGTGCTCGATGCTCGCGGGACGCCCCGACACCGCTGAGCGCGTCGGGCTCGCGTACACGCTCACCTATCTGGTGCGCGGCCAGCCGGTCGTTTATTACGGAGATGAACAGGGCTTTTGCGGCGCCGGCGCCGACAAGGCCGCGCGTGAACCGATGTTTGGGCCGGTGGACGGCGCCTACGACGGTTCGCCCTATGCCACCTCGCCCCTGTTGGGCGGGGGCAGCATCGGGATTGACTACGCCAAACACCCATACGACACCTCAGCTCCGCTCTACCAGCAATTGTCCACACTCGCCGCGTTGCGCACGGATCACCCCGCATTGGTCGGCGGGGATCAGATCACGCTGGGCGCCTCGGGGCCCGTTTTCGCTTTCGCCCGTGTCGACCCCGGCAATCCTGTGGAAAACCTGGTGGCCGTCAACTCGTCGGGTGATCCCGCCACCGTTGATGTGGTGACACTGACCCCCGGCGCGACCTATCACCAGTACTACCCCGAAACCGGCGACGGCGACCTCGAGTCCGACGACGAGGGGCGCCTCACCGTCACGGTTCCCCCGTACGGCGCTGTCGTGTACGAAGCTGACCGGCATGTCGCCGCTGCGAGTCTCGACGCCGGGAAGTACACGGTCACCGCAACGGATGTTGACACCAATGGGCGAGTCATGGTCACAGCGACAACCCCCGAGAACCGCTGGACGCTCACCAGTGCCTACGCCCTCGAGAAGGGACGGGACCCGGACGACGACGCCAATTGGGTCTTTCTCGGAACGGTTGCCGGGCCGCCCAGGATGTACGCGGACGCTGCTGACTTTCCCGCGGGAATCGCTCAGGCACGCACGGTGACGACGGACATTTCAGGTGCCGTTGTCGCCGCCACCGCGGGGGAACCCGCCACGCTGGTGGGTGCTGGTACGCCACACGGATGGGTGTGGGCGCTCGTGGTGGGAGCTCTGGTGGTCATCGGTGCGGGGATACTGTATGTCAGGCGAGCACGGACTCGGTTCGGGTTGAATCGCACAACTCAGAAGTGATTTCTCGCCGGTTTCCGGGTCTTGTGGCCCGCCGAGATCCGGTGACGGGCCTTGGCCGGTTGGCGACTACTGCGCCCGCGGTTCCGGTCGGCACGGTCATTCCAGGATTCGGCAACGCGGTCCCGACGATTGGCTAAAGGATCATTGCCCTCAGTCCGTATGTTTGCCCCATCGTCGCCCACTGCCAGGGCCAACAGTACGGATGCCAATTCGACGGCGGTGTCGGCGTCGACGGTGTCAGGCGCATCATCGATCAGGACCTCACGAACCAGGTGGCTATAAAGATCCAGACGTCCGACGGCTTTCCTGGCCTCGACTGACGTGAGAATGGTACGCGCCTTGTGGACGGACACCTCCCGGGGGGAGGGAATCTCCATCTCGTCGATCTTCTGTTTGATGGTCTTTTCGATGCGCCTGAGTTTGCCGTGTTCCTGAGGGGTGATGAAGGATATTGCCCGTCCTGTGCGCCCAGCACGCCCCGTACGCCCGATCCTGTGTACGTACGTCTCGGCCTCGCCCGGGATGTCGAAGTTGACCACCAGGCCAATCCGGTCCACGTCCAGACCACGAGCCGCAACATCGGTTGCGACCAGCACATCCAAGGTCCCGGACCGCAGGCGTTCCACGATTCTTTCGCGTTCCTTCTGGGCCACATCCCCGGAGATGGTGGCCGCAGTGACGCCCCTCTCGATCAATGCGGATCCGACCTCCTCAGCTGCGGACTTGGTACGGCAGAACACGATCGATGCGTCTGTGTCAGCGATGGCGAGAATCCTGGCCAATGCCCCGATCTTGTGGCGAAATGGCACCACGGCGTACGACTGTTGAACGGTTGACACCGTGGGACTGTGCCGGGCCACGGTGATGGCCATCGGATTTCTCAGATGGTTCTCGGCCACAGTCCGAATAGCCGACGGCATGGTCGCTGAGAACAACGCTACCTGCCGCCGCGCCGGGGTGTGTGAGACGATGGTGTCCACATCCTGCGCGAAGCCCATGCGCAGCATCTCGTCGGCCTCGTCCAACACCAGGAATCGGACTGCGTCAAGCTTCAGGGTACCGCGTTCCATGTGGTCCATGATCCGGCCTGGGGTGCCGACCACCACCTGAACGCCGTCGCGCAAAGCTCGTTGTTGGGGCGGGTAGGGGGCTCCACCGTAGACGGCAAGGACCCGTACGTCTTTCAGGTTGGCTGCGAAAGACTCGATGGCGTCAGCGACCTGCAGGGCCAACTCGCGGGTGGGGGTCAACACCAGGGCCTGGGGGGTGCCATGATAGGAACCTGCGTTGTCGATGATGTGAGCCAACAGGGGCAGTCCGAAGGCCGCCGTCTTCCCGGTACCGGTTTGGGCGACACCAGTGATGTCTCGCCCATCCAGCAGGGCTGGGATGGCCTGGGCCTGGATGGCGGTGGGCGTGGTGAAGCCGAGGTTTTTGCAGGCCTTTCTCAGGGTGGGAGGCAGGCCAAGGTCGGCGAACGTCATGTCGTCGGCGGACGTGGCAGTTTCGGCGGGGGGTACAGGAGACACTGAGGACACCGTTCGGTTTGCGGGCTGCTACTTGACATTCTCGGATGCGAGCACAAGGAACCAACAGGCATTATACCCATACCGGACAAGTTGCGCGTCGTCGGCAACATCACGACACAAGGATATCTGGCTAAATCTCTCGTACCGATTCTTCAGTCAGCACAGTCATCCCTGTGTGTTGCGAAGCCGATCGGTCGAAGGTCATTGTGGTGGAGCACCCTGCCTTCTGGGCGAGGGCGCTGATGAGGGAATCTGCGAAGTCCGCACTCAGGTTCACTTCGGACAATGCCGCCGACACGCTTGGGGCATCTTCGAGGGTCAGTTCGTCAGTACGAAGGATCTCTTCGAAGAGGTCTCGGCACTGGGATACTGGCCGTTTGTAGAATCGCCTCAGTACCCACCACAACTCCACGAGGACGACGACGCTGAGAAAGCCGGGGTTTTTGACAGTCAGGGACCCGATGAGCGAATCAGCCATTCTTGTCTGAATGGGGTCATCTCGCATGATAAAGCGAGCCATCACATTTGTGTCGATCCCTATCACATTTCTCCCATCGCCTCGGCCACAACTTCGTTCATCTGCTCGACTGTGGCGGCTGGGCCGTCGTACTCACCGAAGAAACCGGCGAGTCTAGTCACAGAATGCGAAGCAGGAATCATGACGTACACTCCACCGCGTCGTACGAAATCTATCCGGGACCCCGCATCCAATCCGAGATCTCGTCTCACATCGACAGGTATGGTGATCTGTCCTTTCGAAGTCAGTGTCGCAATACTCACAATCCTTACTATATCATTATTCCTTACATATAAGTAAGTAAGGGATAAACCTGATCGCTGACAGTACCGGATGCCGGGCAGAACCTTGTGGAATCGACTTCTGGGGCGTCAGTCGGTATTCTCGACTACAGAAAGATGGCATTGGCCGTCGTGATCGGCCATAAAAATGCCGGTGTGAAGTGGAAAGTCCTACGGGGCGCCGAGGAGGTGCCATGATCGAATTCCAAGAAGTGTCCAAGGTTTACAACGGATCAGTCGGCGCTGTGTCCGAATTCTCTCTTGTCGTCCCCTCACATCGTACGGTGGTGCTCGTCGGCTCCTCCGGGTCGGGGAAAACCACATTGATCCGTATGGTCAATCGTATGGTCGAACCCACATCCGGAGCGGTGCTGATCGATGGTGAGGACGTTGCGAAAAAGGATGCCGTCGCGCTGAGGCGTTCCATCGGGTACGTCATGCAGCAAGGCGGATTGCTTCCACATCGTACAGTCATCGACAATGTCGCAACCGTACCCGTGTTGAACGGAGTCCCGAAGAAAAAAGCCCGGACAGCAGCCCTCGACCTGCTTGATACAGTGGGGCTGGACACGTCGCTGGCGTCGCGATATCCGGCGGAACTGTCAGGGGGCCAACAGCAACGAGTCGGTGTGGCCCGCGCCCTGGCCGCTGATCCGAACATCCTGCTCATGGATGAGCCATTCGGCGCGGTCGATCCCATCGTACGGCGTGAGTTGCAAGATGAGTTGCTCCGTCTCCAGGCCGAGTTGGGGAAAACAATCTTGTTCGTCACCCATGACACTGATGAGGCGTTCCGCCTTGCCGACCATGTGGTCGTCCTGAAGGAGCATTCGGTCATCGCCCAACAGGGCACCCCCCAGGAAATCCTGGCCCATCCGGCTGACGATTTCGTACGCACTTTCGTGGGCGCCGACGACAAGGACAGGAAACTCACGATCGAGGACGTCCAGGGCCGGCAGGTGGCGCTCGACGGTGACGGACGGCTCGTGGGAGTGATCGAATGAAGTGGATATCGGCGAATTGGCAACAAGTCCCAGGCCTGGTCCTCGATCACCTGGCGCTGAGTGTGCCCGCCATCATCCTCGCCGTGGTGATAGCTGTCCCCATCGGGCGTCTCGCCTTCCGCCATCGCCGAATCGGCGGTCCGCTGTTGGGCGCGGCTGCCCTGATGTACGCCATCCCGGCACTACCGTTGCTGGTCATCATCCCTGTGGTCTTCGGTTTGCCGATTCGTTCGGCGGCGACCATGATCATTGCCTTGACCATTTATGGTGTCGCACTGTTGGTCCGCACCTCAGCAGACGGGTTCGCAGCCGTTGACACCGACGTCCACGAGGCGGCTGTCGCCCTCGGCCATTCGCCGTTCAGCGTCTTTTGGCGGGTGGACCTTCCCCTGGCGGTACCGGTGCTCATCTCGGGAATCCGCGTGATGACGGTCAGCACGGTCTCTCTGGTCACGATCGGAGCGCTGATCGGCCAATCGGGTTTGGGCCTGTTGCTCACCGACGGGTTCCAGCGCGGGATCGCCGCCGAGGTGGCCACGGGAGTCATTGCCACAGTCGTTGTTGCTCTGGTTCTGGATGGCTGCGTCATCGCACTTGGACGCGCCGCGACGCCCTGGACCCGCCGCCAGCCCCTGGCACAGGGGGCGCCGTGAGGTACGTGTGGGCTGCATTTGACTGGCTCGCCGATTCTTCCCACTGGATCGGAGCGGCCGGGATCTGGGCTCGCCTGGGCCAACATTGTGCCACCACAGGTATCGCGGTGGGCGTCGCTGTGGTGATAGCGGTACCGATCGGCATCCTCGTGGGACACACCCGCCGCGGTTCCGGCGTGGTCGCCGCCATCGCCGGGGGAGCGCGGTCGGTGCCAACATTGGGCCTTCTCACTTTGTTCGCTCTCTGGCTCGGCATCGGGATGGAAGCACCGTTGCTGGCATTGATCGTACTCGCCATCCCATCTGCCCTTGCCGGGGCGTACGCCGGTGTCCAGGCCGTCGATCCGGCCATTCCGGACGCCGCACGGGCAGTCGGAATGAATGAGGGACGGATCATCGCCCAGGTGGAGGTTCCTCTCGGCGCGCCGGTCATCATCGGAGGGATCCGCGCGGCCACCCTCCAGGTCGTCGCCACAGCCACACTCGCCGCGTACGTGGCCGACAACGGGCTCGGCCGCTACCTTTTCGAAGGGCTCAAGGGGCGCAACTATGCGGAGATGGTCGGCGGTGCGATCCTTGTCATCGCGCTCGCGCTGATCCTTGAGGTCGTCCTCGCCCTGGTCCAGCGGTTGGTGTCGAATCATGTCACCCATCCCGAATCGTCCCGGCGCCGGGACTCTCTTTCTCCCGCTCAACCTGTCATTCTGCCTTCGGCAGGATCTCTTTCTCCCGCTCAACCTGTCATTCTGCCTTCGGCAGGATCTCTTCCGACTCTCAGGAGGTCATAATGTTTCGCCGGATCCCACTCATTGCCATGGCATTGCTCCTTGGCACCGTCCTCGCAGGATGTGCCAGTAATGATCCATTTTCGGAGGGTTCCTCGTCGGGCCAGACAATCGTCGTTGGTTCCCAGGACTACTATTCGAACGAGATCATCGCCGAGATCTACGCACAGGCGCTTGAAAAAGCCGGGTACAGCGTCGATCGCCAGTTCAGGATCGGCCAGCGCGAGGTCTATCTGCCCGAGATCGAGGCAGGGGGGATCGATCTGTTTCCTGAGTACTCCGGCCCGCTGCTGCAATATTGGGAGCCGGACACCTCGGCCCGGCTGGGAGACGATGTGTACGCGGAACTGACGAAGGTGACCCCGGCCGGCTTGCATGTGCTGGACCAGGCGCCTGCCACCGACCAGGACTCGTACGTCGTCACCAGGGATTTCGCACAACAATGGGGGCTCACGACGATCGGCGACCTGGCGAAAGTCACAACACCTTTGACGATGGGTGCCAACTCGGAGGCCCAAACCAGGCCGAACGGCCCACAGGGTTTGCTGAACACTTATGGTGTGACAGCGGCTTTCACACCGATTGAGGACGGCGGCGGCCCACTCACCGTCAAGGCGTTGAAGGATGACCAGATCCAGATCGCGATCATCTACACAGCCGATCCGTCGATTGCGGCCAACGATCTGGTCTCCCTGGAGGACACGAAGGGTTTGTTCTTGTCGTCCCATGTCGTACCCCTTGCCAGCGACAAGATAGACGATCAGGCGGCCGCTGTCATCAACAAGGTCAGTGCAGCGTTGAGCCCCCAGGATCTGATAGAACTGAACTCGCGCAGTGTCACCGACCAGCTTCCCGCCTCCACGATCGCGAGCGACTGGCTGGCTCAGAAAAACCTGTGAGCCTCAGCCCCCGATTCACGCCCCGCTGGCTGGCCCCCTTCCCGAGTACGGGGTTTAGGGCTATCGTTGGTACGAGATCGTGGCTCCGACACACGTCGGACAACCCGGCACACAAAAGGTGGAGAAAATGCATATTTCAGATGTACTGACCGATGCGTACGGCAGGATTCATGAAGAAGTCGACGATGTCCTTGAAGGGCTGAGCCAAGAGGAGCTCGGCGCCCGGTTGGACCCGGACGCCAATTCCATCGCGTGGCTGATCTGGCATCTGACCAGGGTCCAGGATGACCATCTGGCCGGCGCTTTCAGTGTGGAACAGGTGTGGACCGCCGACGGCTGGGCCGATCGTTTCGCCCTGCCGTTCCCCGTCACAGCTCACGGGTACGGCCAGACCTCCGCTGAGGTGGGAGAGTTGTCGCGAATCCCCGCGGAGCTGCTGCGCGGCTACCACGAGGCCACCTGGCGCCAAACGGTCGCCCTGCTGAGCACAACCACCGATGGGGACTTCGATCGCGTGGTCGACACTCATTGGACCCCGGCAGTCACCCTCGGCGTACGACTGGTGAGCGTCATCTCCGACGACCTCCAGCATGTCGGCCAGGCGGCATTCATCAGGGGGGTCCTCGAACGTCGGTGATATCTAGACGTTCCCCGTCAATCTCGGCGAAAGTGAATTTTCGAGCCCGGAGCTAAACTGAGAGGAGCCGCTGGCGAAGGGAAGACAATGCTGCACAACCATGCGTACGGGGCTGAGGAGAGCTTCGAGTCGTATCAGAATTATCTGGATGGGATACAGGACTTGTTGCCTGGTGAAGTGTACGAGTTCGCAAGGGATCCCGCCCGGCACGATCTGGGCGAAGCAAGCATGCATGACAGCGTCGTACAATCGGTGAATTGCGAATGTGATCCCCGTCCGGGCAGTGTCACTGTGGTTTTGTTGGGGCCGTGTTTCGACAGAACCTTCACTTGGGTGTTCTCCGGCGTGCCATGGTTGAGGATCAGCCAGAACC
>JGI24699J35502_11133402_pt1 | contig 10346 bp, 6 predicted proteins | sample TergutMp193P4_FD_35502 | JGI IMG/M metagenome (IMG submission 35502) | reverse complement strand
ACGGCAATTTTGTCCACGTGAACACCAAAGGCAATAACATTGAAATAACGGCTTTGGATACGATTACCCTGAATGCGAAGAATGTTGTGATAAATGCCGAAGATGATATCAGGGCTTTTTCGGGAAATGATACAAACATGCAGGTCGGAAACAACCTGCACCAAATCGTCGACCGGGAATTTCAGTTATTGGCGGATGAATCGAAAATCATCATCAACGAAAAACATACGCTTGTTGCCCAAGCTTCTGAAACAACAGCCGATAAAGTGGTGATTGACAGTATGAAAGAAGACATGGATTTAAATTCATCCAAAAAGGTGAATGTTCAAAGCGCTCAAGATGTCAATTTGTTTTAAATATAAACGTAACCGATGCGCATCGACTATCACACGATAACCCGTTCCTATTTTGTGGAAGGGTGTAAAATATTCACGGAAAACGGAAGGAGCGAGAAATCCGGCGTGAATCTGTTGATTATTCCGAAAGTGCCTTCTTTGTTTACAAATTTTCAAAAAAGATTGATTAAAAGAACGATTCCCGATCCGGGGAATGATGAATCGGAAATGAAAAAATTTGTTTATGATGCGGGAAAGGCATTGGAATCTTTTGAATTGGAATTTGATGACAAAGGAATGCCCCGGCTTATTTTAAATCATAAACAAATCCTGAAAAACTGGCTTTCTTATGTCGTTGCCTTAAATTCCGAATATACGGGAGAACGGGTTGAACGTCTTATCGGTTCGATCAGTTGCGATCTGACCGATGAACAGAAACTGTTAAAGATTATTTTGAATGATTTTCCGGTCAATGAATTATTCGGACGGGATGTTTACCGGATAAAGTTTGATTCCCGGACGAATACGGCATCCCGTGAGTGGGCGGAAACGGCGTTGGGCGTTCCTTTGGTGTTTGATCAGCATTGTTCGGTCAGGATCACTTCCTGGTACGACAGACTGCAAATCAAAGGAATTGCCGATCCGGTGAAAAACCGGTCCCGGTTCCGTATCTTTTGTAAAGAACACCCGTTCGATCCGCAGGATATCCTCTCCGTGGAGCAGGATACGGTTTACCGCTCGTTCGATCTGTCTTATATGCCGGAACGGGTGGAAAGCCGTTTTACGGTAAACGGGAAAACCGGTTGTTTGTATGAAACAAGAATATCGTTAACTGTTAATGAAAAAGGGTTATGAGTAAAAAGTTTTCAGTTTTATTCGACGACGAAGAAGAGGAATATATTTACGATCCGATGGCTTCTTACTTGGAAGAGCGGGCAAAACGGCAGGCGGAAGCGTCCGGTGAAAATAATGAGACGCCGGATGTTGCGGAGAGCGGCGGGGTTGATCCTGCCTTGACGGAAGAGGACCGTCCGCAGGAAAAGGACAATTCACCCCGAAATACTCCGCAGGAGCCGGAACCGGAGCCTGAGCCGGAACAGGAAGCGCCGTCTGTCGAAGTCATCGCCCAGGGAGCGCAATGTACCTGCACCTGCGGCGCCAAACCGGGACAAATGAGTGTCGCAAGTCAGTTTAAAGTCTACTGCAACGGCGGTTCCAAATTGATTGCAACCGACATGGACAAAACAATCCTGTCGGTTAATTTCGGCTCCTGCAAGCCTAAAAACAACGGGCCTTGCATTCCTTCCGTCACCTGGTCGGAAGTTTATGAAGACGTGAGAATCATGGGTTCGATGAAAATTCTGACCATGAACAGCGTCGGAACCTGTCCGGCAGGCGGAGGAACCATCCGTTTTTCGACTTCGGGACAAAGTGCGGTCGTATCTTCGGAGCCGGTTTCGCCGCTTAAAGCCCGGGCAATGACAGCCGCCAATCCGCTGATTAACCCTTCGGATCTCGATCCGCCGCCGACAACAGGCGGAGAGCCGGCAGTTCCGGCCCGTATCGGCGATCCGATCGGCGTGACGGAGGTTGCGGAAGTGATTTTCACGAAAATCGGAGAGGCCGTGAAAACGGGTGTGTCGTCGAAAGTGGATAAAATAGTGCCGGTAACTTATAAGAATGCCTGTTTTCCCGTAAAACAGCCTTACGGCAAAACGTGTGTGTTCAAAGCGACCGACGGCGGCGATATCACCTGGAAAGTGCGGAACGAAAACATGAATGTCATCGGAACGCAAGATCGTGCCGACGGTACGACGGGAATCGTTTTTCCGAAAAAAGGGCGGTATGTCGTGGAGGCTTACAAAACGTCTTCTTACGTGAAAGACGATACGAAACTCGGCGAGCTGGAAAAGAAACCGCAAAATTACAGGAATGCGTTGATTGTGGATGCCGTTCCCGATGAGATCGTTTTGAAAGCGGACAGGAAAACATGCAAATTGAACGATAAAGTCCGTGTTTCGGCGAAAGGATTGTTCGAAGACCTTTCCGTGCGAACGGACAAAATCGCTTATATCGTGGCCAAAGAAGGCGGAATCATCGTGACGGATCCGGCCGGAGCGACGGTGACCAAAACGGCGGACGGTGCGGAAATCGTGTTCGGGGAATCCGGCAAATATGTCGTGGGCGGCACGTGCGGGGAGACTGTCGTAAATAAAACGGAGGTGATAGACGTCATTGCATTGAGAGTGCTTGCCGTGAAAGTAAACGGAAAACCGGAATATAAAGCGCGACCGGGTGAGACGTTGGATTTCAAGGCGGAATTGAATCTTCCCGGAGAAAGCAATGCCGACATAAGGTGGGTTGTTAAATATAAAAAAGCGGACGGGGAACAGGAAACCGTTGTTTTTCCTGAAAATAAAGTGAAGCCGGTCGGAGAACTGTTTAAAACAATCGGGATTTATCTTGTTTATGCCCGTACTCCGAAGCAGGATGACAAGGAAAGTGCAAAAGCCGTGGTGCGGGTAAGCACTCCCGCCTTCCTCAGGGCGGAATGGAAAAACCGGAACGGGGTGTCGGTGAAGGATATCGGCAGGAAAGAAACGGTTTATGCGGATTTAATTTTTGAGGGAGTGGTCGGATTGGACTTGGCATTCAGACTTTTCCATAAAAAAACCGGCAAGCTGACGGAGGTTTACAACCGTACTTGTAAAATGTTGCAAAATACGATCAGGTTGTCGATTGACGACGGTATTTTGCAACGTTGCCAAAACTTGGGCGAAGGCGATCTTTTGTATTGGACGGCGGAGGTATCGACTCCGGGACAGACTCTCGGATGGAAAACAAAAAATTACCCGGGTATTCGATTTACCTTAAAAAATGCGATAACCGGTTTTATCTTTTACGGAGACCGTGCCTGTACGCAACAAATCAGTAAAGCGTCGTACGGAACCCCGGTTTACGGCAGGGTAACCACCCGTAATCTCGGCGGCGAATCGTTGGAGTTGCTGGTATATCCCGGTATGACCGGTCAATGGAATGATTCCGACAAGATTTTGTATCGTTCGGAAAAAACCGTATCCGATGACAATACGGCGGTTTTTGAATTTACGGCATCCAAAGATTGGAGTATCTCCTACAGCGAGTTTTACACGGTCTTGGCAAGACAAATCAATAAATACGATAATTATGTGGAGGTAACGGAAAAAGTTATCAATAAAAACGTACAATACATTTGTTTTACACAAGATCCGTTTAACACAGGTGAGGGGCAGAGCAAAACACAGGTGCGGCAGACGGGAGATACGGCGAAGGAGTTGAAATGTCCGAGGTGTGAAAAAGATATAACGGCGGATGAATTAAGACAAGTTTTTACGGCGGATAATATTGCCGGCTCATTGCAACAGCTGGCAAATGAGTTGAACAGAAGTTACGGCGACCGGAAATTATATGAGATATTCGGGTTGGATACGTGTTTGCGCAAAGCACATTTTTTTGCACAGGCAAGAGAAGAAAGCGGGAATGATTTGGAGGGCGCTTTATCGGGCGAAAGTTTAAACTATGACTATGACGGACTTGTAAAAACGTTTCCTTATTTTGCCGCTCATCCGGGTGAGGCGGATAAATATTGCCGTAAAGATTCGGTCAAAGGAAACAGAGACGGGAAAATACAACAAGCCGATCAAATCGCCATTGCAAATATTGCTTATGCCGATAAAAATCGTGGCGCAAAACATAAATTGGGAAATGTTAAGGAAGGCGACGGTTGGCGTTTTAGGGGAAGAGGCATCCTGCAGACGACCGGGAGAGAAAATTACGGGAAAAATCAGAAGTCGGCCGATAAGTTGTTGGGCACGGATACCGTTAATTTAATTAACGAAGACAACGAAAAAGATACCGGATACAGCATGCAGCAGGCTGTGGTTATGGGGTTGGCCCAATGGTACAGGAATAAACTGGAGTATGTGGCTGATGGCGGCAGTGATGAAAAAGATGTCGATAATTTAGTTGATATTATTAATAAGTTTACTAATAGTCGAAAGCAAAGGAAAGAACATTTTAAATTAACTGTAAATATTTTCAGAGTTGGAGAATGTGTATATGAATATGGCCCGACACTGATAAAAAAAGATGCCGCAGAAACTTATGATAAGGCTTATAAAGCCGATGAAACCACAGCTTACATCGATGTGACACAACCGGATGACCGGGCAACGGAAGGGCTGTTGGTTCTGTTTGATGATACGGGCATTTTGTTTATGTGTTATGCATTGGCAAGAGGCAGCAATCGCAACAGGCTTGTCGACGGCGGCAATGGGGATACGCCCGCCGGACTTGCTTCGAGCTGTTGGAAAAACAAAGGGAAGGACGAATACCCTTCCTACGGTAAATATGGCGTGATTGATTTGACGGGAATGACCGGCGAATTTAAAAAATCGGGAAGAAAGGGCATTCTCATTCATGCGGGGCATACGGTCGGTTATACCGGAGGAAAGGGCGGAAAAATTTTCGACGACAGAGGATGCCTGATGAATACGCATGGATGTGTGCGCGTGTATAATGCGGATATACGACGCCTCGTAAACCGGTATAAAGCGTTGCAACAAGCCGGCAAAACGATTCAATGTTATATAGAAGATGTGGAGGCCGATAAATTCGGTGAGGTTTTTACCTTTTATGATATAACTCCGGATCCGAAAGACAGCCGCAGAGAAACAGACAGTAAAACCCAATAAAAAAACTCAAAATTATGAAAGCAATTCACATTATAATGATAATCAGTCTGAGTATATCCTGTACGGGACAACAAAAACAGAATAAAATGGAAAAATATTCAAGAATGTACGACAATGAGGGAGGATATTATGATTTGAACGGGAATATGCCGTATTACGAGGCGATATTCAAACGTTACGGTTATAAAACGCCGGACGAACAACTGTTTAAGGAAAGAGTCCGGGAATATTTCGGAGTGGATGTTACCCGTGCGACAGGGAATGACATGCCCATGTATATTGACGGATACGATGATCCGAGGCCGGTTGTCATAGACAAGCGTTTTGTTTTACTGTTCAAGGTGCCTTACGAACAGGAGGCTTCTCTTGCCGGTATCGCATCGGGCAGGGAAGATTATTTTCAGGCAAGGGCAACGGTGGATGTAAACAGGATTGTCTTTTACGACGATCCGCAGGCCGTTTCGGATCTTATCACACTTTCTGCCGACTATGACGGCGGCTATCTGGTATCCTTGGTTTTGTATTATAAGTATGAAAAAAACAACATGTTGATGAATAGGGCCGTCCGTTATTTATCCGATATGAGCGAGGACGATCCGGATATAAGGCATATCCTGTTTTATCGTTTTGCCGATAAACCGGAAAAACAACGCTTCAGAAGGGAATTTGTGAGGAAATTTCTATCGTATTACAAAGATGATAAACAGCGTTTTATATTAGGGGATTTCTTACTTTATAAAAATTCTGCCGGAAGTACAATGCGCACCATACCCAACGATTTAAGTGAGTATCCGTTTACGCCGGACGAAAAAGATTATTATAAGTGTCTTCTCCTGGAGGAATGTTTGGCTGCGTATGGTAATCCGTACAGCGCTATAGGTGATGTCCGCAGTATTTGTTGTGCAGATCCCGAATTCAGTCAACGCATCGCTCAAAAGCATTATTATGAATTACCTTTATTGATAGCTTTAAGCAACCGTACCGGTTTAGTTTATCCGCATGATTACCCTGAGCCGTCTGCTATAGAGTTTGGAAATTTTCCGGACGAGCTTCCCGATAATACCTTGCATGGAATTATCAACGATCCCGACGGATATGTAAATATCCGGGAAGGAAAAAGTATTTCCTCTAAAGTGACAGGTAAGATTGTCGATAAAGAGGAATTTTTATATTGGGAAAATAAAAACAGTGACTGGTGGAAGGTGATGACCCATAATCTTGTTGAGGGTTATGTGCATAAAAGCCGCATAAAACAAGCGATGTAGATAGCATGTATCCAAATAAAAGAATTTGAATTTATGAAAACAATTTGTTTTATAATGGCAATTATTCTGTGTATATCCTGTACGGGACAACAAAAACAGAATAAAATGGAAAAATATTCAAGAATGTAAATCTCATTTTAATGGAATTAATGCAGATCTTGCGTATTTTAATATAGATAAAAAAACAGTGCAAATTTATTTTTAGAAACAGTTAAAAATAGTCCTTTGGTTGATAGAATTATGTCTATGGATTTTGATTATGAAAGAGAAAAAGAATTATATGAGGCATTGTATAAATGGGGGTTTGGGAAATATAAAAGAACAGATAATGGAGCAACGGTTAAATTACTTTCGGAATATTTTTAAATGATTATCGGATGTTGCACCTATCTATTCCCCAAGTGTGATGTAAATATGTAATATTCGTTTTTTTGTCCCGCCGGGGACAACATATTGGTAGAACGGAGAATTCTGCCGGAGACCAAAGTCCCGTCAGGGACGTAATGTGAAGAAGGAAACATTTTGTCCCCGGCGGGACAAGGGGTGAAGGAATGTGGTGTTTTCTACCGATATAATGTCCCCGGCGGGACAAAAAAGACGAATATTTTGAAACATTGACACATTTTTGCATCTCCCTGCAGGGAGAGCCGGGCATAATATCCGATAATCATTTATTTTTATAAAGACAGGGAACAAATAATTTTGCCACATTGTTCTGATTACACTGATTCAAGACACTATAACCATTTACATGTGCAGGGATTAGATATTACTGATACTGATTTTTTTAAAATAATTCAAAAATAAAATAATTATATACAAGCCTATTTTATTAATGATACTCCTATTTTTATTTTTTTCATGTGATACCCAATCGAGGAAAGGAGGACGTGAGCTTTTAATATCTACGCCAATATGGGATTCAATTCCAATAACAAAATTTCCTTATTCAATGGAAAATTCAAATAAAAATAAATTTTATATTAATATAAAAAATTTAAGATTCCAAAAACTGAATATTCTTTTTTCTGATAGTACTCTTTTGTATCCTGCATTGAATTCAGATCATCCAAATAATACAAAAGGAAATTTTTTTAAACGTTTGGAAGATATTGATAATTATAGGGTTTTATTATTTGCTTATTTCAACGCAGACTTTCATTCTGATGAATTGAATAAAAGTACAACAATTGAACTACAAATATTTGATAAGATGAATAATCTTTCCGATAAAATTATTATTTATGATGGAATGGAAGGAGTATGTAATTGGTATAGAGATTTTTCGATTAATAAAGATCATATATTATCGTTAAGAGATCAATTTTACTGTATTGATGATAGTGATACATCTGAAAATAATAAAATATATACTTATAAAAATAAAATTTTTAATAAACAATATATTATTAAAAATGGGAAAATTCTTGAATATTTTTCTCAACAAGAAGGACAAGTTAAAGAATGTATAAAAATAAAATCGTTGGAGCAATCTTGGTATTCTGAGGGAAATGTGAAAGAACATTTAAAAACAGGGAAATGGATTGAATATGATTATATATACGATGATAAAGAAAATGATTGGGTTATAAATTATATTACTCGTTATTATGAAAAAGGTGTAAAAAATAATGAATATAAGATAATGAATGATGATGAGTTAGATAAAATTGATTGTTTGAGAGACTAATCGATATAAATTCAAGTTATTTTATTAATTTAAATTATAATATATGAAAATAGCAATTTATTCTTTATTAATAATCATATTATCCATTGCTGCATGTTCAAATAATAATCATAATAATAATAAAGATATTCATATTGAATCTATTAATTGGAGTTCTGTACCTGTTGATGGTATTCCATTTTCATTTAATTATGAAAATTATTTATTAATTGTTGATAGTATTTTAAAACATAGAAGGGAGGACAGTCCGTATAAGCAAATTGATATTTTATTTAGTGATAGTACTTGTTTATTTCATACGGCTTATTTTTATGGTCATCCCAATAATATACAAGGAATTGCATTTAAAAGATTTCCGGACATAAGTTATAATAAAATAGTTCTTTATGTATATGATTCAAGCCCGATCATCAGTGAATATTATAAAAAGTTTACAATTGAATTACAGATCTTTGATAATAAAAATCAATTAGTCGATAAATTAATAGTTGCAGATGCCGCATACGGAGAAGATTGCTATTGGATTCGTTCGTTTGAACTTACGTCTGATAATATTATTAAATTAATTGATAAAGATATTTGTGAAAAAAATGAAGATAATCCGTCTTTTGCTAAATCTGATGAACATTTATTTTATTATGAAATAATGGATGATGGTAAAATGCTTAGATATTTTACAAAAGATGGCAGAGTTGAAGAAAAAAATATTTTTCCTTCATCTGAAGGAGAAAGTGTAAATCACTTGCAATCAGGTTTTTGGCAGGAGAATTTTCCAATTCAACAATTTAAGTTGGAAAAAGACGAAACTCAAGAGGCTACTTTTATTTGCTCGTTCGGCAATTACCAAGAAGGGAAAAAAGATGGTGAATGGATTTATATGTATTCCAATGAATTAAATACATATTATTTTCCTCTGAGAGGTGAAATATACAGGAATGGGACATTGATTGAGAGAACATCAAAGGAAAGTGATATTGAAAAGTATAAATTATATCCTAAAGTGCAAGATATGGTGAATGGTGAAGAATAATTTCCTTCCTGTAGCGACTTGAACCGAGGCGGACATGTTATCCGTCCTCTTGTCTATCCGGAAGGACATGTTGTCCGATAATAATTAGAAGGAACAACCATATGAACGCAGGAAGCGGACAGGAATTTTGTTGACGGACTGCAAGTCCTTTCAAGTAAAAAAGAGGACGGACAGCATGTCCGCCCCGGCAGGGGTATTAAATCCTAATTTAACAATATAAGATATATGCAAACACATCGTTGTCAAAAAATACTGCTATCAGTTATTTTATTATTATCATCTTGTAATATAAATCAAAAAAACAATACAACTATATATGCAACAGAAAAATTTGATACAAAATTGATAGACTCGCTTAAACAAAAAGCAATTTCTACAAATGGGTTCTATTATGAAACAGAAAAACTTCATCATTATTTACGAATTGAATATGTAGATGAAGACGGTTCTTTCGTAAGAGCGGAAGAGCGGGACTTGGAAACGGATATAGCATCAATAAATGTCTATTATCCGACGCCTACTTTTCTGGTGGTAACAAAAGAATATTATCCCGGCAATAGAGCTTTGGGAATAGAGAAACAATTTGTAGGGGCTGTTCCTGTGGGTAAAACCCGGTATTATGATAAAAAAGGAAATTTATTGCAAGAGATAGATGAAGACAAGAAATTCGGAAAAATCAAAATAGAAGATATTTTGAGATTTTTGGAAAAAGAAAAACATTTGGATTTGAAAACAGGCAAAGGCTGGTATGACTGTGCTTGGTATGAAGAAAATAGTCGTGAAGATGACGGAGATTTCATATTTGGCGGAGGAACGTTAATTGATGTTGCATTTGTGCCTTCTCAAGAAAGCGTATTGTTAGAGGACGATATTCCGTCAATGTGGTATATAACAATTAAAGCATACAATTACCCTTATATTTACACAGACTACATTATTAACGGAGATACAGGTGAAGTATTGAAAAAAAGAGAGGAACAGCGTATCCCGGATGAACTGTAAATAAAACAAATGCAAATGAAATATATTGAATGCGCCATTTAGTATTTAGAGTATATTATTTAATCAATCTTAGATATATTATGCCAAAATTAATAACAGAAAAAGCTCAAATGCAGTGTACACTCGGTTCGAAACCTGCACAATTGGTTGTAACCGCCCAGTCGTTTGTGAAAATATCAGGCGCATCGGTTGCCACCGAAGGAGATAAAATGCCGATGTCTAATATTCCTTCTTTCGGCAATTGCAAAAGCAGCTGGCTGCGACCGCCTTGTGTTCCTGCACCTCAATCAT
>JGI24699J35502_11133404_pt1 | contig 10350 bp, 6 predicted proteins | sample TergutMp193P4_FD_35502 | JGI IMG/M metagenome (IMG submission 35502) | reverse complement strand
AGTTTTCCCTTAGTTGGATTTCCCTTTATGCAGTAATCTTGATGTTTGTGATTACATAAAGACCATCACAAATGTTAGCATCCATTTTCAGTACAAAATGCCTACTTTGTTCTTATAATTTAGGAAATTCCAGTAATAAAATATCAAACAACCCCAAAGAGCAGAGAAGGCATACAAGTTCATTTTTATTTTTACTCATAATAAAATATTTCCACTCTTTGGAAGTACAAAATATGTTAAGCAACTGAAAGGGAGTCTCATTCCAATAAGATGGATGGTAAGTCATCGTTACAAGTAATTTGAAGGCACTGAGCTGAAGATGAAGCAGTTCGAGGAGGTATTCTTGCTGCACACTGACACTAGATAGTGCTTGCGCACTGGAGGTACAGAGCACAAAAGCAATCTGCTTCACTTAGTGCAAGACAACTTCACTGAGCTAAGAGTAATCTGGACAATAGCAGGAGACTGGGGAAAGCCACCCACATGGGCTTATTCTCCTCATCTGTCACAATCAGTCATGAAAGGCAGAAACAGGGGTAACAGTGGGTGAGCACGAGAAGTCAAATTTCCAAACTCTGAGGTTTATGGACCTCAAGACTTTGCTGCATTAGTAACAGTTTGGCATTTCCCTGAGGAATGGATTGCTTGCAAGTGGGACTGCCCATATTCTGGGAACAAGTTTAGTCTGCATTTTTCCTGAGTGGGCTTTCTCCGTATTCTAGCACAGGGGTTTGTTTGTATTTTTCCTGTATTCTGGCATTGGATTTAGTTTGGTTTTACCTGAGTGAAAGGTTTTCTGTACGTTGTGGAAACATAGGTAGTTTGTGTTTTCCTCAAGCAGTCAGTTCCTTGCATGTAAACATTTTTTGACTTTTATAACCTAAGCTGAATAACTTTGGTGTACATACTGTATGTTTTGCCTATCATTATTATTTTCTGAGATACAGAGTATGATAGATGAACACCGTGAATATTATGCGTATGGGTCCAGAATTGACTTCTTACCTCATTATGCCTCATTCCAAATATTTTTTAAGCATAGTTTTCCTACACTTTCATTTTATGTTTGTTCCTTAAAGCAAAGGGTCAGTCATAAAAACAGCTGGCAAATAAGCATATCACACAAGCAAATTCTGCAACACCATATACAGTACATCACTTTAAAATATTTAATACTGGAAGTATTTAGGAACAAGTGGCCAATAAAAGGACATTTCACAGTGAAATAAGAAAAATGACACATTTTGGACCTACTTGTTATTTTCAATTGCTTTAATCAGTTTCATTTGTTTTCCATTTTAGCTATTTTTTAACTGTAGTAATGTAAAAATATGATATTGTTTTTTACATTTTTTCTCTTTGCAGCTGTCTGTGAAACCACTAGATCTAAGTACTCAGAAGACAAAGGCTAGTGTAGGTCGTAGTGGGTCTATTGGAAGTCGCCGTCCACCATCCAGGCCTCGTAGTACTATAAGCAAAGTTGACACTGCCATTTCTGAAAATAAATTGCTGCCTAATACTCAGAAGGAGGATGTAGATCAACGCCTGTCTGAAGTGTCGAGGATCTGTCAGGAAATTCATGAAGAATCAAAAAACAACATGTCAAATTCCCTTCTCTTTCCATTGTCACAATCATCCTTTGGCCTGCCAGCTCTAAGTGATAATACAGTGATTAAAACAGATGACATAAATAGAAGAGACTTCATTGATATCAACAAATATAGTTGTAGTACCAATTCAGACAAAAAGAATTCATTTGGTGTATTAGATAACTTTTCAGACAGGGCAAAGAAATCGGATGAGACCATGCCAAATGGACATGTCCATCCAATCATAACAAGAAATAAGAGTTGTTCTAGTGAAGATCTCCAAAATAATAATCACGGTGAGCAAGATGGCACAAGTGAAGGCCCTGAAATGTCAACAGACTTGGCTAGAACTTCAGGGATTAGGCGATCACTGCAGCTGCCAAATAGAGATCATTTGTGTATTTCCAATGGAAATGTACATAAATTTTACCAAGAATTACGGGAAGGAAAGACACAAGATATTATTAAGAATAATGCTACTGGCTTTGAAGCTTTGGAAAATATATTCAGATATGACAATGGCTCTGAAAAAAATAATTCTTTGCACATTGAAAAAAATAATGAATCATGCAGCCTTAATTCAGTGACAGATAAATCAGGAAATGGATATGAACTTTCAGGGTCTGGGATATTTGATTCTGCTCAAGGTTCTTCACACAAACGCCATTCTTTCATTACTGTAGAATCCTTGAAAGAAGTTCGAGGTCGATTGAGACACCTTAGTGTGCCTTCACCAAATGGTATTCAACACCCAGATAATACTAATTGTCAAACAAGGCATGTGGAGGATAGTGATGATGGAATTGTGATTGAAGATTTTAGCAAGTCAATCCCAAGAACTAAGCCTGGGTTAGGAGAACAAGTTCCAACATCTCATGTGAAATCATATATGTATGGCATGGAAGCAATGGCAAACTGCCGAAATAATATAAATAAACCTGCTGGTACAGGAAGCCTGGAATCAAGGACTTGTAATAGGTCTGGCAGCAGTGGTGGAAGCAGGTCTGAAGAATGGTACAGCCGAAGAAAGTCATATGGCTTTGAACAAGTCCATAACCAACAGACTGATAATCATTCTGAACCAGTGACATTCCAAGAGAAAACCAGAATAGAGTCATCAACTGACAGTGGTATTTGTAGATCTTCAGAGACAGTAACCACATCATCATGGACCCCATTTAACAGGGAGAAAGCAAATGGCCAAAGTACTTGTGGAAATTTGAAGGGAAACCACAGCATTAAAATGAAACAGAATAATAATGATGAAATAGTTACAGGGATAGAAAACAGAGGAACTGAGATTAATTCTCTGACAGGAGGGAAGACAGTTGTGACTTTTGGCAGTGATAATGAAGGCAATAAAAGGGAACTGCATGTGAATGGTGGCAAAATGATGGAAACTAGTTCTGTGACAGCATCAAATAACTGGGTAAGTGGGTGTGATAACAAGGAAACTAACACTGTGACCTCAAACATTAGTGTTAAGAGTTTCCGTCGCTTTTCAGAACCAGTAACTGTAACAATTCCAATTATACATGATGATTCATTTGTTAATATTAATGGAAGTGGCTTTATAGATGCCAAGAAACTTTGCTTGGGACAGTTTCCTGAAGGATCAAGTCTGAGCACAGAAAATGGGTGGAGGAAGTCTGGAACATCTTTAACAAGTGAAAACAATTCTTCAATGAAGAATCCTGCAGATGTATCACAAACACTTGCAGCTAGGAGAGAGCTGTTTGAGAAACACAGTATAGGAAAAGATTTGTCTCCTGCATTCAGACAAACTGACAATCAAATAAAGAGACATTCCATTGCTGTTGATGAATCTAAATATGTCAGGGAGGGTCTGAAAAATTACAATTTGTTGGACAAAAAAATAGGACACATTAATTCTGAAAACATATTCAAAACAACTTCTACGAGCTTTTCAGATTTGGAAAATTACAGCGGTTTGAATCTTTCAAATAATGAATATGCAGTACCTCTTCACAAAGAAATGGAATGTAAGATACCTAGTGCAACAGGGATGTCCCTGGATGGTAGTGATTGTAAACCTGCTTCATGTACATTTGAAAACGGTGATGATAATGAATTATTTCTTCACAATCATTTGGCAGGCAAGAAACATAAGAAGGTAGAGTTCTGCAAAACTGAGATCCACTTTGCTGCTGAACCAGGACGTTTTAACATAGTTGAAACAGATGAGAAGCCTCCACCAAACAACATTAGGAGAAGAAGACGTAGTAGTAGTAGTAATAGTAGTAGTTTTGCAATTTTATCTACCCCCCAGTTGCAAGATGCTGGTAAGATCAGCCTACCTGAAATTCGCTTTGGCGATTCACCCTATGAAATGAAGCTGCTTGGGGGAACTGAGTCTAACAACACACCCTACCAGATTGTTGTCGGTGCAAACACTTGTAATAAAATCAATTTAAACCATTCAGTCCATATGCCAAATTCGAGTTCTGCCACTGAATTCCAGGATGATGCAGATAACACTTTCACACAGGAAAATGCTACTATGCTTCCATCAGGGAGGCAGGATACTGTGGAAATTGAAGTCCATAGTAATGAGAAAGATGTCTGCAGCGATTCTGTAGTTTTGCAGCCAAAGCCTATGATTTCCACTTCTCCAAGGCCTCGTAGCATATTAAAAAATAGTAAAAGCCCACGTTCTTTTCACTTAGGTGAGACAGATGAAGGTGCATTAATATCAGACCTGAATGGAAAGTCTGAAATATTGAGTGAAAATTATGAGACAAAATGGGGTGTGAAGCTGAAGCCCATACATAACAGACATTTGCCATTATCCTCTACATCCACATGGAAGTCAACAGTCACACTACATAACTTGAAGTTAGATGGTCAGAAACAACAAAATGGCTCTCCATCACCAACAATGAAGGATGGGAAGCTACAGACCACACGCAATTACGTGGGAGTAACAGAGCTGAGCAAACCACTCAAGTCTTATCAACCATCTTTTCAGAAAAAGTCTACTGATGCCTTTGTGGCACCAATGTTATCAAACACCCAGTCCACTGAATCTGGTGGAGGTGGCATGGAGGTGAAAATCTTTATGGCTCCTTCATGGTCAGTTGCTGAGAGAGTTCGTCAGGTGGAGGACTTGAAGCATGCTTCCCTGGAAGCCAGAGGGTATTCCACCAAAGTAAATCTTGTGTCTGGGAAAACCACAGTCATAGACAGCAGATCATCTGATGAGCAGCAGAAGAAGTCCATACTAGTTTTTCCCAAATACGAGCAAAACAGTCACCAAAAATCAGATTGTCTCCACACAGACCAACAAAAAGAAGAGGCTGTGCATCTCTGCGGTAAGCACTGTATATGTATCCTTTTGTTTTCAGTTGGGAATATTCTAGTCTGAATTTGTCAACCTTGTGAATGCTAGCTAGAGTGATAAACCAATCTCAATGCAGTATGTGGACGTCAGGTCACCATGGCACCTAATATTTTTTACTGTGATGTGTTGTTTTTTTACAGACTACTGTTCAGTCATTCTACATTCATATACTGTAATGTACATTTCAGTTCATGGTTTATAGTTCTGACCCTTAATTGCTTCATTTAATAGTAAAACTAGAGGCATTTTTTTTTTCAAACCACCTTATTACCTAGCAGAAAAGTATGGAATGTTGTATATTATTTTAGCTAGTAACTTAAAAAACTCACATATGCACATGTTGAATGACACTCATACTTTATGCCTGTGCTTAAATAATTCGGTAATACTGTGTTTTGTTTCCACAGTTTTACATAGTTATAGCATAACATTTCTGTGTAGACACTGTGTATTTTAAGCCCATTGACTAACCCAATATATTTACATTTCTTTTAATTTCTGTCCTGTCGCCCAATTCTTGGAGGTGGTACCTCAATCTATAGAAAATTTATTGAGGTCTGGTTACAGTGTAGAAATTTAAAAAAAAAAAAACACAAATAAGAAAGGAAATAAGATTGTCAATAGCTATCCAATTTAAATCTGGAATTCCAATAATGTTCAAACAACTTTGAAGCTTAGAGTTAAAATGTGTTCAAGTTTCCTGATTTTGTAGCCTTTTTAAAGTTTGTTATAAAGAACAAAACACATGCAGCTTTTATACCAGGACAGTATGGTATTTGAAGTCCATATAAAAGGTGAGCAAATACTTGCATTATATAATGTTGGACCCTCTTCACTGATTAGTGTGTTGTTAGTGGGCCACATGTGCTATACAATTTAAGTTATGTTCTTTAAAATTTGTTTACATAGGCATATAATAATAAGTGCAGATTGTTTTCAATATGATGTCTTCTCAGCAATGATTGTGAGATAATAGTACAATTACATGATTTTTTCCATTCCCTACTTATGAAGAAGAAGAAGAAGTCAGGCAATTAATTATAAATCAGTGTTCCTTTACGCTTGAAACATCTATGAAGTGACTGGGGGGGGGAAAAAAAAACCCTGTGTAATGAGGTTAGAAACTGTGTGTGTTTGTCCTGATTTTCTCTGTGTAATTAGCTACTAAATTATTGACCCTCATCAGTAGTTTGATTTAAAACTCTGTAAGTGGAAGCTTTTGTACATATCAGCTTCTCCTTGACTCTGCTTTATATTCTTTTGAATTGTATTAGTTAAAGAATTTTGTATCTTATAACTTTACACAATTCTAAAAGAGGTAACATAACTTCTACTTGTTATATAGTAGATATACTTTTGTACATGCCGTGACACACTTAGTATGAGAGATTTTTCTTACCAAATCGAAGGCATCACATGTCGCCAAAAAATTGTGTTGTTTAACAATTACTTCAAGCTTAGAAGTTCCCAACAGATGGATTAAATATTACGATGGCTTTGAAAGCATTTGTCTGAATGAACCATCACAATTAACTTAATCCTTTAAGGTCCTCTGCTTCTGTTATTCTGACTTTCAGATATAACTTTCCTATTCCACTGTTGAATAGCTGAGAGTCTTACAATTCGTAAATATAAATGAAATGCATATAATAATTTGTGATGTGTTTAAATAAATATGCTTAAAATGAAATCCCTAGTTGAATTTGGCCTGACATTCAGAGGGGACTGCAGTAAAGCTTTGGACTAAATCTGACACTTCTAAAATAAAAAAGAAGTCTAATGTTACCATATAACTATATGGACATAAATAAATAAATAAATGGAATTTGGACTGGTCTTGTCATTGTTTCAAATTAAATTTACACAAAAATTTTTTGCTCTTATTAAAGAAGGCATGTTCAAATAAAATTTTGGATTGACCCAACAGCTTTACTATCCATTAAAACACACTGTTGGTTGTTCATGTATTTGGATAAATTTACTCTTGAGCTTTCTTTCAGTAGAAGTGCATCTGATATCAGAGAAACTCAGTGCAATAAAACATTAGCCTGAATGTGAATATTTTTATATTGAAACTAAATAAATACAATCTAATCAAATTGAATATTCTTGAAGGATGTAATTTTAATGGTGAAATAGGAATTGACTACTGTAGGTACTTACTGTACCAAAATTAACTGTAGCAATGTGGTATCGTGTTTCATGCTTTTTCGTAAGGTACATACGTATTAATGACACTGAATTTTTAGTTGTTTGAATAGAAAGTCTGTAAAGCCATCAGACAGCATGTGGTGATGGGAGTTTACTCAAACCTACACAGATATGCACTTCTTGAACTTCTCTGAATAATGTATCTTACTTCCTGTTTTCTCTTCACTATAATCTAAACGCACTAGTCGCATTCAGATATAACAACAGGAAATTATGGAAATCTGTATAGTCGTTGTGTTTGCTTTTAGGTGGTGTATCCCAGTGACTTACTTTGACAAATGTGGGACAGCCATAGCTTCAGATAATTTTTTAAGTGTGTGTTGTAATGATGCTAAGAATTGCTAATATTATTTAGTATCAGTGATAAAGGAATAAATGAATATGAGCATTGATGGAATGATACTGGCAAAGGAAAGCTGAAGTACTTGGAGAAATACCTGTCCCAGTGCCACTTTGTCCACCACAAATCCTACGTGAAATGTCTTGAGATTGAAACTGTGGTGAGGGGTCAAAAATGAACCCCCTGAGCAATGGCATGGTCCATTTTGGTAATGCTGGCTACTTAACACCTATGTAGAATGACCTCATAGAAGTTGAAATGGTTTATTTATTGGACAACAGTAATAGAATATCTGTATAAAAGTGTTATGATAGCTGAGACATTCATTTGTAATATTTTTAAAGAATTGTATATATGGGCACTATTTAGGGTAGACTGGATTAAATAGTATGCCATAGGATGAATGGTGCTACACTATCCGTTAGATTGTATAGTGCTGATAGGGTGATAGGATGATTATGTACAGTGACCTGACAAAGTATGGGCAAGGAAGAGGTAGCGGCTTATTTACAAGAAGAACAGAAACAACAGAACAACATAAATCTGCCCAGAACTTCTTGGTAAGGCTCTTTTGACGCAATAAAAACAAAGGTTCATATTGGGATACTATGGTTATTTGTAGCCTGTTGAAGATATTCTCCACTTAACATTTCACCAAACTATACTATTTGCTTTAACATAGACAAATTTTAGTTATCAAAGATTTGATGAACGTTGCCCTTGCTCAGATTAATGTTTTCTTGGCCATTTCACTTAACTCTTGTTTCAGCAATTCTTATAGGGAAGAATGTCCCATTCTACACTGTTCCACTCTGCACTGTTTTTTTCTGGAATATCACCCCAAAATCAAAAGGACAGTTACTTTAGGATTATATTACGTTGTGAGTGAATATGCTGCCACCATTTCTGAAGATGTAGGCAGTGTGTTCATCTGGATCTTTGATACCAACTTACCAATCTACATTTCCACCACCATAGAATCCTTAAATCAGGTCTGAAGTTATACAATATTTTTTTTGGAGGCAGTGCCATTTAAAAGAGCAATAAATCAACATATAATGGAAGGGATATGTTTCAGTTTTTCTGATACTCTGACTGGCATTCGTACAGTGGAATAAACTCATTCCTTTTAACTTTTTTTTATTTAAATCTTTTCTCGTTTGGAACCCTATTTCTTGTATTTTTGTCTGACTGTTTAATGTAAGCTTCAAGTTAAGTTTATTGGATGCTTATCCGTTAATTTGCAATCTAACAGCATTATTTCACCTCTGTTCTAACAGAGCTGCTTTAGAACTAACTGAATTTTAAAGTCTTGTATTCTGTAAAGCATCTGGTGTCTACCTATTTTCACGTTTCTGTAATTGAATGAATGTTGGTATCAATTAGTAATGTGAATGTCAGAGTGTCATCTTATATTCTTTTGTGCACTGTGCAAGTATAATTATATTGGAAATTATAACACTGAGAGCATTTCACCCCATAGTGCTGTATGCTGCAAAGGGCTTCATTGGTAATAATTCAGTTCTTGTAACTTAACGTCTGAGTAACTAGACCATACAGATGTCTAAACAATTTTAAACACGTAGATGGTAGTTTGAATTGCAAATATGGTGGAGGGATATATGGCTATCACATTAATATGGACATTATGTACTTGTAAAGGTTTTAGATTTCTTCGTTATCTGTGGCTCATCTAATCTGTTTTGCAAATTGGCACAAATATCACATACAGAAAACAGAGAGGATATAGTAATTATGTAATAAAAATAACAGAACACAGTTATCTGTCATAAACCAGGACATCTTTTCTGGTGGTACTCAGTGGTTTGATGTGTCAAGAACTTTGTTTATAAAACACAAAAATATAAATTTGTTACTAAAAATTAGGTTAAGAAAATTTAAATATCGAGAAACATAATATAATTTTCATGTAATGGGCATGTAAGACATTTGAACCTAACTGCTTATAATGTGTGAGATGTGTGGTTTTCACAGCAGTCCGTGTCTATCATACAGTGTTCTTTGAGTGTACAGTACCATACTGAAAATTAACTATGTTGTTGAGGAACTTAGTGCCCCGTTTTTCAGGGCTGAATTTATGGAACAGTTGGCAACAAGTCAGTTAGGAATAACAGTTGTCATGGTCATTGCTTTGATGGGTGATGGCAGGTTACTGCCATACACTCTTTGGTTCCATTTTCTGGGGGTGGGGTGGGTTGGCATTATTTGGAGTAATAAAATATGCCATATGTTTATAACATAGATTCAGAACTGTGCTACACATTCATGTCCAGGGAATTCAGTTGTTCTTTCCCTGCAGATAAAACAGATTGTGTTATTGACAACTTACCTCAGTCTAATTCCAAAGTTAGGAATTTGTAGAGCTTAATCTCCACTCTTACTTCATACCATCATTGTGTTTTGCTTAGACAAAAAGTAATCTATGCCTACGAACAAAACAAAGGGCTTGCTGTGTGTAATGACTAGGCTTTGGATGAAGTGTATATCTACTGTATTTCTGAGATGCAGTGTGTTTTGTAGTCCAGTAGCTGCACAGCACTACATCACTGCTGTGTGAACCTTACAGCTCATACAGACCTTGGATGTTTGTACAAATCTTTCTTTCTTTCCTTAGTGGAAATATTAATAATATGTATGTGTTTTGGTTATGCTTGCAGTTTTGAATAATACCCTAAATGTCAGTTTTGTCTTTATGCATGGTAAATTATTGCACCTGCAACATAAACATGCCATACTCAGGCTTACCATTTCGTTGTTGATAAATTATGATCTTCAAATATGCTTAGTAACTAGCAGTTGAGAATACTTTTGTTATGATAGAATGTTTT
>JGI24699J35502_11133403_pt1 | contig 10350 bp, 7 predicted proteins | sample TergutMp193P4_FD_35502 | JGI IMG/M metagenome (IMG submission 35502) | reverse complement strand
GGTGTTCTATTGCTTGTAAGTTGTAATTGGTGTAGTTAGGAAGGATGAATATACTCTTGTAATTATGATTACAGAGACTTTCTTCCCCGGGGTTCAGGAATAGTTACCAGAAGACCACTGATTTTGCAGCTTATCAATAGCACTGCAGGTGTGTAAATTTACATTATTTATAGTTAGGTGGTGTAGTTCTGCCAGAAACTCTGCATGGCCCAACTTGCAGATTTTGTATGATAAAATTCCCTGAAAAACCTATGATTTGGATCATATGTACAGTGTGCATTCTGTTCATCAGGAAGGAAAAGAAAGTTTATGAGATCAGCATGCTGTTTTGTGTGTATGTGTATTGGTTGTTGGATCAGTTTTTGAGACACTAGCACGAGCGTGATGACTTTCAAGCTATCCGAACCACATATTTCCTGTGTGATAGTTGAAGTTCTTATGATTGGAACTATGAAAAGCACTGTTTGCTGTGATGTGACTGACATCACATAGTCTGGTACATGATTCCCAATGTTTCTGAAGGACTTGCTCCATCCATCTTCGGGGTAGGGAAGATGGAGGTGGAGGGAAGATGGAGGTGGCAGGTTTCTCCAAATGGATATTAGGAGCATTCTTGTTGAACAGCTTAGCCATGCTACATGCAGTCTTGAGTCTTTGTTAGTGTACCCTTTTCTGTGATAGTGACCATGAGAATTTATTCTCAGATTTGTAGTATACAGAAGGGGTAGGCTGATGTTTGTTTCACACAATAAGCCAAAAATTTGTGTGTTTTGTAACATGATGGTTTTTGTTTATGGTGAAGGGCTCTTACTGTCAGCCCAAGGCTGCTTCTGAGGTGTCCCATGTCAGTTTGGAGGGTATTTTCGATCTTTAGGAACTAGAATGTGAGGGTGTGGATTGGAGTCATTGGACTAAGAACAGTCTGGTGGCAGACTTTTGTGTACATGGCAGAAATCCATCAGGTTCCACCAAAGGCAGGGAATATGCTGACTATATGAGTAACATGTAGCTTCTGAAGGAGGACTGTGCCCCATAGAGGTAGTTGGCAAAGCAGGAATTATTAGAATCACAGTGCAGAAGTGTCATGTTCTTGATACCTTTGTGACATTTTATTATGGGTTTTGATTAACAGAGTATGCTGAGTTTCTGCACTGCAAAGGGAAGAAGTTTGTTGATTTTGACGAAGTCCGTAAAGAAATTGAGTCAGAAACAGATCGTGTCACAGGTTCCAACAAAGGCATATCTAACATTCCAATCAACTTGAGAGTTTATTCCCCAAATGGTAAGTCAGAATTTAGAAACATATTTCTTTGTATTGTTGACTTAGTGTGACGCCTGTTTTTAATATAACTGGTAATTTAATAAGAACATCATGAATAGATAGAATGACATGTTTTACGCAGCCTCTCTACATGATGCCTTCCAAGGATACAAAATGAGGACAGAAAGGAAACAATTCATGATTATCTTTCGGCATTTCCTTGCAGGCTGATGATCTTTGGTGGTGCGAAATTATGCTGTTTTCTTAACAGGAATTCTTGAAGAAAATTTTCTTCACATTTTATTGCCTAAAATTATTGAGGTGGACATGAAGAGTAGTCATGGAGCTAAAGTGGTAGTGTTAGAATATTCCATGTGTATTGTAGGGCATCACGGATGTGTGCCATACATGAACTGAATTCCTTGCTTTGTTGTTGGTTATTATTGCCGCCGCCATCATCATCATCATCGTGAACAACAAACAAACAAACGAACACAACTAAGATTATAATCTTCTGATATTTGCATGTTTTGCTGTCATATAATTCCATTACAGCTAATTTTGATCTGGTTTTATTCAGTCCATTGAATTAAGGGATGTGTGGCATTTTAAGATTTGTGGCTAAATCTTTGTGTGGAAGCTAACAGACTGACCTCACATTCTGTTTTTTAATCTTATGAATACTTAATAATTTTCACACCTCTACACCAAAGGATGTAATTAATACTGCTGTTATAAGTGTATCAAAAATACCACATAATGATGTAATTTAACCAACTCTGCAAGTTCAGAAGATACTCGTAAGGCTATACAGTGTGATTCCTTTAATCTGACTACTGATAATCCAAAAATACTGCTAGTTTGGGACTTGAGGGAAATAGTACCAAGACTGTGATCTGTGTGATCTATGACTGGAAGTTTTGCCATCAATAACTGATTCAGCAACTTTATCTTGTGTTATCTGGAATTTATTGAGCCTCTTGAGCTATTATAATGGCTTCAGAAGATTCCTAGTTGAGTAAACAATGTACTACTGGCAAGAGGAAACATGTAACATTACCAATTCTTCTGCAACTTGAAAGAATTAGGTGGCTTGAAAGTGGTGAAAGCCAAAGTGTGGTTATGGCTTCCTGCAACATTGGATCAAACTGTTTATGATATAAAGAAACAGAGGGGCCAGTCACGAAAGTGTAAAGTGTCTTCTCTAGCAACACACATTGAAACCACCTAAATTATTGCAATGGGGCAAGGTGTTGTGTAAGTGGTTTAGAGCAATGTGTTCCCAAGGAAAACCCATGAGTGGGCTCATGATAATTGAAAAAGCTAAGACTTTTTATGTTGAAATGAAAATAGCTGGCTGCAAAACTTAGGCACTGTCTAGTAACCCGGAATATTTGATAATCCAGCACACGTCCGTTCCCATGGGTGCCAGATTAAGTGAATTCTACTGCACCTGCAGAGCTTCATGTGGGTATCTCAAATTCAACTGTGGAACTGCATGGCACACATTCAGTCCCTTGGTCCTTCACCAGGGAAATAATTGGAGTCCTTTTTCACCACTATTTTTAACACTGAAAATAGAATGGGAGAAATAATGTAAATTTTTTCTGACAGATTATTTGTGCCATGTGTGGGTCAGGTTAGCGAAGTTGGTATAGTGACTTGCTACTGGCTGAACAGTCTGGGGATTGAACCCCAGTGGGGGTGCGAGTTTCCACACCTGTCCTGACTGGCTGTGGGGCCCACCCAGCTTCCTATACAACGAGTACAGGGTCTCTTTCCTGGGGGTAAAGCGGCCAGGGCATGGTGCTGACCACCCACCCATATCTAGTGCCAAGGTTAGAGAAAGAGTAGAGCTGAGCTATACCTCCACTCCTCTGGACCTTCATGGCCTGTACTTTTGTGCACATTACCTTTACTGTATTTGTGCTGTGTAGCAGGTAATGATAAAGCCATGACCTTTGAGAAATGGATGTGCCTTTATATGCAGTTTCTGACAGGAAATCTTTGGCATAAGGTGCTGATATTAATATATTAAAACATGAAGTACACTGTATCATTCTTTTGAATTGCTTCTAGGCCTCACACTGGAGCTGAGCTTTGTCAAATGGGCCTGACAGAGTGTTCTCCCTGTTGTTATTAACATGAGGATGGGAACAGGCAGTCTCAAAAACATTTTTTTTAGATGTATTTTGACCAGAAAATGAACAGTCGACTTTTATTGCCATAGTAATAATCTGTACACCAGTGCACTTGTTTATTCTGACTTCTCATCTAGTCAGATGCCAAACATGATACACACTGTTAAGTAATACTCTGAGGAGCATAACTGAGATGAAAGTTGAGGTTTTGTGCTGGTGAAAATTGTAGTTGTGTGGGTGCCTGGGTTTTGAATTTTTTGAATTTTTTTGGTGGTGGTTGTCATTTCATCAGAAGCTGCCGCTGTTATGTCTTACTGTACTAAAGGTGGGGGCAAGAGGTTCTTGCGAACTGTCAGTCATGGCCGTCCAATGTCATAAGCCACAAGACCATATCCTTGTACAGGAAATGGGTGTTGTGTGTGATTACAGACAGGTATCAGTTCTTTTGCAGAGGAAACCTCAGTATCAGGGTATTAAGAGGTGCATTTTGTGTACAAAACTGTGATATTGATTTTCAGAAGAATGTGTTGGAAGTAATGCTGTTTATCCTGCTTATTGTTTACGCTGTTTGCCACAGTTATCTTTTGGGCACATACAAACATACCATGAGTAAATATAGGTATGTTAGGCTGTGTTTGCACCTGTCAACAGTGTTGAACATCACTCTTATCGACTTACCGGGACTCACCAAGGTGCCTGTTGGTGATCAACCTGTTGATATTGAGCAGCAGATTAAAGACATGATATTTCAGTTTATTACAAAAGAAACATGTCTGATCCTGGCGGTCACCCCAGCTAATACTGACCTTGCTACATCCGATGCTCTACAGCTTGCCAAGAGTGTTGATCCTGATGGTAAAGGGGCTGTCACACCGTTCTGATATGTCAGAATGGTGTTTGGCAGTATTATTGGTGTTAGATGTGTAGATATGGCACCATGTATGGCTGTTAATGCTCTCATTAGCCTGCATTGTAGTGAGACTGTCAGCTGATGTAGGGAGTTTGTAGTCCAGAATATTTGAATTGCACGTAGTGGATGAGTATGGCGTGGAGAGTAATGATTTTCATACATACTTTTGTCATAATTCAGACGTATATTAGAGCTGTCTTTGATTTGTGTCCGTCAGAGAGCGAATATGAAGTGCTCTAAATTGGCAAGGGGCATTAAAGTAAAAAAGGCATAAAATGAATGGGCATAAAACAAGGGCTAGGTGTAGTCCCTTTTCAGCTGTCATCATCACTTCCAAGAAAATGGGGTAAAACCTTGCAACAGGTCATGCTTTCTGTGTCTGTATGTGTAACCATTTATTTATCCATGATTATTATACACCATTTTTCTGCAAGTCTTATATCATAGTACCCAATTTTAAATTTCAGGAATGAACATGACTGTGTAGTTTGCAAGCTTGTGCATGTCAGTTTCATATTTTTATTATCCTTTGTTTTTCAGTTCATGTCAAATAGTGCCTTTTATGCATGCGTATATTCTGTACCAGATTTTTACAGGAATTTGCTGTCAAGCACGTGAGCTTCGCGTGCAAGTTGCATTGCACTGTAGTTTTGTATTAGATACAGTAGTTTTATGTTTCCGTTATGTTTCAGTTCTGAATCTGACTCTTATTGACCTTCCTGGTCTTACGAAGGTCCCTATTGGAGATCAGCCTCCTGATATTGAGCACCAGATCCGTACTATGATCATGCAGTTCATTACACGAGAGAACTCTCTAATCTTGGCAGTTACACCAGCAAATACAGACCTTGCAAACAGTGATGCACTCAAAATGGCCAAAGAAGTTGACCCTGCAGGTAGGAATAACAAATCATGCAAATTTCCTGGTGATCATCAAGAAATGTCATACTAACCAAGATCCACAACTGTATAAAGTTCATCCCGATTTTGTAAGTATCATTACAGGACCATAAGAAAGTAGTAGGGTATGATGGAGAATTTTATAAATAAAACCAATATCCATTAAATGTGTGTTAAGCATGAAGAAATATTTTAAGATGTCAAGAAATGTTTTGTGCAAATTTCAGACCTCTAGTTTTGGAGCTCTTCTGATTCATGGGTTGTTAGAGCAGGAATTGTAATTTGAATTGTATTTTGATTTAGGAATTTATTTTGATTGTTTTACCTAGTCATTGTTGGAATGTATTTATTTTTGTCTGTATGAAGTGGTGATGCATGATGTTGTGGTGTGCTTTTATTATCTTTCAGTGAGGTTTATGGATAACCAACTGGCACATCCTGCTTGTGTTTCCACTGTGTGACATTTATTATTTGTCATTTGTGTGTCTAGACATATGAATTATTTTTTAGGTAAATTGGTTTACACACGGTAGCATTTTAGTAAGTGAATGTTAGAGGCTAATTCACACATTATAGGATTGTGCTTCTGTCTGCACTGACTTTCTGCTGACTGTCATGTCATGCTAACTCTTGTATGCAGGATTTTGCTACTACCATGCACTGATCATTTGCTGACTCTGTCATGTCATGGTAATTCACACATACAGGACAGTACTCTGGCCATGTTATGTTGGTGGTGTTTAACGTAATAGGGTAGAGTCATTCTTGAGAAACTACAAGTTCCTCAACTGGTCATAAAATTCCCCAGATTTTATGCACTCCAAAAGCTCACTACTGTGTTAATGTTAGCCTGCTGCTTTTAGCTGCTGTGAGGCAGATTGGTCCAGTCCAAATTTCCAATCCTATCTATGCCTAAGGTCTTCCTATTAGTGTTTTTTTAGGCTTTCTCCACCATACTTGCCACACACTTTGCTCATCTCATTTCCTGTGATTTTATCACCAGAATCATTTTTGGTGAACAGTGAAATCATGATGATAATCAGTATGCAGTTTTCTGGAGCAGACTTTTACCTCTCTGTCTTAGTCCAAAATATGTTCCTAAACACCCTATTCTCAACTACTCTCAGCCTGTTCCTGCCTTGATATGAAAGACAAAATGTCACACCTGTACTAAACAGTGGGCAGAATTATACTTTTGTATTCTTTAATCTGTATGTTCTAGATAGGAAAAGGGAAGATCAAAGATTCTGGACCATGTGGTAGTTTGCATACCCCTATTTCACAATTTGAACCCTAGATTATGAAAGCAAATTTATAATTATAATTTATGAAGGGCACGCCGAATTCTTGAATTGTTGAGAATGATTTTGGTATTCTCATTCAAAAATATAGGTTATTTTATGACTGAATGTAACTGAGTTCTGAAAGTAACAGGCCAAATAATGTTGGCTGTTTGAATCTTGCATAGCTATCTAAGAAATAATGTGAGCGTGGAAAACTTTTGTAGTAGAAAACAAAGATGCTACTACACAATCACACATTGTTACAAAATTTTGTTGTTCAGGAGGAAACACAAATTAATAGTCCACAAGTGTAAAGAGAATGCTGGAGTTACTTTTAAAATATTCGGTGAGGCCATCGGCAACTGGTAGCCATAAGAAGAGAGAGAATAGCACAAAAATAATTACCTTAATGTACATCATTTTTTGTCATGATCTTCTCCAGTTGGCTGCTTCCAAAAATTGTGTTTAACTAACTGTTTATTATAGTCTTTTGTTGTAAGTCTTACAGAAAATGCATACTTGTACCAGAGTAATCAGCAGTGCTTCATCCATAGTAAGCACTGTTTAGTTTGGTGGTCTCCTGCTACAGTTTGACTTCTGACTGATCAACAGTCTGGAAATAACTTTTGTCGTAGTCCACAGGGTAACTGGAAGAAGTTGACCTGGGAGGCAGGCTTTGACAGTCTACAGACCACCCACCAACCATCAGTAGACCACCACATTTCAATTCGTACATGCAGGACTGTGCCCTGACTGTGCTATGCTGTGTCAGACTGTGGCCTTCAGAAATCACTTACAGAGCAGTCAGTGGCAACACATTGGGAGCACAACTGGAGCACAGTCCTGTATGTTTGAATCGAACATGGCCTCACTGTGCAATTCATATGGGAATAATGCAGTAAAATTTATAGCAACATGACTTGTACAGTGCACTGTCAGTGCATGGTAGGCACACAGCGTAGTATGTGTGAAGTAGGCTTAAGAGATTTGCATTTTTAACACTTGTGTCTGGAAATTGAAAGTGGTCATACTAATACATTCCATGTAGGAGGGTCCTTTAGAATTTGATCATTACTTATTGGGTCAGAGAATTTTGCTCAATTTTATTAGGCTCAGGTATTTGTTGCTGAGGTTATAAAAGACTTGTAATGAGCTAGTATGATTAAACGTTGGGAAACTGTGTGTTAAGGTAATGTGATCAGTTAATGAAGTGGCATATGAACATGTGATGGTATAGAAACATTTATTTTTTGGCCAGAATCCCATATTTTCACAACTATAATACTTTTTGTTGTGATGTGAGAAGGGAGATTCTATAACTGGAAATGTTTGCAAGTATGAAGCAAGGATACGGCTGTATAGTGATCTGTTTTATGCTGAAATGAGTTACATAACTGTATTTATTGTGTCACAGGTATACGTACTATTGGTGTTATCACAAAGCTGGACTTAATGGACGAAGGCACAGATGCCCGTGATATCCTTGAAAACAAATTGTTACCCTTGAGAAGGGGTTACATTGGTGTTGTAAACCGCAGTCAGAAAGATATCGAGGGTCGTAAAGACATCAAAGCTGCTCTTGCTGCAGAAAGAAAATTCTTTTTAAGGTACAAGAATAGTTTTGTACTTAAATTAATGCATGACATAATTTTATAAGACACAGAGACTTTTGTTTTTGCTTTGAGGACACTGACTTCTCAGATGCTTAGAGTGTGAATGCTACGTGAATTATTCACAGGCAGGTTTCCATGTAGCTGCATCTAACTACCTCAAGAAAAGTCCTGCTTGAGAAGCTGGTACTTGCTGTCATAATTTGCATCGCTAAGTTCATTCAGTTGATGTTTTTTTTTAAACTGCACTGTAGAATCTGCTGAGTTGCGGTGCTGTGTAGTACTGGAGCAGGGACAGATTTATGTAGGAAGCCAACATAGAATCATGGGTTATTGATCGGTAAGGTGTAGGGGATGGAATAGTACAGTGTATGGCTGCCTGTTTTCTATGTGAACTCACCTGGAGACTTACCTTTTTGCTCTTCTGTCCTTGAGGTGGAGGCACTAAGCTCCAAAAAAATGTTGCACATCTGTGACAGGAATGTAACATTAAGACCACAATAGTTCTTTGTTCCTGAGATTTAGTATTTGGGCGCTTATCTCAGAGAAAAGAGAAATACCTAAGGTACAGAGGAACCATATTTTCGCATTACTGGAATTTTCTTCCTCATGATATTTATTCTATTATGTTCTATTCAATTTTATTTCTGTTACATTTTGTTTTCAGCCAGACAGGTGGGAGAAGAAAGAATTTTCTGTTCATGAACTCCAGGATGCGTTTGCTTGCGTTGAAGCTTTTAAGTTTTCAACACATTGCTATGTTATGATGGTGTTTTGCCATCATCGTTGCATAATTTTATCAAGGCTGTCCCTTAGTACCATATTTGGTTGGACCCCAAAGCTTACTGCTTGCATTTCATGGTGCGAGATTTAAGGGAGGAATGAACAATACTACAGTGCAGGCATACTGCAATCTTACAATGAAACTCAGTGTCTGCTTTTTGTATAATCCATATTACATTACTTACATAAATTTCAGAATTTGGACATTAATTTATGCTGCCCTGTATCTTGTCTGTCTCTAATTTTGTGATTCTAGTTTCATGCGTTATGTCAAAAATATACTGCTGGATGCATAGCTGATCATGATCAGACATGACCCATGCCTGGTGCATTGACAGATATTAGACACCGTAGTGGTAGATAGTTGCTCATCTGTGTGGGCACATTGATATGTGTAGCACAAGCAGTGTTAACAATAGCAGAAACCAAAGCAGTAGCCAAATAACTGCCCTTTCTGTCAAAAGTCATTCTGTAGAGTTTGTTACTTCACTAGGCATTTAGTTACACCCACATGTGGTTGTATTAACGGGTACCCTTGTGACCATATATGGCAAGGTACTTGTTTGTCCACTGTGCACTAACAGTCAGATATGCATTGGCTTTCATAATGTAACCATACCGACATAGCGACCTTTATATGCAGCCTGATTGTAACATCTGCCTTTCTGTGTATGATTTGGAACCCTTATTAAGGTCATTGTGTATGTTCATTGAATTATGTTGAAATTTATTTTGTCGGCACTTCATTCCCATTTTTTTCGCAGTAGTGCACAAGTATAAGTAATGGCAACAGTGAGGAGCATGTATGTTCTTATGCAGAAAATTAGATGGAATTGTTTATTGTTGTCAAATTTGTATTTCATTGCACATTTTTTCAGTCACCCATCATATCGACATCTAGCAGATCGTTTGGGTACACCATACTTACAACGAGTGTTGAATCAGCAGCTTACCAATCATATCCGAGACACATTACCTGGCCTAAGAGATAAGTTGCAGGTAAATATATTTACACTCAAAGTAAAGTGTGAAAACATGTTTCTAAATTGGTGAAGCTATTGTGTACTACCTGGCCTGAGAGAACACTATTTTTTAATGAAGTAAAACTTGTGAAAATTCATTATATATCTGTAAATTTGATGTAGTTTGTTACCCAAGCACTGAACCTTTATATGATCATGCACTTTCTATACAAAAGGCTAATCATCACATAAACGCAGCATTTTCTTGTGTAACAGTATCTTGTAAACACTCAAGAGAGAACAGTTTCTTAGCAAAAAAAAATGTGTAGAGGTTATTTGTTTGTTAAAAAATCTCTATGCAGTAGTAGGGAAAGGAGGTATTCTGAAACCGATGACATGGGAATCAGAGTTTATGTGAAGCAACAATGACAACGGTGATGCTGACTGCTGCTGCTGCTGCTGCCGCCGCCGCCGCCGCCGCCGCCGCATCAGCAGCGGTG
>JGI24699J35502_11133405_pt1 | contig 10357 bp, 9 predicted proteins | sample TergutMp193P4_FD_35502 | JGI IMG/M metagenome (IMG submission 35502) | reverse complement strand
GAAACTTTTTTCCTTTTTTTGATAATCTGTATATTTCATCATGCAAAGGTACGCACGCGCACACAAAATAAAAAATCTAATTTACATAAACTCTAATAAATTCCCCTTTGGCATTATCCAACCCCAAGTTACGGGCAGAACTTACGCCACCGTTTTCTTTGTGAAAAACTCGTATTTTGCTGTCTTTTTCTGCGTATTCATCGCAGATTTTTCCGCTGTTATCAAGCGAGCCATCGTCTATTAATAGAATTTCAAAATTCGTAAAGGTTTGCGTCAAAATACTGTCCAAACATTTCGGCAGATATTTTTTACATTGTTTTCATTTTTCTCTATTCTTCATAAAATATCTTGATATAATTCAATATGTTTTCGTGCTATTTCAAAAACATTCCAATTTTTCATAGCATAATTATAGTTTTTTTGAGGCAAATCCGTATCTTTCAAACGAAAACCTTCTTGAATGGCTTCTGTTATAGAAGGAATATCATTCGGATCAAAAATAGGATTTCCCGTTTTTTCAAGTACTTCTCTTATATTGCCAATATTGGGACCTATAACAACTTTTTTTGCATGAAAGCCTAACGAAAGGTTTCCAGAATTCAATGTGGTAGCTCGTTGCATCATTAAAACATCAGCAGCACACATATATGTTTCCATATTATTATGCGGAATATATTTATATTTGAAGTGAGCATCAAGCATTTTAGAATATATAACTTTTACAACTTGTATATATATATATTTAAGTATATATTTAAAGATAGGATTCCCTATTCTTTTTATATGATAAAAACGTGGTGCCAATAAATACTTATTCTGAATATCAACTTTCTTCCATGCGTTTAAAACCATATTACGTTCAATATCAGTTCTAAAAATTCCGAAACACAGCAATACGTTTGCATCTGATGGGATTTTCAATTGTTTTCTTGCAGATAATTTGTCTAATGAAAATTTATAAAAATTGTTATATATATGATGCGGAATTATATAATGTTTTACTTTAATATTCAATTGAGTTGTAAAATATTCAAAACTATACTTCCCTAAATGTATCATTGCATCACAATGATCATATATGTAATTCATTGCCGTTTCTAAATAAGTATCTTTTAAATGAGGCTTTAAGTCATGACAAGTTACAACAATTTTACATCGAGTTCGTATAGCAATAATCTGATTTATGAATTTATACACATCTTCAGAAGTAGATAGTGCGATATGCCCTATAAGCCAATGAAAATGAATGATATCATACATCTCATAGTTGTACCAAAAGTCTTCAACGCTACATTTGGCTTCGATACCCTCTGAGATTAAAGCGTCTCTCAATGAATAGACAAATAAATTTTCGTCTGGTTTTTCTTTTAATACAAATAATACTTTCATATTTAATTATTTAAGCGCATTTATTAAAAAAGTCATTGATTTATATCTTTCTGTTTCTAATATTTTATTTATTTCAGAATAATCAAGATGCAACAATTTAATATCAAAATCAGAGTTTGATATTAATCGGGTTTCCATATTAAACATTTTCAATAAAGAATTGAAACGGGCATTACCTCTATTTTTATTCGCAAATACAAGAAATGGTTTGTTGAAAAGTATTGAAAATACAATACCATGAAAAGAATCTGTTATTACAAATTTCGCATCATAAAATCCTTGCAACCATTTTTCCACAGGGTCCATTATTTTATTTTCTATATTTTTATTATCATTTCTTAATCCCATATAAAATGGCGTTAATGATAATTGTTCGGCTACATTATCTACAAGTTTTTGCTTCTCTGTTGTTTTGTCCAGTATGTAACAAAAAAAATCACCTTCGTGCTTTCTTTGGGTATTTTCAAGCAATGCAACATAATCTTCTTTATTCAGTAACATTGTCGGATCGAGTACCCATTGCACATTTACTCCCAAATATTGCTTACATAAAGCAATTCCCGATTCTTCCCTTACTGAAACAGCATCAATCTTTTTTACTAATTCAGCACATTCTTTTGTTAATTCGGGAGAATATACCCATTCATCCACACCAAATGATGCAGCATAGACAATTCTTTTTTCTTTTCTGCCATTTAAAAAATCAAAATAGGTGGTTTTCAGAAAAACTCCCATGAATCTTGGACGCCAAATTTGGTCACTACCGGAAATAAAAGCGTCAAAATTGAATTTATCTATTAAATAAGTTAGTTCTTTGGAAGAATATACCGGCGATATCTTAGGCCATAAATGCTTATCCACAAAAGGGCGAGTATATTGCCACATAATGATACTGTTCAATTCATTGTATCTGTCGTCTTTACTTGGAATAATAGAAAAAACATTATCTTTCCTCAAAATGTATTTTTTTATTATTCTTTTGAAAAATGCTAAATGTGTGTTCAAAAGACGTCTCCATGTTTTAGTTTGTAAATCAATAAACCATACCTCATGTCCCATCCTTTTTAGAATAACCATCAATGCATACTCTTGCAGAAAACCACCGTAATTATTATTAAAAGGTAATGTTAATATTCCTATTTTCATTTTCTCAATTTGTTTTTGACAAAACTTACAATTTTACTTCTCATTTCATTATCGATACCAATGTAGAAAACTGTTGCTAAAATACAAATTGTAGAAACAATGCATACAGCAATGAAACTCCTCATAATACCATCTTTTAAATAAATATTCACTAAAACAGGAATAGGAATTGCAGCCAGACAAACTTTCATACAAGGTACGAATACACTCATTATGTCCCGAAATGTATAATTCACTATTTTACATACTAAAATCGGTTTTACAATCAATCCCAAAAGAGAAAACGAAATAATTCCGGCATACGACAAAACAACAGGAGAATACCCCGATTTAAAAAGAAAATAAGTTACTGGAAATCGTATAAATCCAAACAACGGTGAAATTAAAGCATTTTCTTTCATCTGTCCTTTAGCGTATAAAGCGGTTGTAAACGAAGTACTAAAAACTTGAAATAAATTTTCTATGATTACCAACTGTAGAAATATAACAGCGTATTCGGGTACTTGTCCCAACCATAATTGTAACAATGGTTCTGCTAAAAGGATAATGGGTAACCCCAGCAATAACATCAAATAAAATGATAATTTTGTAGAACTAAGCAGTAACTTTTTTGAATCATCATAATTTTTGGCTGCATATTTTTTTACAATTTGTGGATTTGCCGCAGTTCTGAAATTTTCCACAAATTGCATTGCTGACATATTCACTTGTACCGAAATAGCTCGTGCTGCTACTACTGCCGAACCAAAAAACATATTGGTAATAATATTTGTTCCCTGTATACTAAGAGTATGTGCTGTACTTCCTAATAAATTCCAACCAGAAAAAGTGCCTACTGATTTTAAAATATCCTTGTCGAGAATAAATTTATAATGCGTTTCTTTAAATTTCGAGACACAATAGAAACGATAGAATAATGCTATCCCTATTGTTACGGTACATAACAGAATTGCATACAATATGAATTTATCATAATTTCCTATTGTCAGCAAATAAACTATTCCCAATTTGAGAGAAACTTCAACAATACTTACATATGCAAATATATTCATTTTTTCGTGCGAAATAATAACGGCGTTGTAAGGAACTTGTGTCATTGTAATAATCGCGGTTAATATAGATATATGATATACCCATAAAGCAGCACTCATTCTATCGGGTGAAATTGTCAATTTGTTGTAAATAAACCACAAACCAACGGTTTCGCCCAATATTACTATAATAATGGCAAAAATAATATGCGTATTCAATAAAGTAGAAAATGTTTTACTTAATTTTTCAAAATTCCCTGTACCAAGTTCAAATGTTAAAAAACGAGAAGAGCCGCTTCCCAAAGTAGAATTTACAAATGACAGCATTCCCACAACACTACCGACCACCGCATACAATCCAAAATCATCAACACCCAAAACTTGCAACACTATCCTTGAAGTATACAGCGTTACAAGCATCGTAATCATCATTCTGAAATATAGAAAAATGGTATTTTTAGCTATGACCTTGTTATCGGATTTGGTCATTGAATCTCTTTCTTTATTTCTTCTTTAATTGAAATGTTTTTTTCAAAGGATACAAATAACATATCTACTCCTTATAATCTCTATAATCTCTGTTGTTTCAGGACTTTCATGACACTCACTTAGTAACATGTAACGAATTAATAAATTTGTCAAGTATAACTTAATAGTCCAAAATGACTATTAAGCCTATTTTTTACATATTTTAAAAGCATATAAACTCCAAGATATGAGCTGTAATATAAAAATTTTTCTTTTACATTCGCTTTCTCCAAAGAGATTTTGGAATGAGTAATTCTGTCCATTCCGGCATTTTTCACATAATCTATTTTAATGAATTTTGATATGTTTGGATTTTGTAATTCTCTTGATAATCCATCGTAAATGGAAATAAGACTTTCTTTGGGTATTCCGGTCGCTTTTAGTATTTTAGTGTTATCCATAACTCGATTATACATTCTGCTCAATAACACTTGATACTTACCGCCTATAATTTTAATGTAATCATCAAGCTTAACTGGAATCAATTTTAATCCAATCAGTTTTTGATAGTACAAAAATATATCTTCCCAAGAACAATGTTCGTGAGAAACGGTATTATAATCCTCTTCAAAAGCGTTCTGATTTAAAACAAGATGCGCAATCATTTTAGCGACATCTCCTGCCCATGTCATAGAAGTTTGCTTTTGTAACATTTCTTGCGGTAAAATAACTGGACAATTACACTGTGTACGGAAAATAATAGTATCTGCTTCTAATGTTCCTAATTGAAAACGATTTTTAGAATATGTAATAGAAGGTCTAATAATTGTCCAATTTTTATACGGCGATTCTCGTAAAATATTTTCTTGACGGGCTTTCGCTAAAGCATATTCATCTGTTGCCAAATACTCGGTGTCTTTAGAAACATCCAGCAATCTCGGAGTATTTTCCGTTATTGGCTCATCGCTTTCAGCAAACACCCTGCATGAAGATATGAAAATGTAATGCTTTGTATTTTTTAAAAATAATTCATATCTGTCTAAAAATTCTTTTGTGGGATAGACCATAAAATCTACAATAACATCGTACTTATCTGCAAGTATTTTTTTTATGAATTCTTCCTCATGAGCATTTCCTTGAATATAAGCAAGTTTATCATTATCCGATTTTCTTACTGAACGAGATGTAACAACTATATCAAATCCTAAACGTATCAATTCCGGGACAAGATAAACACCCATTGCCCCACTTCCCCCAAGCAACAATGCTTTAGCCATTGTTAAATATTTTTCCTTTATTATTTTTTTCAAAAAATCATATGCTAAAACCGAAGTTATACACAAAACCAAAGACAGCAGAAGATTTAAAAATATATTTTGAATCAGAATATAAACTGTTGAAAAATATATCATTTGTAAACAAAATATTTCCCAAGAATACCTGCCTATTAGATTGATAAATTTTTATAGCATTTCTGGAATATATCGAAAATAAACAAACAGTATAAAAATAAGTTGGAAATTCATACGCTTTCCATATTCTAATGTTATAAAAATGGTTCAAGATTTACATTTATATATTGCACATAATAAATAAATCCAGATCCAATCAATGCTCCAATTATTAAATACTTGTACCTTAATTTTGTTCAAATAACAAAAAAGCCAATGGAAATAAAAACAAATATCTGTTTACAAATAATCGATACAGATATTTCAATAAATTTGAATACACAAATTCGGACGATGAAAGTAGCGAGAACAAAATATTAAAACCTATTGAAATTAAAATGATCATAATGCTCCCCGCAATTATATTCTTTCACATCAGAAAGAACAGAAAAGGCATCAGTAGCCATAATTGAATGTATAACCAAGGAAAATAAGAACCAGGTACTATGCCGCCTTCGATAAAAAAAGAATCTAATGAAAATCTTCCGAAAATAATAAAAACTGATACGATGAGAATTTGCGTCAAAACAAAAGGGATTGATATGCGCTTTAGCATACTTCCTGTTTTTGCAAAATATTTTGTAATGCTGTCATTCTTTGATAACGACAAACAAGCGAGTAAACAAGAAACCATAATAAATAACGGAACTGCTTGACCGTTCCAATAATTATAAAAATATTGTTTTCCTACTCCTGCATGTATAAATATTACAAAGATAATTGCGATTCCTTTGATGAAATCAAATTGCTGAATATGCCCTTGCCCCAATTGCAGTATTACATTTTCTTTATTTCCTCTGTTGTTATTCATCGTAAATATCTATCCTTTAAACTTCTTTAATACACCTATCGCCTTTTTGCCCAATACTTGTTTTGCCATATCCTTTAAATTTTCAGTCACTGGAGCATTTGCTTCGCGTATTAATCTCAAACCATCTTGTTCATCTTCTACTTTTGTAAAGACTTCAAAGAAAACCGGTTTGTCGAATTTATTAATATCAGAAGAACAGAAATCATCAATTTGACTTAAAAATTCATTCTTAGTACTTGCTGTCAAATATTCAAACCCCATTGAACGAACCCAACCTTCTGCCGAACCATTGTGTCCAAACGCTCCGATAAAATCTTCCACATCTTTACCAAGCGCGACCAATCCGGCAGGACTAATTCTAAATCTTGTACCTCCTCCGTTATTAACAAGTAAAATTCGGACATTATTACAGATGTGGCGATTTCCTAATACATTCATGTCATAGAAAAATGTCAAATCGCCAAATTGTCCAAAGTATAATTTATTTTTGTTTCCCATTGATTGTCCAACAAGCGTAGAAACTGCTCCGTCGATCCCCATTGTGCCTACATTGCAACTGGAATCAATAGAATCTCTAAGCTCAAAAAGATTCGTACAAGATAAACTTTCACTACATCCTATGTGGAAAGAACAATTTTCAGGCAGTTTAAAGGTAATTTGAGATGAAATAAAGGTGTTAGAAAGTGGTAAGTTTTCAGGAATAATAACTTTACCCATTTTTTTGACAACGGTATTGTAATATTCATTTCCACTTTTATCTTGATTATCTGCAAGTAAATTGAAAAAAGTATATTCGAGACAATCAAATTGTTTTGTTAAATTTCCAAAATAACGTTGATGAAATTCACCATCTTCTGAAATACGCCAATATTCAACACCGCTAAGTAATCCTGACGCAGAATAAACAGGTGTTACACCACCCATATCGATTACCATTTCCGGTTTCGCGGATATTTTTCTTAAACTTGATGCAACGGATAACAATACTTTGTTTTTTCCGTGATAATTGGACGTATGGTCATAAAAAACTGTCACATCATAAGTATCTATAAAACGCTCAATCGCTTGTGTTTCTTTTTTTGAAAATTTCCGATGAGCGCCAATCAGCAATCCAATTTTTTTACCGCGAAGCTGATTTTTTAATTGCAAAAAGCAATCCTCGCATAAAATATCCTCTGTCTGGTAATAATCTATCTTTGGAATATCCGGCAAATTGGTTGTAGTAAAAGAAAGACCAGTAATTAAATCGACTGGCAAATTTATATGAACAGGACCACAACCTTTTTTTGTTGCCAAAATCAAAGCTTTGTTTACTGATAATATCCACGCCTTTTCATCTTTGATAACTGACAAATCGATTGATATTCGTTTTACATCAATTTGTGAAACTGTCCTATTTATGGATTGCGGTTTAAAATTTCCGTAGTCATTTACTTGATTGTAAGACGTAATCGCAATAATAGGCAGATTTCGGTAATACGCCTCCGTTAATGCCGGCAAATAATTGCGACTGGCAGTTGCACCTGTACAAGAAATTACTACCGGCTCACCAGATTCATAAGCAAGACCCGTTGCAAAATAAGCAGCAGAACGTTCGTCTACAACAGAATATCCTTCAAAAAACGAATCTACCTGCATCGCTCTTGCAATAGGAACATTTGTTGTTCCCGGTGAAATAACTACTTTTTTTATATTATACTTTTTTAGTAATGCTAAAACAATTTGAGCATTCTTATCGTCTGTGTACATTTTTTTATTTTTTTGTTTAAACTATCTCATAATTCTATAACCATAGGAATATACTCTTGTGGTTAATAATACGACTCTTGTACTTGTCTGTCAGGTTATTTGAGCATTTTATTATTCTCCAGCAACCGTTTTTACCAGCGCTTTCACGCTCAACAATTCCAAGAATTTTAATTTTATGACGTCGTTCGGTTCGACATACACAATGTCATTGGGACGAAGATAATAGTATTCGGAATTAAATAGATCCCGGTTTCTTATATTGATATGAGCAAAAGTTCGTTTTCCGTTTTCTTCCCGAATAATCAATCCGATTTTTCTTTTTTCTGTATGGTGTCAAATTCTCCGGCTAAAAACCAAAAACTTTCTATTTTTCAATCATTTCTCTGTCAAAATCTTCAATTGCTTGGCGTATGGTCATTTTTACCTGCTTCCATTCGATAGGCATTAACATTCCAGGCATAGGATCGATTTCGGCATCAATGAAATAGCATAAACTTAACATGATAGGGAATAAAGAGCCGTCGTATATTTTGTAACATATAAATTCAACATTTCTTGCAATGTAAAATTTCGAATGGCGACCTCAAATTTTCCGAAAAAATCCAAATCAATAGATCTCCGATACCCCAACTGTAAAGCTGACGCCCGTTCCCCCCACCCAAACGAAGGTCGGCAAAGAAAGGCATTTGTTGAATCTTTTTCAGAAGCCGGGGTCAATTTGACGACTGTAGAGCATATAACATCTGAATTGATTTCCAGGCGTATGCGCTATTAAGAAAAGCTCCATTTCTTTTGATACATCTTCTTTACAACCGTAAGAAAAATTTACTTAGTCGCATTATATATTGTAATCAAGAACGTCAAAGCACTCAACACGATCGGGGTTAACTGATAAATCGTTTCGGAGGAAGTCGCCTTACTTGTTTTCGGTTCGACATACACAATGTCATTGGGATGAAGATAATAGTACTCGGAATTAAATATATCCCGGTTTCTTATATCGACACGGGCAAATGTTCGTTTTCCGTTTTCTTCCCGGATAATCAATATATTGTCTCTTTTCCCGTATATAGTCAAATCACCGGCCCACGCCAAAGCCTGAGGGATGGTAACTTTTTCATTGGGAATGGTATAATCGGCAGGACGCGCCACTTCGCCCAATATCGAAATTTTATAATTCGCAATCCTGACATTTACCGTCGGAGAAATTAAATATTTTTCTAATTCTTTGGTAATAAGCGCTGCAGTTTCTTCTGTTGTCAATCCTTTTACGCTCAATGTTCCGACCATGGGAAGTTGTATATTACCGGATTTATCCACCAAGAATCCGATAACGGGGGTAGGTGCGATCGATCCGACAGACTGTTGGTAAGATAATGCTTGTGAATAAGGATTAAACATTTCGCTGGCCTCCTTGCTGATACTGCTTACCATGATGGTTAATATGTCTCCTTCCCGGATGACCGGTTTATAGGAATTCGTTATTTCCATTACAGCAGGATCATCTGATCCATTTACAGGCTGAAAGTAAACTATTTTTTCCTTACTGACACAAGAAGCCAACAGCAAAACACAAGGGGTAAAAATCGCAAATAAAAATTTAGAGAATCTCATAAGTTAAAACATTGATTACCGAGTTCTAAAACCAACGCAAAGATAATGCTTTTTAATAGGCATATCATCCATATTTTGTTATAAATCATTAAAGAGTATTTATAATTTTATTCTTCAAGGTGTACTTTTCGGTAATTCTGTTGCATTTTTTGATTACTCCACCCTCCGAATAAACCAATTAGCAGGTGATTATCAATAAAATAAACTCAAAACGAGTAATTTCCACCCGAAAACGTTCCGTTTTTCAATAAAAGTCGGTTACGCATAAATTATATACCTTTGAGACAATGTATGAATACATAAATACGATTTCAGGCCTTTGATATATGCCTTCGGTGAAAATAATATTGCCATTACGGGAGGAGGCGTCATCGATGGTCAGGCATCGGACGAATATTGGTAGACAAACAGAAACAGTGATTACGGATGGAAAGAAGGCATGTCCTTGCAAAAAAGTCAATATAAAGTCAATACGGAATATTGATTGTCGGATCGGAAAACACAGAAAATGTCAATAACATCCACATTGACCATTGCAACTTCAATCAGGTGGATTCGGGAAATAAAATATCCGGAGCGAAAAATGCTGTTTTAAATAATCTTAATGATTATCGGATGTTGCACCTAGTCTATCCCCCAAATGGGATGTAAAAATGTAATATTCGTTTTTTTGAAAAATCCGTTCTGAAAAATGTTGT
>JGI24699J35502_11133406_pt1 | contig 10363 bp, 12 predicted proteins | sample TergutMp193P4_FD_35502 | JGI IMG/M metagenome (IMG submission 35502) | reverse complement strand
GGACCATCAAAAAGGTGGACATCGGCTCGGGGTTGGAGAGGACCTATGTCGCCGTCGACGGGGGGATGAGCGACAACATCCGTACAGCGCTGTACCACGCCGACTACTCAGCCGTCCTCGTCAACCGCGCCTCCCACGCCGGACCCATGCTGTCACGCGTGGTCGGCAAGCACTGCGAATCGGGTGACATCCTCGTCCACGACGTCTATCTTCCCGCCGATCTCCGTCTCGGTGACCTGATCGCCGTGCCCGGAGCAGGAGCTTATGCGCGTTCGCTCGCCTCCAATTACAACCATCTCACCCGGCCCGCGGTGGTCGCGGTCACCTCCGCAGGAGCCCATCCCATCCTCCGCAGGGAGAATCTCGCCGACCTGTTGAGCCTCGATATTGGCTTTCAGCCGTGATTTTCGCCATGATTGACTTCAGTAACCGTGAAATCCTCGAGGGGAACAACAGATGTAAGGAGTCGGAACAATGGGCATGGAAGTCATCTGCTTCGATTTGGAAGGGGTCCTCGTACCCGAGATCTGGATCAACGTCGCCGAACACACCGGCATCGAGGATCTGCGCCTGACCACACGGGACGTGCCCGACTATGACCAGCTGATGAATCACCGGTTGAAGATCCTGGACGAGCACGGATTGGGGATCGCCGACATCCAACGGGTGATCGCGGGGCTGCGCCCGCTCGACGGCGCCAAGGAATTCCTCGACTGGGTCCGTACACAGTTCCAGGTGGCGATCCTGTCGGACACCTTCTATGATTTCGCCCAACCCCTGATGGCCCAGCTGGGCTACCCTCTGATCTTCTGCCACAATCTCGACATCGATGACAACGGGCGCATCATCGGGTACAACATCCGGATGTCCGACCAGAAGACGGCAGCCGTGAGAGCGTTCCAGAAACTCAACTTCACGGTCTTCGCCGCGGGGGATTCGTACAATGACACGGGGATGCTCTTGGCGGCGGACCAGGGTTTCCTCTTCAATCCTCCGTCCAAGGTGATCGAAGAATTCCCCCAGTTGCCGGTTGTCACCAGCTACGATCAACTGAGATCCGAACTCGTGCGAATTTCTTCGAGGAAAATCCTGTATTGAGACAAACTTTGTGATAAGGTTATTTCGGTTAGGGATGAGCGCATCCCCCTAAGGTCGGCTTGATCAAGTTCGATGATGGGTAACCAAATCACATTTCATTTCGTGGCCTCATGGCATCGGACCGCGAACATCACAAACGGAGAGGACATCCGTGACTCAAAACTTAGACTCACTGCTTCTGCCTGAATTGAGGAAGATGGCCTCTGGTCTGGGCATCACCCGGGTGACCGGTATGCGCAAATCGGAACTCATCAGCAGAATCACAGAAGCCTCCGGCGGCCAGGCCCCCATCGTCGAGACGCCGCCGTCCGCACCCGAGACGGTGAAGTCCCGGGAGACGCCGGCAGATTCCGAAGGATCGCCGGCGGGACGCAATGTACGGCGCAGGACGCGCAAAACCCAACCCGAACCAGACGTGAACGTCTCCGACGAGGTGGGAGCGCGACTCGCAGCCCTGGGAATGGACGTCGAAGCCCCTCACCCGGCCGAGACCGCTGAACACGTCCACGAGGCCAAGGACGACGAGGACTCCGCCAACGCGCGCCGCAATCGACGACGCCGCAACAGGGACCGCCAGAACCGCCGTCGCGGCGGGATGGACAAGATGGACAACAACGAGCCCCAGGTCTCCGCCGACGACGTCCTCTCCCCGGTGCGCGGGATCGTCGACGTCATGGAGGGGTACGCCTTCGTGCGCACGACGGGGTACCTGCCCAGCCCGGAGGACGCTTACATGCCCCTGGGAATGGTCAGGAAGTACGGACTTCGCAAAGGCGACCTGGTCACCGGTTCGATCAAATTGCCCCGAGAAGGGGAACGCAAGGAGAAGTTCAGCCCCTTCGTGGCCCTGGAGACGGTCAACGGCCAAGATCCCGAATCTGCGAAGAACAGGCCCGACTTCACCAAACTCACACCGTTGTACCCGCAGGAACGTCTTCGTCTGGAGACCGACCCCACGAACATGACCGGCCGGATCGTGGACATGATCTCACCGATCGGCAAAGGACAGCGCGGTTTGATCGTGTCGCCCCCCAAGGCCGGCAAGACCATGATCATGCAGACCATCGCCAACGCGATCACCGACAACAACCCCGAGGTCCATCTCATGGTGGTCCTGGTCGACGAACGCCCCGAAGAGGTCACCGACTTCCAGAGGACCGTCTCCGGCGAGGTGATCGCCTCGACCTTCGACCGTCCGGCCGAGGACCACACCACCATCTCCGAACTGGCCATCGAGAGGGCCAAGAGGCTGGTCGAGATGGGCAAAGACGTGGTCATCCTGTTGGACGGCATCACACGGTTGGGCCGTGCGTACAACCTGGCGGCTCCCGCCTCGGGACGCATCCTCTCCGGCGGCGTGGACTCCGCCGCCCTGTACCCGCCGAAGAAATTCTTCGGGGCCGCCCGCAACATCGAGGACGGGGGATCGCTGACCATTCTGGCCACAGCCCTGATCGAGACCGGATCCAAGATGGACGAGGTCATCTTCGAAGAGTTCAAGGGCACCGGCAACATGGAGTTGCGGCTTCGCCGCGACCTCGCCGACAAGAGGATCTTCCCGGCCATCGACATCGACGCCTCCGGCACACGGCGCGAAGAGCTGTTGATGAGCCGTGAGGAACTGGCGATCATCTGGAAGCTCAGGCGCGTGCTGTCGGGAATGGAAGACCAGGCCGCCCTCGAGATGCTTCTCAAGCAGATGCGCAAGACCACCTCGAACCACGAATTCCTGCTCCAGATCTCACGGACCACGCCCAACTGAGTCGGGCGCCTTGTCATCGAACCCGATGCCTGGCATAATTATCGACCGATGCCGGTTCACGCACTCCCGACCCGGCACTACTGAAGGAGAAACATGAAATCAGGAATTCATCCTGACTACGTGGTCACCGAAGTGACCTGTACCTGCGGGAATCATTTCACGACCCGCTCCACCAAAGCGAATGGCGAGATCCACGCCGAGGTCTGCTCCCAATGCCACCCGTTCTACACCGGCAAACAGAAGATTCTCGACACAGGCGGCCGCGTCGCCCGCTTCGAGCGCCGCTACGGCAACCAAGCTAAGAAGAAATAATCGTTGGCTGGAACTCAGGACCTTCTCGACGAGTACGGCCAGCTTGAAAAACAGCTCGCGGACCCGTCGATCCATTCCGATGCCGCGCTGTCGCGCAAACTCGGTCGCCGGTACTCCGAACTGACCCCCATCGTCTCTGCTCTGAACGAGAAGGAACAGGTGAGCGCCGACATCGAAGCCGCGAAAGAATTGGCCCGCGAGGACCCCAGTTTCGCCGCCGAGGCCCACAGCCTCGAGGAGCAGCTGAGCGAGGTGGACGAACGTCTGGCCCGTCTCCTCGCCCCCCGGGACCCCAACGATTCCCGCGACGCGATCATGGAGATCAAATCCGGTGAGGGAGGGGAGGAGTCGGCCCTGTTCGCCAAGGATCTGTTCTCCATGTACGCCAAATACATCGAGTCTCGAAAATGGTCGTTGGAGATCCTGGATTCCCAGGAGACCGATCTGGGTGGGTACAAGACGATCACCTTCGCGGTCAAGGGTTCTGGAGGCGATGAGGCGCCGTACGGCGCCCTGAAGTTCGAAGGTGGGGTCCACAGGGTCCAACGAGTGCCTGTGACCGAATCCCAGGGGAGGATCCACACCTCGGCTGCCGGAGTGCTGGTGATGCCCGACGTGGACGACACGGAGGTCACCATCGACGACTCCGACCTGCGCATCGACGTTTTCCGCTCCTCGGGTCCCGGGGGACAGGGGGTCAACACCACCGACTCGGCGGTACGGATCACCCACCTCCCCACGGGCATCGTCGTCTCGTGCCAAAACGAGAGATCCCAGCTGCAGAACAAGGAGTCCGCGATGAGAATGCTGCGGGCGCGCCTGACAGCGGCAGCGGAAGAGGAAGCGGCACAGTCCGCGTCGGCGGCCCGGAAATCGCAGGTACGCACGGTGGACCGGTCGGAGCGCATCCGTACCTATAACTTCCCCGAGAACCGCATCGCCGACCACCGGATCGGCTACAAGGCCCACAACCTGGACCAGGTCCTCGCCGGGGACCTCCAACCCTTGGTGACGGCTCTTCAAGAAGCCGACCTCGCCGACAGGCTCGCCCAGGCCACATCGACGCAGGCCGGAGGCTGATGATGCCAAGGCCCGGGAAGACGGTGGAGTGCGCAGCATGGAACACCCCGACACATGGTGACCAGTGACCCGTGTGAGTTCGGCAGTGGCCGAAACCTCGGCCGCATTGGGTTCAGCTGGTGTCGCAAGTCCCCAGGCTGAGGCGCGTACGCTCGTCTGCTTCGCGCTGGGCGTCGAACCATCCCGCTTGGCGCTGATCGATGAGATCACCGATCAGCAACGCGAGACCCTCGCCCGGGCGGTTGCCGCCAGGATTTCTGGGACGCCGTTGCAGCATGTGACGGGAAGAGCCTATTTCCGTACAATATCCGTACACGTCGGTCCAGGGGTTTTCATCCCTCGCCCGGAGACGGAGATCCTCGCCGGATGGGCCGTCGACCAGGTACGGCGTGGCTGCGAAAGAGTCGTCGAACTGTGCGCCGGCTCGGGAGCCGTCTCCCGGGCCATCGCCGCCGAATCCTCGCCGAGCGCCGGCTGGGCGGTGGAGAGGAGCGAACAGGCGTACCCCTATCTCATCGAGAACCTCGCCGGGACGCCGATCACCCCCGTCCTCGCCGACATGGCCGAGGCCCTGCCCGGCCTCGACGCCACGGTCGATCTGGTGGTCGCCAACCCGCCCTACGTCCCATCTGCCCAGGATCTGCCCGCCGAGGTCCGCCGCGATCCGGCTGAGGCTTTGTACGCGGGAACGGACGGCCTGGATTCCATCCGCGTGGTGGCCGGGACCGCCATGCGTCTGCTGAGGCCCGGGGGAGCGGTGGGGTGCGAACACGGGGAGGACCATGCCGGCGAGGTGCGCCGTATCTTCGCGGACGCCGGATTCATCCAGATCTCGACGGTGGACGATTGGACGAACCGCCCGCGTTTCGTGACAGCGCACAAACGGGGTCCCGATCATGCAAAGATGGAGCCATGATGCACAAACCGCCGGCGCTGGTGCGGATCGGTGACCCCTCGCTGCGACAACGGGCCGAAAAGGTGCTCGACGAGGGGGAGTGCGTCGTCTTCCCCACAGACACGGTGTACGGGATCGCGGCTCGCCCCGACAATCCCGAGGCGGTGTCGAGACTCCAGCAGATCAAGGGACGCTCCGACGCCTTCCCCCCGCCCATTCTCGTGGCCGACGCCGCCGACGCCTGGGGGTTGGCCGTGCACGTCCCGCAGGCGGCCAGACGGCTCGGCGAAGCGTTCTGGCCGGGTGCGTTGACCCTCATCCTTCCCACGGATCGGCATCTGTCCCTGGCCGAACAGGTGGGGACCATCGGGGTTCGTGTGCCCGACCACGACGAAGTCCGTGCTCTTCTGCGCATGACGGGTCCCCTGGCCGTCTCCAGCGCCAACAAACACAATCATCCTCCCGCCGTGAACATCGATGAGGCCGTCGGCCAATTGGGCGGCGAAGTCGGACTGTACATCGACGGAGGTCCCACACCCGGACCCTCGCCGTCCACAGTCGTCGACTGCACCACGGACCCCGTCGTCATCGTCCGCCTGGGCTTGCTCACCGAAGACCGGATTCTTCAGGCTGCCGGAGCCGCCGATGCGTGAGTACCTCCTCGTCGCTCTGATCGGCATGGCCGTCTGCTTCGCCCTGACCCCCGCATGCCGTTCCCTGGCTCTGCGGGTGGGCGCCGTGGCCAGGGTCCGCCGTCGCGACGTCCACGAGCATTCCATTCCCTATTTCGGGGGGCTGGCCATGCTCGGCGGCTTGGCAGCCGCTTTCCTCATGGCCTCGCACATGCCCTTCCTCAGCCGTTATTCGGAGGTCACTTCGGATTCCCTGGTCGTCCTCGCCGGAGCCGTTGTGATCTGTGCGGTGGGTGTGATCGACGACATCATCGAACTCAACGCGCTGATGAAGATCGCCGGCCAGGTTCTCGCCGCAGGGGTCCTGGTCCTGGGCATACCCGGGCATTTCCCCGGGGTGCGGATGCAGTGGCTGCCCTGGAAATCGGGGATCATCACCCTGGATCCCGCTGCGGGGATCCTCATCACCGTGTTCGTGGTCTTCCTGTGCGCCAACGCCATCAACATCATCGACGGGCTGGACGGGCTTGCCGCCGGGATCGTGGCGATCTCCGCCAGTGCCTTCTTCATCTACGCGTACTGGCTGACCGTGGAAGAAAACCTTGTCAGGGCCACCACAGCCACTCTCATCACCGCCGTGATCTGCGGGATCTGCATCGGGTACCTTCCCCACAACTTCCATCCGGCGACGATCTTCATGGGGGATTCGGGTGCGATGCTTCTGGGCTTTCTCTTCGCCGCCTCCACCATCTCTCTGACCAGCCAGATCGACCCGGCCAGTCTGAGCAACCGGTCGGGCCTGCTGGCCGCGTACATCCCTCTGATCATGCCCATCGTGGCCCTCGGTCTTCCCTTCCTGGACATGTTCGTCGCCTACACGCGCCGTACCTGGCAGGGGGTGTGGTGGTTCGTCGCCGACAAGCAGCATCTCCATCACCGTCTGCTTCAAAGGGGCCATTCCCAGCTGGGAGCCGTTCTGATCATGTACGGTTGGACGGCGCTGCTGGCGTACTCGGCCATGTTCCTGGGGATATTCCCCTCCGTGGTGACAGGAGTGATCGTGGTCCTCGTCATCGTTTCCACTCTGGTCTTCGTCATCCTCACCGGCCGCAAGACCTCTTTGCCCCAACCCTCGGAGCGCTCATGAACAAACCCCGTGAAGACACCCTGCCCCAAGCCGGGCTCAAATTGCTGGCGGCAGGAGTGATCTCCTCCATCGCAGCGGGGCTCATCCTCGCAGGCGTCGTGTGGGCCGTCGCCGACGGCGGGAGAGCCCTGGCTGCCTGTGCGGGCGCGGGAATGGGAATGCTGGCGATGGGATTGAGCCAAGCCGTGCTGACGGGTACGTGGAAGATGAGCGGAGCGAAGAGTTTGGCTGCGGGGATGGCCGCGTACACTCTGGGCGTGGCCGCAGTGATCCTGGGCATGGTCTGGATCGACAAAGACTCGAGCCTCAGCTTGTTCTGGACCGGGATCGGCGTGGCGGTCGCCGCCTTCGCGTACATCGCGGCGGCGGCGCTGACCTATCCCAAGCTTCGAATCTTGCTTTACACCGACGCGGGCCGAGAGCAGAACGAGCAGGTTCGTTATGCCGAGGCCAAGGAAGGTGTTGAGGCGCGTGGCGCCGAACATACCGACGCGGGCCGAGAGCAGAACGAGCGGGTTCGTTATGCCGAGGCCAAGGAAGGTGTTGAGGCGCGTGGCGCCGAACATGCCGACGCGGGCCGAGAGCAGAACGAGCGGGTTCGTTATGCCGAGGCCAAGGAAGGTGTTGAGGCGCGTGGCGCCGAACATACCCCCCAGGACTGCCCGGATGAGTCCAGCCGGACAGAATCATGATGAATCTCATGTCCCTGTTCACCCAGTTTTTGCCAAGTACCTGCGGAAGATGATCACGAAACGGAGAGTTGACTTGCGTACTGGGTTCCCCTTCCCGATAGGATTGCCTCAGGCACGGTTCTCGACGCGGTCACCTGCCTGATTAAAGAACGATGAATCCGATGAAAGGAGGGTCGATGGCGTACGGAGCCACAGGCCTCACCTTCTTGGAGGGGGAACTTCCCGATTTTGGCGTGAGTGCTTTCGACTCCCAACCGTTGTTCCCTACTCAGGATTGGCAGACCTGCCACCCCCACACCGGCGACGCTCCGACCTGGTGCGCCGACATGGAGGCCCACTGGCCTCACTGGACCGATTTTTGGATCACGAACCATATCGCCCTCGCCGTGATCGGAGCCGTCGTCGTCCTCGCGTTCTGGCTCATCGTCTCCCACAAGCTCACAGTCGTGCCGTCGAAACGCCAATTCGCCGGGGAGTATGTGTACAACATGCTCCGCAACGGCATCGGCCGCGAGATCATCGGTGAGGATTACCACAAGTATGTGCCGTGGCTGGTCGCCCTCTTCTCTTTCATCGTGATCGACAACTGGTTCGGCGAGTTCTTCCCGTTCATGTTCCCCACCTTCTCCAAAGTCGGGTTCGTGTGGGGGCTGGCCCTCCTCAGCTATGTCCTGTACAACGCTGTCGGCATCAAGAAATGGGGCTTCTTCGGATACATGAAGAAGATGACCGTTCCCCCCGGCGTGCCGTGGCCCCTGTTGATCATCATCATCCCCCTGGAGTTCCTCTCCAACTTCATCACCCGCCCGATCACCTTGGCGCTTCGTCTGTTCGCCAACCTCTTCGCCGGGCACCTGTTGGTGCTCATCTTCGTCGTCGGAGGCACCTGGCTGCTGACGTACACCGAGCACAACCTCGTCTACAATGTCGCGGGAGGCTTGTCGCTGATCATCAGTTTCGGCATCTTCGCCCTCGAGTTGCTGGTCGGTTTCCTCCAGGCCTACATTTTCACAATTCTCACAGCCCAGTACGTGTCCTCTGCATTGTCAGAGGCGCATTAATTGAAAGGAATGACATGACACTGCTTGAGATCGTAGGGTCGCTCAATGTCGTCGGATACGGCCTCGCCACCATTGGCCCGGCTCTCGGTGTGGCGTGGATCTTCGCCTCCGTGATCCAGGGCACGGCCCGGCAGCCCGAGGCTCGCGGCGCCATGATGGGCACAGCCTGGATCGGCTTCGCCGTGGTCGAGGCTCTTGCTCTGTTCGGTGTGGCCCTGGCCTTCGCCATCAGGTGACCATGTACCCCCTCGAAGGAACAGGCATATTCGGTCCGCTGCTCCCGGAGCATCTGTCCGAGTTCGTCGTCGGCATCGTCCTGTTCATCGTCATCTTCCTCGTCGTGCGCAAGGTGGTGGTGCCCAGGTTCGAAACGATGTACCAGGAACGTGACGATGAGATTCGCGGCGGGATAGACAGAGCGGAACAGGCGCAGGCCGAGGCCGAGAAAGCCCTGGCGGCCTACAAGGAGCGCCTGACCAATGCTGAGGAAGAGGCGGCCAAGATCAGGGACGCGGCGAAAGCCACAGGAGTCCAGATCCAGGCCGAGATGCGTGCCAAGGCAGAAGAGGACGCGTCCCGGATCGTCACCTCAGCGCGTACCCAGGTCGAGGCGGAGAAAGCTCAGGCGATCGATTCCCTGCGCAAGGATGTGGGCACCATGGCCACCGTCCTGGCGGGAAAGATCCTGGGGGAGACCCTCACCGACGACGCACGCGTCAAGAAGACAGTCGACTCGTTCATCACCACGTTGAGTGAGGATTCCGAACTGACATGACCACGAGGACAACCATGCCCGCATCGACTCACGCCACGGTCGCCCACGACCTGAACCAGGTCCTGCGCACGTTGCAGGACAACCCGGCTCTCGCGCGTGCCCTGACTGATCCGGCTGTGACAGCCGGTGCCAAGGCGAGACTGATCGCAGGTGTCTTCCCCGCCGTCGCGGACGCGTCCAAGGACGCGCTGGCACCGGCGTGGTCGATGTCGTGGGATTCCACGAGAGCCTTGATGAGGTGGGTCGAATCCGTCTCGGTAACGGCCGCATGGATGTGGGCGTCGGATCTTGGGATCCTGCGCCAGTCGATCGACGAGGTTTTCACTTTCGGACAGATGGTCCATCGCGACCACGAACTGAGAGCCACTGTCACCGACAGACGGGTGGACGTGGAAAAGCGTCAGGATTTGGTGAAGACCCTCTTCGCTCCCACCATGACCGAGCCCTCGGTCGAGGTGGCGGTGGCCGCGGTGTCATCGAGGAGAGGGACGATCGACGACGCCGTGAATGACTTCCTCCAACTGGGCGCAGACCTCGCCGGAGGAAAACTGGCTGTGGTGACGGTGGCCAAGCCGATGCCCGAGGAACAGAAGAACCGGCTGGGCGAGGTCCTTCAAGCCCGGATGGGCAGCAAAGTAATTGTTGAAGAAATTGTGGACCCTTCAGTGCTGGGTGGGGTCCGCGTCGAATGTGGGGCGGAGGTCATCGACTCCACGATGACAGCCCGTCTGGAAACCGCGCGCAGAGATTTCGCGTGAGAAAGAGGAGAACCAATGGCTGAGCCAACCATCAAGGCAGACGACATCCGTCGTGCCCTTGACAGCTATATCCAAGACTTCACCGTGTCCTCGGCCACGGGCGAGGAGATCGGCTATGTGACCAACTCCGGTGACGGCATCGCCCATGTGG
>JGI24699J35502_11133407_pt1 | contig 10367 bp, 8 predicted proteins | sample TergutMp193P4_FD_35502 | JGI IMG/M metagenome (IMG submission 35502) | reverse complement strand
CAAAAGAGATACCGCAATGACGGCGATGGCGATCGATATAGCAGCTCTTACTAAGCGCAGCGGCCGCCGCGTTATGGTTACTACGCCTAAAGCCTGTGGCGAGTTTACCGGAACTGCGCGCTTTCTCACTCGGATGGGTGGCGTCAGTAGTCTAATCGGGACTGAAAGAGAGCCGCAATTCGCCGACCGGCGATTCGACGGCCACATGTCAATCAGAGCCAGAAACGTCAATGGCATAGTCTATGCAGTCGTATCCGATGATCGAAGCGGGGTTGAGGAGTTCAAACAAGGATACCCGGTCAATGGCACTGACGCCTCTGGAAATCATGTTAGGCAAGGGCTAGAATCGTTACCATTGGACCTGAGAGTCCTCACTAAGGAGTATTGGGATGAGCGGTATGTCAAGTGACGCTGAGTTGGTAATTTGCAACTTTGTTATGTCAAAAGTAGCTGAGCCGGGCATTATTCGTGATTACTATGAACAGGGTAGTCCGTTAGAAGGCGCAGAAATGGCCTTGCATGCCGCTCAGATTTTTGGTATTGATTTACCAGATAGCGTGCGGGACGCCGCTCGCCAGCTTCTTAACCAGAACGCCGATAATAGCACATTCCGAGCGGTGGCGGAAAAAGCTTTGCATCTTGTTCCCGCTTAGGGGAATAGATCTAGTTATTGCAGGGCATGGTATGAGACGGTAACATGGCTTAACTTATCGGCTCGCTATTCGCGGGTGAGGGTTTCGGCGAGGGGCAGCCGTTGGAGGATCAGGGCGGGTACCAGCGCGGCCAGCACGCAGGCAACCCCGATACTGACGGCCACCAAAGTGATGGGCGGCAGGTACGCAGTGGACAGGTAGCCGATGATGCCGCTGATCACAACCAATGCGGCCACCGCCCCCAGCACCGCTCCAACGATAGCCACCACGGCACCTTGGGCAAGCACGGCGCGGGTGATGAGCGCGGGACTCCACCCGACGGCGGCCAGCGTCGCCCAATCGGACTGATCCTCTAAGTGGGCGAACCGCAACGTCATCACCAAGCACACCAGCCCGAGCATCGTCAAAACAAAACCGGCAATGATGTCCGCTGTCCGCACCTGCAAAATTACTGCCTCCCCCAGCAGCGACCCCGCGACCGCGCCCGAGAACGTCCACGCAATCACTACCAACACCGACAGCGCGATCACCACAATGGCAATGGCGATGGCCGCGCGCACCAACCGTAACGGACGCCGCGTGATCGTGATGACGCCCATCGAGATCGCGCCCTGCATCGGGAACGCGCGTTTGCTCACTCGCACCACGGGCGTCAGCAGCCGGATGGGCGCGGTGCGGGCGGCGGTGAGCGCGGACGGGATGGCCGCCAACAGCACGATAGCCGTGGCGATGGGGATGGCTAAGATGGCGCGCGGCACGTCAATCTGGATGCCCAAGGCTCGCGCGATGGGCAGCGACACCAACGCACCCAGCAGCCCCGCTACCATCCCGAGCAGCCCCTGTTGCGCCAACAAGAACGCCCACAAATTACGCGGCCGATACCCTACCTCAGCCAGCGTGCCCAAATCTTTGCGTTGCGCGGCAGCCGCAGCGGCAGCCACCGACGCAATAGTTAGCGTGCCCGATGCGAGGATGAGCGCGAACAATAGCACGGACTTGCGATCCACCTGCTCGACCACATTTAGCACGATGCCCAGTTGCGCCCAATACTCCACGATCTCCAAATCGGGTTCGCCGCCACCGCGCTGCAACGTGACGGGCTGCGCCACCAAACCGCTGCCAATGGTGGAATCCACGTCTAGGCCGGTCAGCTCGGCGATTTGGCCGGCGACCCAGGCGATCCGCATTTGCGACACCTCATCCCAGCCCGTCACATCGGCCACCCGCACCCGTACCGCCGAAATAGGTGCGGCGGTAAAAGCGTGCCCAATCTGGGGGAAAATGTCGGGTGATACTACTGCAAGCTGGTCTAGTGGAATCACTAAAGTGACGTCTGGGATCAAGTAGTCGGCGGGGTTTAGATTAGGTCGGAAATAAGTGCTACCGATGGTCGTAGCGGTAGTGGGGTCAGTGATGGTAGCTGATGGGGAAATGTAGGTTTCAAGCGGCAGCAAAACTCCGGCGGTGCCGCTGGGCGCCATCGTCGCAGTTGGGTCGAAAACCCCAACCACCTCAAAAGCGACTTGCGCCCACTGAGCGTCCGGCCCACTCGGGTAAGTAGGCCAAAACCGGGTAAGACTGCGGAACTGGGTGGTTGCAATGGTACCGAGCGCGGGGTGATACCCGGCATGCGGTGGACAGCCCGACATGGTGGTGGCGTAAAGGCCGCGCAAACCCTGTTGGGGGCTGGGTAACGCGGTTAGTTTCGCCTCGGTCGCCTCGGTAGCTTCCGCCTGGATGTTGACCGAGTTTGCGCGCAACAGGTCGCAGGCTTGGATTAGCCCATATTGGTGCGCGCTAGGTGCTGCCGACGCCAGCATCGCATCATACAACTGATCGACGGGAATCTCTAGCATCCCAAGTTCCGCAGTTGGATGAGCGGCTGCGATAATAGCCATCTGGTCAGTTCTGCCCACTAATCCGACGGGTATCGGGGCGATTTCCCTTAGTTGCGCGATGGTATTCGAGGATAATTGCTGAACAGTTGCTTGTAGTCGCGCGTCTGCCGCCGGAGCCGATGCGGACAGCAGTGCCGTGGCGGTTGGCTCTTGGCTGTCAATTCGCCAATCACCAAGCAGCACTGCCAGTTCGGGGTTTAGTTCCCGGGTCACTACAGCAAAAGCATCATCGGGGGTGAAAAACCGGCCGCTAATAACAGCACTATCCAGGTCAACTAATTGCGCTTCGGTAATAGGGTCAATAGCTGCAACCGTTAATGGGATAACGAATGGCAAATCTATAACATAACTCGTTTCCGCTAAGTCCGCCCGAGATATGCAATATGATTCCCAAGCACCAACGTCAAAGGGCTCAGTTGGCCAATCATTAAACGGCGGAAAGCCCGAACCGTGCACGGTAGGGATTTGCACAAGTTGCAAGGGAATACACGGGAACGTTGGCGCGCCATCAACATATTCCACCGGACCACTTGACTCAAAAAGTCCCCAACTTATCTGAGCAGGCGTAATCCATTCAGATACTATCTGCGGCTCAAATGGGTTGTCAGTTATGTAGACATAAGCAGAGCGGGCTGGTAATACCTCACCCCGAGACAGCGTTTTAATATCCAACCGCAACAGCTGTGCGCCAGACGGCTCGATAAAATCCGTCAAATCCACCGGCACGGTTACCGGCGCCCAAATCATACCCACCATCGAAATCGGCGCCGCAACTTCTACCCCCGGAATCGCGGCGATTTGCTCCCACTGCTCCACCGTGATGCCGCCATAAATGTCATGCAAAAAGTTGGGCCGCACCCGCCCGGTGAGTAACTCCGCTTCGGTGCGGGAATCGGCTGGCCGCACCAAGATGTCCACGCTGGAACGCCACGCATCTGCCGCCGTCTCCAACGCTTCCACCCGCTGCATCGTAGTGGCGCCCGTCAGCACCACAAAGCTGGTCACCGCGAACAGCACTACCGAAAACGTCGCTAGGCTCCGCCGCCAATCTTGCCGCAGCCGCGACAGCACCAATCGCCACATAACCTCAATATAGTTTCTCGTTGACCAAAGCAGGGTATGATTAGGCTGTATGGCTGGGGTTGCTGTTGAGTTGCGCGATGTTACTAAGGCGTATCCGTTAGGGGATGGGCGCACTTTGACGGCGGTTGATCATGTGTCACTGCGCCTGCCCGCTGGGTCACGCACGGCATTAGTGGGTGCAAGCGGCTCGGGTAAATCCACGCTCTTGCATTTGATGGGCGGGCTAGATGTCGCCGATTCTGGCACGATCATTGTTGGAGATCGCGAAATCACTAAACTGAAACCAAGCGGGTTAGCCGATTATCGGTCAAGCGTTGGATTTGTTTTCCAACAATTCCATCTTATTCCCGCGTTATCTTTATTAGATAATGTGTGTTCGCCGCTGATTGGTAAATACACAGTTGCCGAGCGGCGCGAGCGCGGGATGGAATTACTGGAATCCGTGGGGTTAGCGGGGCGGGCTAAGGCATTGCCGTCGCAGTTATCGGGTGGCCAGAGGCAGCGGGTAGCCATCGCGCGGGCGTTGGTGGTGCAGCCCGACATTCTGTTGGCCGATGAGCCGACCGGCAACCTTGATTCCCACACCGGCGCCGAAATCCTCGAGCTGTTCGCTGACCTGCATAACAAGTTGGGTTTAACGATGGTGATTGCCACTCACGACTTAGGCGTGGCCGAAACCTGCGACCGCATAATCCGAGTCAGTGATGGCCGCGCTTCCATGCTCGAAAATCAATCTGATACCAGTTATCTTGAACCAAGCATTCCATACCTAGAACCTAGCAAGCCCGAGGTAGCAATAGATCAAGACGATATCCAGACGTACTTTAGCGTGGGGCAACCAGCGGGAATGGTGAGACCGGACACTTCGCCTAATATCGTATCGGTTATGGCGATGATGTTGGCGGGGTCGTGGGGATTGACGGTTACCCAGCGGACATAATCGCCACCAATAGTGCCGAGTAAACCCCACAAAAACGCAGATTCGCCAAGTTGAACTTGCGTAAGCTGGCTATCCGGCGAAAATACTGGAAGCACATCGTCAATACCAAACCCGACGTCGGTAATGATCAGGCAACCGTTAGTAACAGCGTACGTCCCCGTTAAAGTATCCTCACCGAGCCCACCACCCCAAGTGTTTGTCGGGTCAAATCGCAGCGGTTCCCAGCGCGCCACTTCATATGGCAAGGAAATCGCGATGTCATCGTTAGCAGAGTTAGCATCTGGCACATTATCCCGCAGCAATAAGAATGCTGCTATCGCCAATAACAGCGCACCAAATAACCAAGGCCAGCTAAACCGCCGGACTGACCTAGTAGATATCGAACCAAGCATTCTCAGTATATAGGTTATAAGCTTAACCCGAGTGAATGAACTTCGGTTTGCCAGTTATGCTGTGGTTCATAACCCAACCAGCGCCGAGCCTTATCAATGCTGAGTAGAGTTTCACGCCCGACGATATCGCGCTGCCGGGGGATGCCCGGGAATTCCTCATCCAGCAAATCACCAGAATCGCGAGTCATCACGTTATCGGCGTTAGCAATAATAAACGCCTCGAAGCCAGTAAAGTCCGCTTCCAAAGCTAATCGTGCCGCCATAGCCCCATCGCGGGCATCAATATAAGACCACATATTCCAGCGCCGCGTTTTCGCGGAATCTTGCCAAGTTAAAAAACGAGCATAATCAGCTGGCAACATGACATTGGAATAACGTAACGCAACCAGCTTAAGCAAAGGATCCCAGCGGGTAAAATGCCGTGCCATTTCCTCCTCAACGGCCTTGCCCAACGAATAGGTACTCCACGGCTGCACGGGATATTCCTCATCCACTGGCACATACGGCGGCGGCACATCGAATGGCAGGCCAAGCACGGTTTCGGACGACGCCCACACGATGTTGCGAATCCCCGCCACCCGCGCCGCCCGGAACACGTTATAAGTAGCAGGCACGTTGTTAGCAAAAGTCGCTGCATCGGGCACCAGACCCGGAGCGGGAATAGCCGCCAGATGCACGATAGCCGTGGCCGGCGCGCCCTCATCAAAGCCGGTCAGCAACTCCACTACCTGCCCAAAATCCGTTAAGTCGGCTTGAACGTACTTGCCGCCCGCGCGCACCGGCGGCGCCAACTGGTCAACAGCCAGCACATCCCAGCCGTGCTCCGCCAACTCGGCAACCACGGCACCGCCCAGCTTCCCGCTCGCCCCAGTTACCACTACGCGGCCAGAGGTGGCATGGTTGGGATGTGCATTGTCAGTCATATTTCCTACCTTACGCGGCTCTCGGCACTGGGTATACCCGTCGTTCGAGAATCCATTGGCGAAGCTGTCTGATAACAGTTATGTTAGGCTGACAAGGTGACGATTCCCGCACCAAATATTGGTGCCTTTGTGGTCGGGTTTCTCTTTACGTTTTTATTGCCGATGGGATTAGTAGTAGTTCTGCTAATAAAACGGAAAGTCACTTGGTTACCATTACTAATGGGTGCTGGCACCTTTTTCGTCTCGCAAATAGTATTGCGATTACCGTTACTAAGCATTTTGGCGACAATGCCGTGGTGGCAAGCCTTCTCGACACACTTGGTGCCTTTTGTTTTAGTGGTCGCGCTGAGTGCTGGCCTATTCGAGGAAAGTGCTCGCTTAGGCGGGGCGCTTCTGCTGAAAGAGAGAACTAGTTATCGCGACATTATCTCGTTTGGGCTAGGGCATGGTTTATGCGAAGTGATTATGATTGTTGGCATGACGCATATCAATAACCTAATATTTAGTATGGCGATAACTGATCCTAATGCTTTTGGTGGGGTAATGGCATTACTCCCAGCCGAAACCCTTGAAACAATAGCGGTACAACTTGCCCCGGCAAATCCGCTTGATGTTTTCGCGGGCATTCTAGAACGGGTGGGCGCAGTGCTATTCCACATCTTTGCCGCATTCTTGATTTACCGAGGCGTCATTAGGCACCAAAAAGCGCGGTATTTCACTTTGGCTGTAATTGCGCATACCGCTATTAACTTCGCGGTAGTAATGCTCGCCCGCGCCACCGGCACTTGGGTCACAACTGCCATAATAGTGCTGTTGGGAGCCGCCGCTGCTTGGTATGCCTGGCAGCAGCGGCCCGCAGCATCACATCATTAGCACATCAACTACTTGCGGCCTGTCAACTCCACGGCCTGCATCTGCGCACGCACCGCAAGCTCAGCAGCCTTAAAAGCATGCGCCTGCGTCATCGCGTTTTCGGTACGGTTCAGACAATCCAAAACCAATTCGCCAAAGTACGGATAACCCACTTTTCCGGAAACTTGGAAATGCTGCTCCACCTCGCCGTTAGCCAAATACAAGTGCCCCGAACCGCCCCCCGGCTTACCTAACTGCATATACTTGCGCTGCTCAATAAACCCCTCAGTACCCAAGATGATGGACCGCCCATCACCCCAACCTTGCAAGCCATCGGGCGTAAACCAGTCGCAGCGGAAATAGCCGCTAGTGCCGTTATCGCAATCCAGCATCGCATCGCCAAAATCGTCTAGACCGGGATGCGAGGGGTTAGCGTAGTTGCCTATCTGCGAGCGGCCAATCTTGGCATCGGAAGCCCCAGTATAATGGAGGATCTGTTCAATCTGATGCGACCCGATGTCACACAAGATGCCGCCGTACTTGTCCTTCTCAAAGAACCAAGCGGGCCGCGAATGAGCCGAAAGCCGGTGCGGGCCAGTGCCAATCACCTGCACCACGCGGCCAATCGCCCCATCGGCAATCAACTGCGAAGCGAACACCGCCGACTCCACATGCAACCGCTCGGAATAGTAAACGGTATATTTGCGGCCCGTACGTGCCACCGCTTCTTTCGCTGCGGCCAACTGCTCCAACGTTGTCAGCGGCGCCTTATCCGTGAAGTAGTCCTTCCCGGCATCCATCACGCGCAAGCCGAGGTCACAGCGCAATGACGTCACCGCCGCGCCGGCAACTAACTGCACTTCCACGTCGTCCAAAACCTCGGCCTCGGACCGCGCCACCTTTACGGTGGGAAATTTCTCAACAAAGGCCGCTACCTTAGCGGGGTCTGGGTCGTAAACCCATTTCAGGGTGGCACCCGCACCAAGCAGAGCTTCGGTCATGCCGTAGATGTGCCCGTGATCCAGCGCGACCGCCGCGAAAGTGAACTCGCCGGGCGCTACCACGGGCGCGGGCATCGGGGCCGGAGCAAACGCGCCCCCAAAGCCAGCGTTGGACACGGCGCTGGCGTCGGAAACAGCTCCGAGGTCAGGTAGGTTAATAGGTGCGGCATTGGTAGCCATTAAGCAGTCCTTTGGGTTCGAATGTCGCCTTCTTGATCGGCAACTGAGCTTGTTTTTGTGAAAAATCGTGGCGCCTGCGCGAGCAAAGCGTCGCCGGTATACCAATCGTCGCCCTCGGCCATCGGCAAGCTAACGGTTCTTTCTTCAATGGCCGCGCGGTAAATGGCTTGGACGATTTCGATGATGCGTTTGCCGTCGGCGCCCGTCACGGCTGGCTCCCGTCCGGCGTCAAGGGCATCCAACACGTCACCGATTTGCCCGGCATGGGCGGTAAAGGGCAACGGGGGAAGGCTCGCGTGCAAGTCGGCAATCTGTTGTTCGCGGGCGGCATCACTCTCATTGTAGGGGAACCCGTTAGGCTGGGTGACCTCTGAGGTGACGGCCCAAGGTATCTCAACGGCGGCATCGCGGCCTTGGATGATAAACCGCTGCTTTTCGCCATGATGCACGACGGACGCGGTGACCGTGGCGAGCGCGCGCGGGTAAGTCAGGACGGCGACTGCCAAATCCTCCACCTCGGAGTTGTCGTGCCACGCATTTGTCATTACGGAGGTAACTTTCGATGGGGTGCCGCCCATCAGCCATGCCACCAAGTCAAGGTGGTGGATGGCGTGATTGAGCGTGGGGCCGCCACCCTCAGACTCCCAAGTGCCGCGCCACCAGAGGTCGTAATAAGGCAGGCCACGCCACCAAGCGGAGTCCACTTGCAACGACGCAATCGGCCCCAGCAGCCCGGAGTCAATCACGGCCTTGAGCCCGGCCACGTCATCGCGCCACCGGTTTTGGGAGATGACCGACAGCATCTTGCCCGACTCTTTTGCGGCTTGGATCATGGCGTCACAGTCGGCCACCGAGGGTGCCATCGGCTTTTCCACCAGCACATTTTTGCCGGACTTGAGCAGCGCGATGGTCAGTTCGGCGTGGGTGCTGGGCGGGGTGGCGACACTAACTAAATCAATGTCGTCCCGAGCCAAGATACCGTCAACCGAGTCATAAACCGCAGCATCGGTGAGGCCGAATTCAGCTTTTTTGGCCTCAGCCTTTGCCGGGATAATATCGCATAAAGCGACAATCTTGGCCTTATCTGGATGAGCCAAGAAACCGTTTATGTGCATTGGGGAGATATTCCCCGTGCCCACAATGGCAACGTTTAACATTTTGAGGGTTCGCTTCCTTGTCGAAAATACTTCGTCGAAAACACTTCGCCGAAAAATCGCTACTGATTCGCCGCGTGATCCATTGACTCTTGCGTATCCGAAAGCCAAGTAGCCGCAGCAACTTCAGGAGTCATTCTGCCAAACATTACCTCAAACATTAGGCGAGTGGCGTTATCATAAACTAATCCTGCGCCAACTGGTTCTGGCACTGCGGGGCCGCCGTTTTCGGCGATCCGGTCAAGGAAGTTTATGACCTCTTGTTCGAGCTCCGGCAGATCGGGCTTGAGGAATTCGGCCATACGCGGGTTCAACGGCACCCCGCGATCAGTGCCCATAATCGAAACTGCTTCAGTGGAGTTCACCATAAAATCAACAAAGCGTCCGGCAGCTTCGGGATATCGGGTATTAGCCGAAATAACAAAGTACATACCCGGGTTTACAAAACTGCCAATATGCGGTGAAGTTGCATCACCGGGCAGCCGTAAGATAACTAAATCGTCGCCTAAAGCTCGAGCTAAAGCCGGCATTTGCTGATTCCAGATCGCTTGCATGCCCGTGGTGCCTTGCGCCATGCCGGATTCCTCCAGCGATAAGGCTTGGCCCTCCGCTTGCGCTGCCGCCGGGGCTGTCGCGCCGACGTTATCTAGCTCGGCGTGCAGGGCGAACCACTGGGCAAGGCTGTCTTGGGAAACGTTGATCTGACCGTCAGCGGTGAACAGGCCACCATCGGTCTGGTTGCCCCAAGCGCGGATGACGGGGGCGCCACCAATCTGGGCGCCGAAGGTGCCATCAGGGGTATTCGCGCTGATCTGCGCGGCAATCTCGACAAAATCATCCCAAGTCCACGTGGTGTCATCGGGGAGTTCGACCCCAGCTTGCGCAAACACCGCCGGGTTCGCGGCTAGCGACAAGGCATTACCGCCAATCGGCATACCCCAAAGCTGCCCGCCCACGCCAGTGGATGCTGCGAGGATGGCCTCGGGATAGTCTTGCAAATCAATCGTGGGTACCGTCCGCAAGTCAAGCACCCTGCCGGTCAAGCCCAACTCCAGCGGCCAGCTGCTGTGCACCGTGTACACATCGGGCGTGTTGCCTGCCGCTAGCTCGACGGCGAGCGCGGTGTAGTAGCCGTCCCACGACACTGGCATCGGGTTAATGATGATGTCCGGGTTCTGCGCCATGAACACCTCGATGGCTTCCATTTGGAGTTCGCGGCGGGTATCGCCGCCCCACCAGCGGAAGCTGATTTCACATGGGGTCGCGACGGAACATTCGTCGTTATCGGCAG
>JGI24699J35502_11133408_pt1 | contig 10376 bp, 10 predicted proteins | sample TergutMp193P4_FD_35502 | JGI IMG/M metagenome (IMG submission 35502) | reverse complement strand
CCCTTGCAAGCCGGCAGGCGCAGCTCGGGGTAAAGAAGCCCTTCCCTCTTCTGAACCCCTGCCGTGGCGGACATGTTGTCCGTTACTATTCTATTATCGTTTGTGGTCTGTAATCAATGCCGTAGGTATTGGATATTGGTAGAAAAAAACACCCCGCCTCTTCGCTTTATGTCCCGTCAGGGACAACATATACCAATATATCGTCCCTGACGGGACAAAGGGTGAAGGGGTGGTGTCTTTCTACCAATATAATGCCCCTGACGGGACAAAAAAGGTGAAAATGAGGTTTGCCCCTACAATATTTTATAAGAAATCACCCCTTTTACCAAAAACAAATGGCGGATCGCATTTTTGTCCAATATCATTTCATCATAATCATCTTTATTGCCGGGAACCAACCGTAATTTAGACCGGTCGTTTTCCACTGTCCGGAGAAATTTGACCGTACAAAATTCATCCGTGACAATATAATAGATCTCTCCGGGCAACAACCGGTCGATGCTGATTTCCTTCAACGTAAGGATCGAACCCGACGGAATATCCGGCGTCATTGACTCGCCCACGCAAAGTGTGGCAAAATCACAATTGTCGAGTAAAGGCACTTCAATATACCGTTCTGTGGGAGGAAATTTTCCGTTTTCCGTTTTCAGCATGGATATATCATAGTTATAGAACGGTATCCTTTTTATCGTGGACAAAAGTTCCCGCTCCGTCTTTTCCGCATCTTCCGTAAACATATTTCCTTCTCCGGTGAGTAGCCAGGACTTGCTGATGCTGCAATATTTCATTGCAATCAATTCGGACAAATCTTTGCTGATGGAATTATTTCCTTTTTTAATCTGATACAGATTTTCAGCCCGCTTAAGCCCGATGGATTTGGCGAAGGCATTGACAGACAATCCTGCCCACCCGATGACTTTTTCCAATCTACTCCAACCGTTCATTAAAAAAGATATATAAAAATAAAAAATAATCAAAACATTCGGCGCTGCAATATATTATTGTAATTTTGCGTCCGATAATACAATATCCTATCCTATAGGAATACAGCAAAAGTAATCATTTTCAAACGATTATAAGCCGGTAAAATACTTATTTAATGATAAACCGGCAACCTTTTTCTATAAAAAAAACAACTGATCCGGAGAAAAAGTTTTGAACGCAAACGAACAAGGGAGTAGACGAGTAAACGAAGTAAACAAGTAGACGAGTTCGCGGCAACCGATTGCCATAAACGATACAGAAAGCGGTCTTTAAGATATGTCATAGGATGCCCGGCGTTCGGACGCCCACGTGTAGAGACGCGGCATGCCACGTCTCTACCTTGCCAAGGGTGCAAATCTGTTTCTCGATGTACCCCGGTGTTTGTTTTCCGTTGCGGATTTTTGATATTTTGCGCTTACAAAAGATATTTTTTTATTAATCATTTTATTTATTAACGATTTAAAAACAATTACAATTATGAAAAAACTTTTCTTTTTATTATCGACTGTGTTTGTGTTTTCCGGCGTAGTGAGTGCGCAATCAACGCTGTCTACTGTGTATGTTGATGTTAGCGAGTCCCCTGATTGGAATGGCATTAACAATTTTAGTTTTATGTATGTTTATATTAACGGCAGCTTTGACTATTATAATAGCGATAATATAGCTGAAGTTGCGCCGGGTATTTATGAAATAACACTTAATTATGCACAGACGCTGGTCTCTACCCTTCGAATTGTAGTATTTCCTGTAGGTGGTGATGGTACGGGTTCCTTTACTCTTGCAGCTGGTCAGAATTGCTTAAAATTAACCAATGGGTTTTTTGAACCTGCCACTTACCCTTACGCTTCTTACACTGTTTCCTTATTAGGTGTATCGGAGAATGGAACATATTATAAAAATCAAGAAATTGAATTATCTGCTGAATCCACAGAGGTTGATATTCCTTATTATACGTATTGGGTAGTAGATTCGGAGGGAACAAGCTCTAAGATAGAAGGAGATGCTTATACTCCGACGGAAGTCGGCACTTACTGTTTCAGCGTAAAAGTAGCCGAAGAAAATGAACCCGATAACGTTTTGGCTATTAGTAATGAAATTTGCGTGAATGTCGGCCGGAATACCGGATTAACCCAAACAGCAATAGGCGGCGATGATGCAATTACAAGCGGTAGCAGTGTTATCCAAGCTCAATTCGAAGGCACTGCGGTTATCGAACTCTACACGATTTCCGGTGCATTATTGACAAAAACCACTGCCGTCGGTTCATTCGAACAAACCGGTTTGGCTACCGGCTTGTATATCATTAAAATCAATGGTCAAGCGACTAAAGTGGCGGTAAAATAATAAGCCTGCAAGCCCCCCCTAACTCCCGAAGGAAATGTGGGGGGGATTGTATATTAAGATTAACAATACCATTGTAAATGGTGAAATTTATTCAGCCCGCAAAGGTTCGGACATCCGTAGAGGCGCGGCACGCCGCGTCTCTATAGGTTGCGGGCGCATTACGGAACACGAGTAAACAAGGATAGGGGTTGCTTTTGTACTATCCGAAACTTGTCGATTCGTTTACCGGAGTAATGACCTCAAAGATCCATAAAGGATACTAATGCGTTTCTCTGTGTACCCCGTGTTTGTTTTCCTTTACGGGTCTTTGTTTTTTCTTGCTTTGGCGTTTAATGTATATAATGATTATCAGATGTTATGCCCGGCTCTCCTTGCAGGTGGGGTATAAAAATGCACTATTCGTTTTTTAAAAATTATGTCCTAAAAAATGTTGTTTTTCGTCCCGCCGGGGACAACATATCGGTAGAAAGGAGAATTTCTCCAGTGGCCAAAGTCCCGTCAGAGACGTAATGCGGGAAGGAAAACATTTTGTCCCTGACAGGACGATAGAGTTTGAGGGCTTTATTTTTTCTACCAATATCCAAGCCCTAACGGGCTCAAAAATAATATTATTCGCTTGTTTTATATTCCGCCGTGACGGACAACATGTCTGCTGCGGCGGGTGAGCCGGAAAACAAGACCGTAGGTCTTGAATATTGATAACCCCTTGCAAGCCGGTAGGCGCAGCTCGGGGTAAAGAAGTCCTTCTCTCTCCTGAACCCCCGCCGTGGCGGACATGTTGTCCGTTACTATTCTATTATAGTTTGTGGTCTGTTATCAATGCCGTAGGTATTGTATATTGGTAGAAAAAAACGCCCCGCCTCTCCGTTTTATTGTCCCGCCGGGGACAACATATACCAATATATCGTTCCGTCAGGGACGATAGGGTTTGAGGGCTTTATTTTTTCTACCAATATCCAAGCCCTAACGGGCTCAAAAATAATATTATTCACTTGTTTTATTCCGCCGTGACGGACAACATTCCGCTGCGGTGGGGGGTTACGTAATTTTCAACGCAACGGATCTGATTTTTTCGCTTAAATCCAATAATGCACTTGATAATTTTGCTTTTTCGTCATCGGTAAATTTTGAAGGTTTTCCATGTACCTTATGTTCATTTAACCGTTGGTATATCCAAGCTTTGCTTTTGCCGAAGTATGCTTTTGATAGCTTGGAAAGTTTTACAAACTCGTTAATGCCTTCTAATTGTGTCAGCATGGTAATCTCGTTGTCAATATCTTCAAGTTTTGACAAATTACTTTCGATGGCGCTTACGGTTAATGTGCCTATCATTTCATTTTCTTCTTTTGTTTTTGTCGACAAATAATTGTCGACATAAGCTTCAAATTCTTCTTTCGTCATATTTTGACCGGCTTGTAAAACATGATCAAAATCTACTTTTAATTTTTCTATGTCATTCATAATGAATTATTTTTAAATTTTCTGCCGGAGCAGGGCAAGGTTCTTACTCTAATCGTTTAATTTCGTCATCAATTTTTTTCAGATCTTCTAAGTATTTGTTTAACATAGCTTCGAGATGTTTGTTTGTTTCGATTTTTTGTCAGACTTTTTGAGCTATGGTTTCTAAATTTTCCAAATTCTTGATGGTCAATCTTCGAAGCTCTTCAAGTTCATTGATTCGTTCATTTTTCATAAAGACCATTGTTTTTAATCCGACACTTCAAAGATAGCGGATAATCTTTAGATTATAAAATATGTAAATAAGAAACTGTTTAAAATTCAATCGGAGTCTGTATCGGTTATCAGACCCGCCGTGGCGGACATGTTGTCCGTCACTATTCTATTCAAAAGGACATATTGCCCGATAGAAATAAATATTTCTATTGAAGTAAAAATCATTATTTGTTTATTGTTTTTTAAAAGGTATTTTGTGAAAACCGAACTGCAAGCCCTTTTGAATAAACAGGCAGGCGGACAACATGTCCGCTGCGGCGGGTATAAAAATGCACTATTCGTTTTTTGAAAAATCCGGTCTGAAAAATGTTGTTTTCCGTCCCGTCAGGGACAACATATTGGTAGAAAGGAGAATTTCTCCGTCAGCCAAAGTCCCGTCAGGGACGCAATGCGGGAAGGAAAACATTTTGTCCCCGGCGGGACAAGGGGTGAAGGGGTGGTGTTTTTCTACCGATATAATGTCCCTGACGGGACAAATAAAATGAAAATGAGGTTTTAACCTCGCCGTGGCGGACATGTTGTCCGTCACTGTTTTATTCAAAAGGACATGTTGTCTGATAGAAATAAATATCTCAATTAAAATAAAAAAATTATCCTTTGTTTATTGTTTTTTTAAAAGGTATTTTGTAAAAAGCCGGACTGCAAGTCCTTTTGAATAAGCAGGCAGGCGGACAACATGTCCGCTGCGGCGGGCTGTTAAAAAATTGTTGTGCAACATACGCTTTGTCCAGAGATAAAAAAACAAGCCGACGGGATTTCCCGTCGGCTTGTTTTCGTATCATTCAAATGATATTGTCATTCCGCATCTTGTTGCGACGCTTCGTATTCTTTCAGTAATTTTTCCTGAATATCCGACGGCACCAATTCATAACTTGCGAATTTCATGGAGAATGAGGCCCGTCCGCCCGTTAAGGAACTTAACGAGGTTGAATAAGACGACATTTCTTTCAACGGAACTTTTGCCATCAGCTTTTCAAAGCCTTTTTCGCTGCTCATCCCCATGATTATGGCGCGACGGCCTTGCAAATCACCCATGACGTCGCCCATTCTGTCGCCGGGAACCAACACTTCCACATCGTAAATCGGTTCGAGGATTTTGGGATTGGCTTGCTTAAAGGCCTGACTGAAAGCATTACGTCCTGCCAGACGGAATGAGATTTCATTGGAATCCACCGGGTGCATTTTTCCGTCATACACGATCACGCGGACATCACGGGCGTATGATCCCGTCAAAGGGCCTTGTTCCATCCGGTCCATCACCCCTTTCAATATGGCGGGCATAAAGCGGGCATCGATGGAGCCTCCGACAATGCTGTTGACGAAAACGAGCTTCCCGCCCCATTCCAAATTATATTCCTGAACATCTCTCATGGAAATTTTGTATTCTTGTCCGTTGAATTTGTAAACCGGCTGAGGTTCGCTGCCTTCCACGTAGGGTTCGATAATCAGGTGAACTTCCCCGAACTGGCCGGCGCCGCCCGATTGTTTTTTGTGGCGATAGTCGGCGCGCGCGGTTTTGGTGATGGTTTCACGGTAAGGAATGCGCGGTTCGAGATATTCGATCATGATTTTATCGTTATTTTCGATGCGCCATTTCAGGGTTTTAAGGTGAAATTCCCCTTGTCCGTGTACGATGGTTTGTTTCAATTCTTTGGATTGTTCGATAATCCACGTCGGATCTTCTTCGTGCATCCGTGTCAGGATTTCGCTTAATTTTTCGGTGTCGGCCTCGGTTACGGCACGGATGGCTCGACGATATTTAGGTTCCGGATATTTGATGAAGTCGAATAAATATTCGCAACCTTTTTCATTCAACGTATTTCCTGTACGAACATCTTTCAGTTTAACGGTGGCGCCGATGTCTCCGGCAACCAATTCCTCGACCTTGTTCCGAATCTGGCCGGCAACACTGAATAACTGTGCCAGACGTTCTTTCGATCCGCGGTTGATGTTGATGAGGTCGTCTCCCTCGCGCACTTTTCCCGACATGACTTTAAAGTAAGAAACTTCGCCGATATGAGGTTCGACGGTGGTTTTGAAAAAATACAGGCTGGTGGGGCCGGCCGGGTCGGGAGCAATTTCTTTTCCGTCATTGGTGACGGGGTCGGGCATTTCATTGACACACGGAGCCACATTTCCCACAAATTCCATCATGCGGCGTACCCCCATGTCGCGTCCGGCACAAACACAAAATACGGGAAACATGCCTCTTGCTATTAATCCTTTGCGAATCCCTTCGCGCATTTCATCTTCGTTCAATGTTCCCCGGTCGAAAAATTTTTCCATCAATGCTTCGTCATTCTCGGCTGCGGCCTCAATTAATTTTTGATGCAGATCTTGCGCTTTTTCCATTTCTCCGGCGGGAATTTCCGTTACTTCGGGAACACCGCCTTCGGGTTTCCAATGATACATTTTCATTTTCAACACATCCACCATGGCGTTGAAAGAAGTTCCGCAGGAAATCGGATATTGAATTTGAATCACCTTTCCGCCGTAATTTTCGTGAAGCTGTTCCACGATATTGTCATAATCGGCTTTATCGTTGTCCAATTGATTGATGGCGAATAAAACGGGCTTGTGCAATCTATCGGTATAACGGAACATGTTTTGTGTTCCCACTTCGATACCGTATTGAGCATTAATGACCATGATGACCGTGTCGGTGACATTGATGGCTGTGATGGCGCTGCCTGCAAAATCATCGGAGCCGGGACAGTCGATGACATTCAGTTTCCGGTTCATCCATTCCACATGAAAAACGGTTGAAAAAACGGAGTAACCATACTCTTGTTCCACCGGAAAATAATCCGAAACGGTATTTTTTCCGTCCACTGTTCCGCGGCGTTTTATTATACCACCCTCGAAAAGCATAGCTTCCGCGAGAGTGGTCTTACCCGATCCTGCACTTCCCAATAATGAGATGTTTTTGATTTCATTTGATTGATATACCTTCATGGCTGATTACTATTAAGAATTTAAAAATTAGCGATTGAATGAGGATGTATCTTCCGTTTCCGGTTTTTCCGGGATGATTTTTTCCGTCCACAAGATCCACAGGAAAAACATCACGACATAAAAACCGTATTGAGTGATTTTATGTAAAAAGTTGAAGTAATTGATGTTGATGGAACTTCCGTACGCCACGGCGTCGATGCGTATGATATTGAACAGTTCGAGAACAAGGCATCCGCATAACGTATAAATGATTTTTTTCTTCCAGGAAGATTTCGGGTAAAACAAGATCAGGCAGATAAACATGTAGATTTGTTTGACGGCCGAACAAGCCCAAATAATGGATACGGAACTATGATCGTTTAAAATGATTTCCACGCCGTTTAAGCTGAAATTTTGCCTGAAAATGTAATGGAGAGACTGCCATGAAATTTTGGCGGTGAAAAGAGAGATTTGGTAAAAGAACCCGGTGACATCTTTGCCGGCGAATGATATTTGGTGTCCGTGCTCGTTCCCGTTGATCAGGATTTTCCAAATAAAGTGGGTGATGACGATCAGCACGACAAAATACAAGATGTCGCCGGTTTTACCGTCTTTTTTGATTAAATCGTTTATTGATAGCTTTTTAGACATACATTTTATTTAAATGAATAATATGACAATAAAAAAATAATCCTCCATTGCCTTGATTGTAAGCCCCAAAGGTAAAGAAAAACGAACAAAAAAAGCTATGGCGGACAAAATTATTAACGTAAAAATTGCAGACACCGGTTTATCGGCAAAGCGCATATCATCCTGTTAAGCGTCAACAAACGGACAATGCAATGGACAGAGAGCAAAAAATTGAACCGGATGTTTTTTATAAAAAAAATGTACTTTTGCACGATGATTCGTGAGGTGCAAAAAAGATTATCATCAATACGATAATGCCGTTTCACCCCGTGCGAATAGGTATGTTCGGCATATTATGAACGACTTGAAAATTATATACGATAATGAGGGATAAAAACTTGTTTTGGTTAAGACATATACGAGACAATATGGTTATTTTTGCATAAAATCAGCGTTTGTGAATTTGATTATCGATCAAGGCAATACCGTTGCCAAAATATCATTGTATGCCGGTGACAAGGAAGTGTTGTTCCGAAAGACCGAAAATCCGGCATTGTCAGCTTCCATTGACGAATTGATGTCGGAACATCGTTTCGAGAAGGCGATTTATTCGTCTGTGGCGGCAGATGACGATCGGATTGTCGATTTGCTGAAAAAAAATATTCCGTTGGTGATACAACCCGACGATAAAACGCCGTTACCGGTTAAAGTTGCGTATAAAACACCCGAAACATTGGGAAAAGACCGTTTGGCCGGAGTGGTCGGAGCCTGTTATTTGCATCCGGGAAAAGACATTCTGGTGGTGGATGCCGGTACCGCCGTAACATTCGATTTTATTGATGCACAAGGCGTTTATCATGGAGGAAACATTGCTCCGGGATTACAAATGCGTTTTAAAGCGTTGCACGAATTTACGTCAAAATTGCCGCAGGTCACTCCCGAAGGAGAGCTTCCGATGATCGGATATTCAACGGAAACGGCTGTCAGAAGCGGCGTGGTGAACGGATTGATTTATGAAATCGACGGTTACATCCGGGATTTAAGAAAAAAATATCCGGATCTTTTCGTTTTTTTAACGGGAGGAGATACTTTTTTCTTGGCTGCAAAATTAAAAAATAGCATCTTTGCAGACACAAAATTATTAATCAAAGGATTAAACAGAATACTGAATTATAATGCTGACTTGTAAGAGATTATACTCCTCTTTCTTTTTCCTGCTGTTTTGCATGCTTTTTGCATTCGGTCAAAATAATATTAATTCTCCATATACACGTTACGGTTATGGTAAATTGGCGGATCAGTCATACGGACAAAATATGTCCATGGGAGGCATCGGTTACGGAATGCGTACCGGCGGACAAATTAATCCGCTTAATCCGGCCTCTTATTCGTTGGTTGATTCATTGACTTTTCTTTTTGATTTCGGATTGATGGCGGAAATGTCCCGGATAAGCGACGGTACGGCTTCTCGACGCGATTATGACGGGAATATTTTATATTTGTCGATGCAATTCCGGTTAATGAAAAGATTGGGAATGAGCGTCGGTTTGAAACCGTATTCGAATATCGGTTATAATTACGGAGAACCCGATATTGTCGGAGACACTTACGGATTGTATCAATATCAGGGAAGCGGAGGGCTCACTCAAATTTACGGTGGTTTGGGATACGAATTGATTAAAAATCGGTTGTCGTTGGGGTTCAATTTCGGATATATTTTCGGGGATTTAGACCGGAACATTTATCTGACATTTCCCGAATCTGCGTCTACATCGGTGGGAACACAATCAAGAGGCTATCCGGTTACTCAAGTGGCAAGAATCGAAGCACACAGTATTTTCTATGAAGGCGGAATTCAATACACGCGACCGATCGGCAAAAAAGATCAATTGACGGTGGGAGCGGTGTTCAGCCCCAAGCAGAAATTTTCGTCGGATAATACTTGTACCAGAACCATATACGATTCGAAAACCACCGGTTCCTCTTCGAATCCGACCGTGATTTTATCGAAAGACAGCACTTCCGGTCAGACATTATACATGCCGTTAAGTCTCGGAGTCGGGTTCAGTTATATAAAAAACAACAAATTAACGCTCGGAGCGGATGTATTGTATCAGGCTTGGTCTGATGTTCCATATCCGGCCGAAAATTATACGTTTAACGACCGGATGAAATATGCGGTGGGAGTGGAATATGTTCCCAATCAGTTTATTCAAAGAGGATTCTGGAAACGGATACGGTACCGTGCCGGAGCTTATTACTCCAATTCGTATTTCGATGTAAAAGATTCGGGCATTAATGAATATGGAGCCACGGCAGGCGTCGGACTTCCTTTCAGAATCCGGGGGCGGGAATCGATGTTGAATATCGGAGCCGAATACTTGAAAATAGTTCCCGGAAAAAATCTGATCAATGAACAACATTTCAGGATAACGGTAGGCATGACATTCTGTGAAACATGGTTTCATAAACGTAAATTTGATTAACGTTAAACATGTCGCAAGAAATAATTTATATTTTAAACGCCAAGTCACAAAGACGCGAAGTTTAAAATCTTTATGTCTTTGCGTCTTCGCGTTTATAATATTATATATGATTATCGGATGTTATGCCTACTTATCCTCACAGGTAGGGTATAAAAATGTAATATTCATTTTTTTGAAAGTTACATGCTAAAAAATATTGTTTACTGTCCCGTCAGGGACAACATATTGGTAGAAGGGAGAATTCCTCCGTCGGCCGAAGTCCCG